>OAWP01000836.1_pt1 | contig 22974 bp, 19 predicted proteins | sample 1517081 | NCBI WGS metagenome assembly OAWP01 (sample SAMEA2580167, study PRJEB22360) | human gut metagenome | biome: human gut; feature: human-associated habitat; material: faeces | place: Denmark | collected 2008/2010 | reverse complement strand
AGCCGTTAGACCTTGTGGTTACTGGTTTTGTCGATTGTCTGCTTTAAAACTCAGGGCTGCCTTCGTCGCTGTGACGGGCAGCCTTTTTCGCATTCGGGCGCTTTATTTTCCAGGCGTAAAGGTTTTCCCGAGTCCCGCGGGCACGTTCATCGCAATCCACTTGGGGTTGCGGCTAATGAGAACCAGCACAAGAATCGTCGCAAGGTAGGGGGTCATCGCCATAAACTGCGAGGGCACGCCGATACCGGCCGCCTGAAGGTTTAGCTGCAGCATCGTGACGCCCCCGAAAAGGTACGCCCCGAGAACAATCCGCAAAGGCCTCCAGGTGGCAAAGGTCACAAGCGCAAGAGCAATCCAGCCGCGCCCGGCCGTCATCCCTTCAGCCCACAAAGGCGTATAGACAAGCGAGAGATAAGCCCCGGCAATCCCGGTCATGAGTCCCCCGAAAAGAACCGCTGAAAACCGGATCGTGCGCACGGAGTACCCGAGGGCATAGGCCGATTTCGGCGACTCACCGGCAGCTCTGAGAATCAGGCCCCAGCGGCTCTTATACAGAAACCAGGCCGCGGCCCCCGCGGCGATCAGCGCGAGATAGACGCCGATATGGCAGGAAAAGAAGGCTTCACCGATGAAGGGAATATCCTCCAGAAAGGGAATTCCGGCCGTAGCGCGCGAGGGCAATGACACGCCCTGCAGAGGCTGACCGGCAAAGGCGGCAAGCCCCGCCCCGAAAATCGCCATCGCAAGGCCCGCGGCGTTTTGGTTGGCGTAAAGCCCGAGCGTGAAAAAGCTGGTTTCTGCGAAAACGCCGGCCAGAAGCACCCCGACAAGCCCCCCGGCAATGAACCCCAACATAAAGGAGCCGGTCGCAAACGTAACGCCGAACCCGGCCACGGCCCCCATCAGCATAATGCCTTCAATACCGAGGTTTAAGACCCCGCTTTTTTCGTGAATGAGAATCCCGATGCCGGCAATAAGCAAAGGCGTTCCGGCATTTAAGGTGGCGGCAATCAATGCGGCAACAGCACTCATTTCAGCGATCCTTTGCGGGTAAAGCCGCACCAGACGGGTTTGTAGAAAATCCAGACATCACACAGAAGCAGGAAAAAAAGCAAAAGCCCCTGATACACCCCTGTAATCGATGAAGGGAGTCCCAGACGGCTCTGTCCGAGTTCACCCCCGAGGTAAAAAAGCGCGAGGATAAAGGCGGCCGGAATGCAGCCCACGGGGCTCAAACGCCCGGCAAAGGCAACGATAATCGCGGCAAAACCGTAACCGGGCGAGAGGTTAAGCGTTAACTGCCCCACGGGCCCGGCTGCTTCTGAAATTCCGGCCACGCCCGCCAAGGCCCCCGAAGCGAGCATCACGGTCCACAAAAGCCGCGGGGGTTTAAAGCCAGCGTACTTAGCGGCCATCGGAGCCATACCGGAAACCTTAATCTGAAAGCCGATGAACATCTTGTTCATCATGAGCGCACAGGCAACGGCAAAAATGACGGCGAGGATAAAGCTCCAGTTAAGGCGCCCCAGCCCCGGCAGTGTCGCTAATGAAGCGGACGCCGCAAAAATCGGGGACTGCGGAAAGCCCAGGCCTTCGGGGTCCTGCAGCGGCCCCTGCACGCACCAGGCAAGGAAAAACTGCGCGACGTAAACGAGCATGAGGCTCACGAGAATTTCATTGGCATGAAACCGGTCTTTAAGTAACGCGGTGACTGCGCCCCAGAGAGCGCCGCCCAAGGCACCCGCGATGAGTACCACGAGGATGTACCAGGACCCGGCGCCTTCGGGGCACTGCAGTGCCGCCCAGCCGCCCAACACGGCGCCCGCCAGAAGTTGCCCCTCGGCGCCGATATTCCAGACGTTGGCCCGGTAGCACATCGTAAGCCCCACGGCACACAAAAGAAGCGGCGTCATCTTTACGCCCACTTCACACCACCCTCTTAAGGTTTCCAGTGGTGCCACTAAAAAGACGTAGAGCGAGGTGAGCGGATTTTTGCCAAGCACGGCAAATAAAAGGGCTCCGGCAACAACGGTGAGAACCAGGGCCGCCACGGGTGAAACCCACCGGAGACAGCGGGAAGGTTCAGAACGGGCAATGAGCTTAATCGGAAAATGCATGACTTAAGCCTCATGAATAACGGTGTCGACGGCGGGATGCCTGAACGGCGACCCCGCCCAGAGACCGGCCATCCACAGACCGATTTCTTCAATGGTGATGGAGATAACGGGGACCGCCGGCGACAGATACCCGCGGTACATCACGGCGATACGGTCGCAGACCGCAAAGAGTTCATCGATTTCTTCGCTCACGACCAAAAGGCCGGCCCCCTCGGCGCGCAACTTTAAAAGTGCGTTGTGAATGACGGCCGCGGCCCCTACGTCCACGCCCCAGGTGGGCTGGTCGATCATGAGAACCCCGGGATTATTGAGAATCTCGCGGCCCACGATGAATTTCTGGAGGTTGCCGCCGGAAAGCGCCCCCGCCTCTTTTTTAATCGACGGCGTGGCAACCCGGAACTTTTCAACCACTTCCCGGGCAAAACTTTTGACGGCCTCGGTACGTATAAAGCCCCCGTGGTGAAAGCCGTCTCCGGTTAAAAGGGCGTTACTTTCAAGGCTTAATTCCGGCACGGCCCCGTGCCCGAGGCGCTCTTCGGGAACGTACCTGAGTCCCATGCGGCGGCGGGCTGCCGGGGCTTCTCCGGTGACGTCCTTCCCGAAAAGCCGCACCGAGCCCGCGCTCGGTTTCAGTTCCCCGGACAAGACGCCCAGAAGGCGGGACTGGCCGTTACCGCTGATGCCGGCAATGCCGATGATTTCGCCGCGGTGCACGGTGAGTTTGATGTCGGTAAGGCCGCAGACGTGTTTGCCGCCCGCAAGCGTTATGCGGCTTGCTTCAAGAACCTTTTCCCCGGGCTCCCCCGTTTTAGCCGCCAGTTTCGGCGGTTCCGCGCCGATCATAAGGCGCGCAAGCGCGTCTTCGGTTTCCTCTTTGGGATTCACGGTTGAGACGACCTTACCCTGCCTTAAAACCGTGCAGCTGTCGGCAAGATCCCGGATTTCATCGAGCTTATGGGAAATAAAGAGAATGGAAACGCCTTCTGAGGCAAGTTTTCTGAGGGTCTCAAAGAGCTTTTTCACGGCCTGAGGCGTTAAGACCGAGGTGGGCTCATCCATGATGAGAAGCCGGGGCTTGGTCATCAGAGCCCGGATAATCTCCACGCGTTGCCTCTCACCCATCGAGAGGTCCGCGACAAAGGCATCGGGATCAACCGAGAGACCGTAGCGCTCACCGGTTTCCCTCACCGCCCGCACAGTCTCTGCCAGCGTCTGCTTAAGATCTGAGCCGAGCTGAACGTTCTGCGCAACCGTGAGCGTCTCAAAAAGCGCAAAGTGCTGATGCACCATGGCAATCCCCAGGCGCCGCGCCATCGAGGGCGATGCAATATCAACGGGCTTGCCGTCAAACTCAATCGTGCCCGAATCGGGGTGCTCGGCGCCGTAGATGATGCGCATGAGCGTGGACTTGCCTGCACCGTTTTCGCCTAGAACCGCCAGGACTTTTCCGGGGTCCACCGAAAGACTCACACCGTCATTGGCGCGGACTCCGGGATACGTTTTGGTGATGCTGACAAGCCGCAGTCGCGCAGTCATGGGGGAAAACCTCTTTGTCGGGGGCCTATGGAGGCCAAAACAGAATTGTCGGGATTGTAGCGCGGCAAAGCTCTATTACAGATGAGACTCGCTTCGGGCAATTTTTTCACGCCTTCCGGGCCGTTTGCCGGAACGCCGGAGCACGCTGCAACATGCGAAATTTCACCATTTCCTTGCGCTTTTAAAAAAACTCAGTAAAATGCGAAGTCCCGTCAGTGATGACGGTCATAAGTGTGCGCCGGTAGCTCAGTTGGATAGAGTACCTGGCTACGAACCAGGGGGTCGCGGGTTCGAATCCTACCCGGCGCACCAGAAATTCCTTAAAACCGTGAAGCAGCAATGCCTCACGGTTTTTTGTTTGCCCGAAAAAACGCAAAAAAAAAAGACCGCTGAGCCGTGAGGTTCATGTTTTCATAAACCGGGCATCTCTTTCGCATCGTCCCTTTAGGTCATCAGATGCTGTCTTCTGCCGGTGTCTTTACCGGTACCGTCCCGTTTCCCCACGCGTGAACCCGAAGGCCCCTGCGTCCGTGACCGCACCTCGCCGGCCGCCTTTTGCGGCGTTTCAGCAACACTCTGATGATCCTTCGATGCGAAAGAAACGCCGCATAAGGCTGCAGCGGTCTCAACATACCACCAAAGGAGATGTCATCGGCGAAACGGTTTCCCTGCCGTCTCTGCCGGGACACCGCCATTTAATCACAAAGCACAGAATAAATCCAATAGATTTAAAGTTTTGGCGTATTTGATTGCCTAAAGATACAGTTTCTTAAATCCATTAACAATTACTGTTTGCGTTAAGCCAATATACCTCCTAATAGGTATAAATCGGCAAAATTCTAATTTCAGATCCGCGCCGCGCAAGGATTTACATTTTCTATCTAGGCGTTTTCTCTAAGTCACCTCCCTGTTCAAACCGCTTTCGGGCGCGGTAGGATGAAGCCGTGCGCTGGTTCGGACCAACAGCCGCAAGGCCCGACCGGCCTTTAAAGGCGAGCCACCCCGCTCCCTTTTCCGGCACATGTTTGTACAAACAAGAAGAAGTCCCGTAAGGGCAGGAGGAAATAAAAGTGAACCGCGTTCAGCTGATCGAAAAGATTGCCGCCGAGCACAACATCAGCAAGGCTCAGGCAAGCCGCATTCTGGCAACGGTGACCGACACCATTACCGAACGCGTCAAGAATGACGACCCCGTGACGATCGTCGGGTTCGGTACGTTTAAACTGCAGCACAAGCCCCAGCGCACCGGCCGCAATCCCGCCACCGGCGCCACGATCACGATTGCTGAAAAGTACGTGCCGAAGTTCGTTCCAGGCGCAGCCTTTAAGGCCGCCGTAGAACGTTAATTTCGTCAGCGTCACCGCGCTTTAAGCGCGAAGGGACAGACCGATTGCGGACCTGTCCCTTTTTTGTACCCGGCAAAATCGTAGAATGCACCCGTCCGTACCCAACACAATAATGCATTCAATCATGACGTCAGCAACAGCTGCCCGGATCGTTTTCGCGGCGGGCCTAGCGGCCCTCGTGCTCACCGGCTGCAAAACCCTCACGGGAAACCTCCCCACGGAGGCGGAACTTGCGGAAATGGCCCGCAAAATGCCCGGAGAAACCGCCATCCGCGAACGCTTTGAGGAAGTGGCGGCAATTTACCGCGAAATCTGCACGGCTCCCGAATACGCCGGTTACTTTGAAAAAACCCCGTGCCTTCCAGCGATGGCCTCACGCCGTCAGTTAAATGACAGAAGTAAAGCCCGGGCCCCGGAAATCGAGCAGATGCGGCGCGTGGCCGAAGAAATCGAGGAGCTCAACAGCACGACGCGGCACCTTATGACCGAAAGCGGCATCGATTCCTACGTCAGAGCCGCCGCCCGTGCCGACGAAGAAATCGATCCCCTCGTCCGAAAAAACCAGGATGACTTGGCCGGCCGGCGCATTACTTGGGGTGAATACAACCGGCGCAGAATCGAACTCATGCAGATGACGCAGGAAAATACGCCCCAGCTCGTTGAAGGCGAAACAGTTCCGACTGAGGCTCAGCAGTAATGTACAGAATGGCGGTTTACGGTAAGGGCGGCATCGGAAAGTCCACGACCGTCAGTAACGTCGCAGCAGCACTTGCCGCCGACGGCATGACGGTGCTTCAGATCGGGTGCGACCCCAAGGCCGACAGCACGATTGCCCACACAGCGGGCGTGCGCATCCAAAGTGTGCTCGACGTCTTAAGGCACAAAAACGCATCGGCCGTGCGGCTCGAGGACATCGTCACCCGCGCCCGCGATGGCGTCTGGTGCGCTGAAGCCGGAGGCCCCACGCCCGGCACGGGCTGCGCGGGCCGCGGCATTGTCGCGGCGTTTGAGTCGCTCACCACGTGCCGCGCCTTTGAAGAGATCAAACCCGACGTGGTGCTCTACGACGTTTTGGGTGACGTTGTCTGCGGTGGCTTTGCCATGCCGATCCGCAAAGGCTACGCCGAAAACGTGTTTATCGTCACTTCCGGCGAAAACATGGCCGTTTACGCGGCAGGCAACATCGCCATGGCCGTGCAAAGCTACAAAAACCGCGGCTACGCGAGGCTCTCCGGCCTCATTCTCAACCGCCGCAACGTCGAAAACGAAGACGCCAAGGTGGACGACCTTGCCGCAACCATTCAGGCGCCCGTTATCTACCGGCTACCGCGCGACGGTGTCGTGCAGGCCGCCGAAGACGCGCATGCAACCGTTTTCGCAGCCTTTCCCGACACACCGATGGCCGCGCACTACAAGACGCTTTCACGTGAGTTACTCAAAGCCGCAACACCGGCTGAAAGCGCTTCGGTCATCCGTATTTCCGCGGGAGAACTCTGATGCCCCTGATTAACCGCCCGTGCCTGACGCCCGGGGTTGAAGTCGGAAAAGCGACGCTCCCCCTCACCTACAGTCAGGGGCTTGAATACAGTGCCCCCGCGCGCGGCACCTGGACCATCATGCACCTGGGGCTTCTGATTCCCGAGACGCACATCATCTTTGTCTGTGCAAGGTGCTGCCTGAGAGGCGTTTCGATGTCCGCGGCGGAACTGCGGGCCATGGACCGGTTTTCAACGATCACGATTGAAGACAGCAACCTTCTGGAAGGCAACACCGAACGTATTCTCATTGACGGCGTCACGGACATTATCCGCAATCTTGCCGTGCGCCCCAAAGCCGTCATCATCTACACAAGCTGCGTGCATGAGTTTGTGGGAAGCGACCTCTCCTTCAGCTTTGAAAAGCTCCGCGAGACCTTTCCGGACATCGCCTTTGCCGACGGCTACATGACGCCGATTCTGAGAAAGCGCATTACGCCCGATATGCGTAACCGCCGGCAGATCTACACAATGATCCGGAAAGCCCCCGACACTCTCAGAGACAACGGTGTGACGATTGCCGCGGACGTCCGTCCCTTAAAGGAGCACTCCGACATCCGGCGCGTGGTGCAAACAGCCCGCCGCCCCGGGCGCACGATCCCGGCAGCCGCCACGTGGGAGGCGTATCAGGCGCTTGCACGCAGTGAATTTGTGTTCACGGTGAACCCGAGCGGAAAAGCCGCGCGTGAGTGGATGACGGAAAACCTCGGCATGAAACCCGTTGCCCTTTCCTGCGGCTGGGACTTCGATGAAAACGAAGCGATGCTCACGGGGCTTGCTGCCACGCTTGGCGCCGAACTTAACTGGAAAGACGCCCGGCAGGCAGCCGATGCGGCACTTAAAAAGGCACAAAGCATCATCGGTGACACGCCCGTTGCCATTGACTACACCGCAACGATGCGTCCCCTGTCGCTCACGCGGCTTCTCATCCGTTACGGCTTTAACGTGGTGCGCGTCTACTGTGACACGGTTTTCCCGCAGGAAACGGCGGACTTTGAGGCGCTTAAAACGGAAAAACCGGCGTTAAGACTCATGCCCACCACCGCGGTCGGCATGGTGCGCGCCCGCACCCCTGAAAACACAAAGACCCTGGCCGTCGGGCAAAAGGCCGCGTGGTTTGAGCACACGGATCACTTTGTGAATATGGTCGAAAACGACGGCGCCGACGGCTTTTCCGGGATCACGTATCTCGCCCAAAGCCTCACGGATGCGTTTTTACACCCCAAAAACGCCCGCGACATCATTCAGATTAAGGCGCTCGGCTGCAGTGCGGGAGGCTGTCTGTGAAACAAACCAACGTGTGGCTGCCGGTGTACGCAGCGGATAATTCTGCGGTTTGCTCGGCGCTTTATGAGTTGGGGGGCCTTATCGTCATGCACGATGCCTCGGGCTGCAACTCCACCTACACCACGCACGATGAACCGCGCTGGTTTGACCGGCCCGCGGACGTCTTTATCACGGGACTCACCGAAGCCGATGCGGTTCTCGGTAACGAGCAGCGCATGATGGACGACATCGCGGCTGCGGCACGTGAAGTCAATCCCGAATTCATCGCCATTGCCGGTACCCCGATCCCGATGATGATGGGGTGCGACTACGACGGCATTGCCCGGGAGCTTGAATCCCGCACAGGCGTCGTGAGTTTCGGCGTCGACACAAACGGCACACTTGACTACGTCTCCGGTGCCGGCAAAGCCTTTGTGAAACTCGCGGAGCGCTTTGTTAAGCCCGCCGCCCGCAAAACACCGCACCCGAAACTGCGCGTCAATGTAACGGGCGTCACGCCGCTTGACTGGTCGGTAAACGGGGCCCCTGAAGCCATTGAATCCTTTTTAAACGATGCCGGTTTTACCGTGCAGTCAAACTGGGCGATGGGCGAAAATGCCGCGCTTAACCGCATTGCGTCCGCGGCCGAAGCCGACGTGACGCTTGCCGTGACGGCTTCGGGGATTCCCCCTGCCCTCTGGCTTTATGAACACGCAGGTGTCCCCTTTGTCATCGGAGCTCCCGTCGGGGATTTTATGGCGCAGACCATTGCCGCAAAACTCACCGAAGCCGCACGCAGCGCGAAAAACATCAATCTCGCCAGCGACTGCCGCGGCAACTGGACCGGTAACGAAGCACCTCAAACCTGGGTCATCGGTGAGGCGGTCACGTCCGCCGCCCTTCGCGCGGCGCTTGTGAAGGAAAAGGGCCTTACGCGCGTGGCGGTGGCAACACCGCTTACGGCCCCCGACTTTGTGCTCGGTCCCCGGGACGTGCGAAACGCCGATGAAGACACGTTCCGGACGATTCTTCCGAAAGCCAAATCGCTTATTGCCGATCCCTTTTACGGGCAGTTTGTGAAAAAGCTCACCGAAACGCCCCCGTCCGTCACGGACCTGCCGCACGAAGGTTTGTCGGGCCGTATCTGGCGCAGTGCCGTACCCAACCTTATCGGGCACCGGTTTTCAGCGTGGCTTGACGCCCGAAGCAACCGGGCGCCGCTACTGTAGGCCCGAGGCGACTACACTTTAAAGATCCTCTTTTTATTTTCTGATGCTCATCATGATTTCTGCCGGACAGTTTTTTAAGAAAGCAGTCGTTTCTGGCGCCGTTTTGGCCGCTGCCTTTGCCTGCAGCGTTCAGGCGCGTCTTGTGACCGATCATCTCGGCCGCAGCGTCAATGTCCCCGATACCGTCAACCGCATTGTGACTGCGGACATTCTCCCCTTTGCGAGCGTGACCGCCGTCTATCTCGGCGGCGCCGACAAACTCGTGGGGATTCACCCCGTCTCCATGTCGGCCGCCAAAAACGGGCTTCTCTCCGAGATCTATCCGGCGATACTTAAAGCCGACACCTCCTTTATGAAGGGCGGCACGATGAATATTGAGTCGGTGATGCGCCTTAAGCCCGACGTGGTGTTCGTGAACGCCGGCAACCGCCCCGCAATCAAGCAGCTTGAAAACGCCGGAATTGCCGCCGTTGCCGTTTCGGCTTCCAAGTGGGACTACAACGTTTTAACGACCTACGATCAGTGGATCAGCCTTCTGGACGCCGTCTTCCCGGAAAACGCAAAGACCGATAAGGCAGCCGCCCACTCGCGGCGCATTGCGTCAATGGTTGCAGAGCGCACCGCCGAACTGACTGACGCTGAACGCAAGAGTGTGCTTTTCGTGTTTCAGTATGACGCCAAGCGCCTTGTCACAAGCGGCCGGCACTTTTTCGGTCAGTACTGGTGCGATGCAATCGGCGCCAAAAATGCGGCTTATTCTGTTGAAGCGGACAACCAGAACGCCCAGATTTCGATGGAACAGGTCTACAAGTGGAATCCGGACGTCATTTTTGTGACGAACTTTACGCCCGTGCTCCCCGCCGACATCTATGCCGGAAAGTACAACGACTGGAGCCGCGTCAAAGCCGTAACGGAAAAACAGGTCTATAAGCTCCCCCTGGGGATCTACAGAAGCTTCACGCCCTCGGCCGATACCCCGCTCACACTTCTTTGGATGGCGAAGACCGTCTACCCCAAACTCTTTGAGGATATCGACCTCACCAAAGAAGCAAAGATTTACTACCGGGGACTGTACGGCATTGACCTCACGGACGAGCAGGTAAAGTCCATGTACGAACCCAAGGCCAACCGCGCCGACGGTTTTTCTCAGACTTCCGGCCGCAGGTAACTGACCCGTGACACGACCCCGCGTTTCATCACTTTTTACGAGCCGGTGGCTCGCCTGGGGGCCTGCAACCGCGTGTCTTTGGGCGGCGCTCATTGCAGGGGCCTGCATGGCGCTTGCCAGCGGCGGCTTTCCCGTGGCCGTCGCTGACGTTCTTGCGGCGCTGAAAGCCTGGGTGACGCAGGGGCCGCGACCCGATGAAACAATTTATTCGGTGGTTGTGAACGTAAGACTCCCCCGCGTCATTCTCGCGGTGGCGGCGGGCGCGGGGCTTGCGGCCGCGGGAGCGGGCTTTCAGGCGCTTTTTTCCAATCCCCTTGCAACCCCGGACACACTGGGCGTTGCGACCGGCGCAGCTTTCGGCGCGGTTTTGGGGATTCTGCTGGGGTTTGACGCGGCACTTGTGCAGGCTGCGTCCCTTGCGACGGGCCTCGGGGCCGTGGTGCTTGTCTGCTTTGTAAGCCGCATCCGGGGACAAAGCTCGATTCTGATGCTCATTCTCTCGGGCCTGGTGATTGCGGCGCTTTTTTCCGCCTTAATCAGCCTTGTGAAGTTTGTAGCCGATCCCCAGGACATGCTCCCCTCGATTACCTTCTGGCTTATGGGAAGCCTCACGGGGGCCACGATGGAAACGCTGTGGCTGGGGCTGCCGTTTATCCTTGCGGGCTCCGTGGTTCTTTATTGCCTACGCTGGAAGATGAATGCCCTGTCGCTACCTGAAGACGAAGCGCGGTCGCTGGGGATTCCGGTGACGCAGTTAAGAATCGCGGTCATTGTGGCAAGCACCATGATCACGGCGGGCGTGGTGAGTATGTGCGGACTGATCGGCTGGGTGGGGCTTTTGATCCCCCACTGCGCGCGGCTCATGTTCGGGGCAGACAACTGCCGCGTGATTCCGGCAAGTTTCTTAATCGGCGCGCTTTTTGTGCTCGCCGCCGACACCACGGCGCGGTGCGCCGCGGAACTTGAAATTCCGGTTTCGATTCTGACCGCCGTGATCGGCGCGCCCCTTTTTATCCTTTTATTACGCCGCACGGGCCTTGTGAGGTGATGCGCCATGCAGTTTGACGTCTCTCACGCCTCCTACGGCTATCCGGGCAGTTTCCGCGAGGTCCTCACCGACATCAATTTTTCCTTTGACTGCCGCGGGATTCTGAGTATCCTCGGCCGCAACGGTGCCGGGAAAACGACGCTATTGAAGTGCATGCTCGGATTAAGGCGCTGGAAAAGCGGGGCGTCCCTTATTGACGGTACCGACATCCGTACCGTCCCCGCGCGTACCTTCTGGCAGCGTGTGGGGTACGTTCCGCAGGCCAAGCCCGCGAGTTTCATCTACAGCGTTCTCGATATGGTGATGCTCGGACGCAGTGCCCGCCTCGGACTTTTTGCCAAGCCCTCGGAAAAAGACCGGGAAGCGGCGTTTGCGGCCCTCACAAAAACCGGAATCGCGCACCTTGCGGACAAACTCACCAACGAAATCTCCGGGGGTGAATACCAGCTTGTGCTCATTGCCCGGGCGCTCGCGGGAAACCCTGAACTTCTAGTGCTTGACGAACCCGAAAGCAACCTTGACTTTAAAAATCAGCTGCGGGTCCTCACGGTTTTAAGAGAACTCTCGGAAACCCTCGGAATCGGCGCCGTCATCAACACGCACTTTCCGGCTCACGCGCTTGAAATCAGCACAAAGACGCTGGTGCTGATGCCTGACGGCACGCACCGCTTCGGCTTTACGCACGATGTGCTTACCGAAGAAACGCTCTCCGAATCGTTCAGGGTGGGCGTGAAAATTCTCCCCGTCACGATTCCGGAACGCCCGGATTACGTCTGTGTGGCGGCGTTTGATGCGGCACCAGAGAGAAAACAGTGATTCTGCCCGCAGCGTACGCGCTGCGGACACGGAGGAATCCGTCAGGAGGCGGGCTTCACGTCAGAGGGTACGGCCGGATGCGCGTTTTCATGGTCGGCCGCCGAGGGCGCAGCATCCGCAGCCTCTCTTGCCTGACGGTGCCTGAATGAGGACTTCGGGCAGTTGGTGGGATCGGTGCAGTTGTACGGAACGCCGCGGCGGATCTCGATATGCACTTCCATAATCTGCTGACGCAAGAGACGCCTTTCATCGTCCGTGAGTTTTCGCTGCGGGCGGTTGGCGGCGGCCTCAAGAAGCCGTGAATCGATCACAAAACGGCGCTTGATGATGCGCTTTTCATCCTCAGTGAGGCCCTTTTCAAAAACCTTGCGTTCCGCCCGGTTCATCTGCCTCCACTGAAAGAGGCGCTGCTCGTGGGTGAGCATCGGCCAGAGCGCCTGGCGCTCGGCGGGCGTCATCGCCTCCCAGGAGACGACGTTTGCGGCCCCGGTCCTTGCCTCAGGCTCAGCCTGACGCACTTCCTGCGCGCAGACCGCCATGGAGCAGCAGCCGCACACAGACGAGGCAATGAGCACGAATTTTTCAAAAACACGCGAGACCACGGTGGGGCAAGTCCTTCTGTGCCGTTTCGATGGGCGTAGCTTACCTCAGTTAAAACTTTTTATTAGAAGTGCGCCCGTCTTTTTTACGCAACAAAGCCGCAGAATTTGTAACAGACGTTTTTTCCGGGCAGGCAATCGAATTTGTAACAGGCAAAATTACCCCTACGACAAAGAGCGGATCCCGCTTTTTCCGGAGTCGTTTCCTGCAGATACTGCAGAAACCCCGGCAAGCCCGTCCGCCGCACATAGGAGTTACAGGCATCATGGCAGAAAATGAACAGCGCACACCCAAGGTTTTGGTCGTGGACGACGATCCGCGCCTTCGTGACCTGCTGCGCCGCTACCTCGGCGAAAACGGCTTTTCCGTAAGCGTCGCGGAAAACGGCCAGGCGATGAACCGCATCTGGCTGCGGGAACGCTTTGACGCGCTCATTCTCGACCTCATGATGCCCGGCGAAGACGGCCTGCAGATTCTCCGCCGCCTGCGTGCCGGCAAGGATATGACGCCCGTGATCATGCTCACGGCGCGCGGCGAAGACGTTGACCGCATCGTGGGGCTTGAACTCGGTGCGGACGACTATATCGCCAAACCCTTTAATCCCCGTGAGTTGCTTGCCCGCATCCACGCCGTGCTGCGCCGCCGCCCCGCCAAGGACCAGCCCGGCGCGCCGAGCAAGGAAAACATCGTGGTGCGCTTCGGCGACTTTGAGCTTGACCTCGGCCGCCGTGAACTCCGCAAAAACGGTGAACTCATTGCGCTGACGACCGGCGAATTTGCCGTGATGAAGGCCTTTGCCCGTCACCCCAAGGTGCCGCTTTCCCGCGACAAACTCATGGAAATGGCCCGCGGCCGCGAGTACGAAGCCTTTGACCGGTCGCTTGACGTTCAGGTCTCGCGCCTTCGTAAGCTCATTGAACCCGATCCCGCCAAGCCCCGTTATCTGCAGACGGTCTGGGGTCTGGGCTACGTCTTTATTCCCGACGATACGGCTTCGGGTAAAGACGGCGTAAAACCCGAAACAAAGTAACGGTTATACTCAGACGGGATCCTCACAAGGATCCCGTTTTTATCTCAATCAGACGCACACCGTGGCAAAACTCTCCGCTCCGCCCGCGCCGAACCTTTTCTGGCGCACCTTTATTCTCATGATGCTTCTCATCATCTTCAGCGTGATGGGATGGCTTCAGAGTTTCCGTGTGTTAAACGAAACGCCCTATGCGCTCGGAACCGCGCAGCAGATCGTCTCGATGGCAAACCTCACGCGCTACGCGTTGATTTCCGCCGACCCCATCTACCGGCCCGACCTGCTGATGGTGCTCGCCAAGCGCGAAGGTCTCCGGATTCTGCCGCGTGAGGCCGACGACAAAATCGTGCCGCTTTCAGAAACCTTCAATTACACCCGCAGCAACATCGCCGACGTCGAAGCCATCGTCCGCGCTGAACTCGGAAGCGACACGATTCTCGCGAGTGAAGTCAACGGCCGCAGCGGCCTTTGGGTGTCAATCTCGATTGACGGGGACAACTACTGGCTCAAAACGAACAGCTCCCTCATTGATCCCCCGTACGGAAAAACGTGGCTCTGGTGGGCCCTGGCTGCGCTCGTTGCCAGTATCCTGGGTGCCACGGTCTTAACGCGCCGCCTCATTGCTCCCTTGAATCAGCTCTCTGAAAATGCCAAAGTTTTTGGGCGCGGCCTTGTCCCTTCAAAGCTCCCCGAAGACAGCGGTCCGGAAGAATTACGCGAAGTCAATTCAAGCTTTAACCGCATGGTGCAGGATATCGTCCGTATGGAGCAGGACCGCGAGGTGCTTTTGGCCGGCGTTTCGCACGACTTAAGAACGCCGATCACGCGTCTGCGGCTTGAAACGGAAATGGCAAGTCTCCCTGAGGATACGCACGCCGCGATGGTAAGCGACCTTGAGCAGATGGAAATGATCGTGAACCAGTTTGCGGCCTACGCGAAGCGAAGCACACAGCCCTTAGAGCGCGTCAACCTCTCCCAGACCGTGCTGCAGTACATCAAAACGGCGCGCGTTGACACGGACCCCGCCGTCAAGATTGAAAAGCTTGATGTCGAGCCCGACATCTTCGTGACGGCGCATCCGCTGGAACTCTCGCGCGTCGTGCAAAACCTCATCAGTAACGCCCAGCGCTACGGGCGAAGCGACGATGACCGGCTACATTTAAGCGTCACGGTGAAAAAAGACCGCACAACCGCACTTCTTGTCGTAAGCGATCAGGGCGAAGGCCTTGACATGAAGCAGGCTGACCGCGTGATGCGCCCCTTTGAGCGCGGTGACGCCGCCCGCACGGGGGTTTCAGGCACCGGCCTGGGTCTCGCGATCGTCGACCGGATCGTGCGGCGCTCAAGCGGCACCGTGACACTCTCGGTCACCGAACCCCACGGGCTTACGGTTACCCTCAAAATCCCGCTTTACGGGCAGAAAAATGCCGGCGAAACGCCGGCCCCCAATGCACAGGAGAAGCCCCCGCAGACGGTGGTGTGATTTCCAGAGAAAACTCACGGGCTCCGCAGCTAAAAGCGGAGCCCTTTTTTCTCTTAGGCTTTGCCGTTAAGACGCGTCACAATCCCTGTCATCACCTGAAATGCCACGGGAAGGCTCTTTTCGTCCTGAATTTCAAAGTCGGAACGATGGTGTCCGTGGTGTTTGCAGCCGTAGATGAAGTACACGGCCTTGGCGCCCTTTTGCTGCGCACGGCGCATCAGAAGCGAGCAGTCTTCGCTGCCGCCCTCGCCCTGGAGCATCCGGCTGGTAAGCCCCGGAATAGCGTTGACGACAGTAGCCACCAGGTCCGCGGCTTCAGGGCTTGCTCGCATATCAACGGCTTCGCCCTTAACGGCAGCGGGTCTTGCCCGCGTCCCAGCCGCTCCCCCCGCCTTAATCATCTTGCCTTCGACTTCGTAGGATTCAGCCACACCCTTCACAATGCTTTGAACGCGCTCTGTCATCCACTCGTTGATTTCGCCGGTGGCGCCGCGCACCTCGGCCTGCATAAAGGCGTGCACGGGCGTGACGTTGCGGCCTTCGCCCGCCCTGAGCGTACCCACGGCCACACGGGTGTCACCCTCGCCGTGACGGGGAATGCCCTGCATCATGAGCGCGCAGGCAGCCGCGGCCATCAGGGCGCTTCTGCCTTTTTCGGGGTCGGACCCCGCGTGCGAAGCGCGGCCCGTAAAGGAAATATCGATCTTGGTAGTCGCCAAAAAGCCCTTTTCCACCACGCCCACTTCACCCGGAGCGCAGTCGCAGCCCACGTGCGCGCCGAAGAACCAATCAAGGTCGTCAGCCACACCGGCCGCGGTCATGGCGCTCGCGCCGCGCGTACCTTCTTCAGCGGGCTGGAAAATGAGGCGGATTTTTCCGTTGAGGTCATCTTTATGGTCGGCAATCCAGTGCGCAAGCCCCAGACCCGTTGCCGTGTGGCCGTCGTGGCCGCAGGCGTGCATGAAGCCGTCACGCTCGGAGGCAAACCCGCAGGCGGCGGGAACGTGCAAGGCGTCCTTGGATTCGGTCACAAGCACGCAGTCCATGTCAAAGCGGAAACCCACGGCGGGACCGGGGCGCCCCGTGTCAAATTCCGCAACGGCACCGGTGTAGCCGCCGAGACGGTCCAGGAAAGCCTGAGGCACGCCGTGCTCCAAAGCACGCTTCTGAGCCTTCTCAACGAGATCCGGGTTACGACCGAGGACGTGTTCCGGATCGATCACATCACGGCCCGCCTTAATCTTAAAAACCCCGTACTTTTCAAGCGTTGAAACAACGCGGTACGTGGTTTCAAACTCCGTCCACCCTTCTTCGGGACGGCGGTGAATCGCACGGCGGGTTTCACAGATCTCGCGGCTGTAGTCTTCAAGATTGGCCATGATGCTTCCTTTCCGGCAAAAAAAGTAAATCAAGGTCTTTATGCTACGCCGATGCGCTCTCAAGAGAGAGAGACCGCGGACTCAGGCCGTCAAAGCGGCTTTGCGAGTTCAATCAGCATCATCTGCGTTTCTGCGCCCTCATCGGTGCGCGGCACAAACTTAAATTGTGCGTCGCTCGGGTTACCGAGGTGCGTCACGGCACCGTTTTCCTCGCGCACGTAGTCCTGCGGAGCGTGAGCTCTGCCCGCGCGGCTTTGGGCCTTCACATCAATACCGAATTCGTTGTCGCTTACAACCGCAATGGTTTTGCGGTCCGGGAGCACCGCAAGGCCCTCGGCTTTTTTCGCGCTCCAGCCGTGGTTTTCAAGCGTCATGATGACTTTTTTTGCCACCATGCCGCGGGTGCGGGGTTTGAGTGCCGCGAGTTTCTGCGGGCTTAATTTGTCAATCGCCCGCACGCCTTTGAGGCTTCCCGTCACAAGGCGCGTCACCCACTGACCCGTTTTCGCCTCACCCTGCTCAATCAGCAAAAACCTGTCATTACCGAGCGAGGCAATATCCCCGATTTTCACGTCATCGGGATTTTTCCAGAAATTCTTTTCCAGAGGCCAGGCGTACTGCTCGGAAACGCGCTTTTTCTCGTCAAAAATAAGGGCCCGCACGAAGTGCTCACCGGGCAGAGCCCCCTGCATGACACCCAGAACACGGCCGTCGGGCATCACGGAGACCGACTCAAAACCGCGGTCAACGCGGTGCGCACCGTAAATCTGCGGCAGCCCCGAGCCCGGCGCATAGCAGCGCATCATTTCCCCGAGGCTGTTAAAGCGGCAAAGGCTCGGCCCGTATTCGTCTGCGATCCACCAGCCCCCGCCCTTACGCACCGCCGCCATCCCTTCGGGATCAAGCGTAACGCGCCCGGGCTTAAGGATCTTGTTGTCAATCGTCATCGCGACTTCAGAATAATTGACCGGGGGAACGGTGCTCACGGGCTGCCCTTCGTTATCGGACAGGGGCACCATTCCGAAGACAACAGCTTTACCGTCTTTGACGCGAAGCCGCACGATCTGCGGAGGAAATGCCGGATCGGCAAAGTAGCGGCCTCTCACGAGCTCGCCGTTGCGGCGCACCTTCGGAGCCGTCGTGTTGGGGCCCCGGTCCGTGATACCGTCAAACAACAGCGCGCCGTCACGGGTCTGTCCCCGAAACGTGATGCACGAGCAGATTGCCACCGGAATCGTGAGCGACTCAGAACTTGCTGCATCGGCAAAAACGTCGGTGGTGGGCCCGGTAATATCAAGCAGTGTCGCAGACTTCACCCGGACGGCATCGGCCGCTGAAGCTTCCTGAGCACACAACAGGGCGGCAGAAAGCGCTGTCAGAATCCGGATGAAAGGCATGATCACTCCCTAAACAATTCGAAAAAAATCCCGGCCTCATCGTTGGTTTGACTCAGCCGGGATTTTTGCGGCAGTGCCGCGGATTTTAGCCGAAGACCATGCCTCAGAAGGCCTTCCCCTCGGCCTTCGCCTTGGCGGCGTCGCCCGCCAGCACCCACGTAATCGACGTCTCGTCGATCATGCGCTTCAGAGCCGCGTTGACGTCAGCGACGGTCAACTTTTCCACCGCATCGTCAAAGGCCTTGCTGTAGGCAAAGGTCTTACCCATTGCAAGGAACCCAAGCCACCCCTGCGCAAGGTAATCGTCCTGTGCGCGGTTGACGGCCCGGCTCTGCAAAAGCCCCTTCTTTGCCTCCTGCAGTTCCTTTTCCGTGACACCGTCCTTCAAAATCCGGGCGATTTCCTCACGGGCGCAGAGTTCGGCGCGCGCAAGGTTCTGAGGTGCCGTGATCGCAAAAAGCGACCAGAAGGCGCGGTCCCCGAACTTCGGGAGCATCACGCGGCTGCCGACCCCGTAACTTAAACCTTCCTTCTGGCGCAGACGGTCAACGAGGCGGTTCGAAAGCCCCGTGCCGCCGCCCAAAATCCAGTCGGCCGTGACCATCGCGGGAGAGGCTTTATCCTCGAGGTTCGCCTTAAAGTCCACGCGCGCCAGAAGCACTGCGTTTTCCTTGGCGGGCGTATCAATCACGATGCGTTCCCCCTTCACGGGCTTAAATTCGGCGTACCAGCGGCTCCAGGCGGTCTTTGCGTCCGCAGGCTTTTTCGCGGCAAGCGCTTTTTTGAGAGCGGCCTTAACCTCTTGGGCGTCAAAGTCGCCGACCACCGCCACTTCTCCGTTGGTGGTGGCGACGGCGCGCTTATACCAGTCGTAGAGCGCATCCCGCGTCACGGTCTTAAGCCCCTCGACAGTCTCAGCCGTTGTCATCGCGTTACGGGGGTCACCGGCCGGATAGGTCGCAAAGTGCTTTAAAAGCGCATCGCGGCCCAAGGTCACCGGATCATCGCTCTTACCTTCAAGCATCGTCACCATCTGGCGCACAAGCTGCGTGACTTCTTTTTCGGGAAAGGTGCTTGCGGACGTGAGTTTCCCCATGAGTTCAATGACTTTCACTACGTTTTCGCGCGTCGTCGTAAACGTGAGCACATCGCCCTGCACCTTGAGTTTGGTGAGTTCGTCCGAAATCGCGGTGCGGTCCATGTCAGCCGTGCCGCGCGAGAGCATCGGTTCGATGAGCGTGTCAAGCAGGCGGTTACCGCGCACGGCGTCAAGGTTGGCGTAATTAAAGTGCGTCATGACCGTAACCGTACGGCCGCGGGTCTTTTTGGGTAAAAGCGCCGTCTTGATGCCGTTGATTGTGAGGCGCTCGGTGCGCGCGTCAATATTGGCCTGACTCACGTCAAAGGCTTCGGCGGTGTCGCCCTCTTCCTTAAACACGGCGTTTTTCAGAACGTCTTCAAGTTTGGGCGTCACCATCACCGGAGCGCGCTCGGGCTTATCGTCCGGAATAAAGGTCCCGACCACGCGGTTGTCGCGCACAAAGTAGTCCGCGGCGGCTTTGTTTACTGCCGCAGGCGTCACCTTCGCGGTCATGTCGCGGTCATGGAAAAAGAGCCGCCAGTCACCCAAAGCGATGTAGTCGGAAAGATCCACCGCAAAGCTTTCGGGGTCTGAGAGCGTGCGCTCGTAGTCGGTGGCGGCTTCGGCCAAAGAGAGCTTCACTTCGGTTTCGTCCGCTGGCTGCGATTTAAACGCTTCTTCCACGGTCTTAATGAGCGTCTCGCGCACGCGGCCGATGTCGTCGCCCTTTTTCACCATGGCGCCGAACATCACAAAGCTCGGGCATTTGGAGGACATCGCCCAGCCGAAGACCTGACCGGCCATGCCGGTTTCAACGAGGGCCTTATAAAGGCGTCCGCGGGGAGCGTTGGAAAGCACATCCACCGCTGTTTCCACGGCGTTGATGTCAGAGGCTAACGCAGACGGTATGCGGTAGCCCACGGCAACGAGCTGCGACTCACCGGGCCTGCGGATTTCAAAGGTGCGCGGGCCGTCGGCAACGGGTTCAACGGTCCACTCGGCAGGCAATACGCGCGTCGGGCGCGGGATCTTGCCGAAGGTTTCCTGAATCCAGCCCAAGACCTTCGTTTCATCAAAGCGCCCTGAAACCGTGAGAACGGCGTTATCGGGCTGATACCACTTGCGGTAAAAGGCCTGAATGTTTTCAATCGGCACGTTTTCGATGTCGCTTCTCGCACCGATCGTGTTTCTGCCGTAGGCGTGCCAGTCAAAAAGAACGCCCTGCATGCGCTTAAGCATCACGCTTAAGGGCTTATTTTCCCCCATCTCGTATTCGTTACGGACCACGGTCATTTCCGTGTCGAGATCCTTTTTGGCGATGAAGGAATTGGTCATCGCGTCCGCGCTCCAGCCGAGAGCCCAGCGCATGTTGTCGTCGTTTGCGGTAAAGCTCACGAAGTAGTTGGTGCGGTCAAGCCACGTGGTGCCGTTCATGCGGAAACCCCGGCGCGTGAATTCACGCGTCGGATCGGGGTAGTTTTTGCTCCCCTTAAACATGAGGTGCTCCAAAAGGTGCGCCATGCCGGTTTCACCGTAATTTTCATGGCGCGACCCCACCAGATACGTGGTGTTCACGGTTGCCGTCGGTTTACTCTGATCGGCAAACAAAACGACCTTGAGGCCGTTGGCGAGTTCGTAACTTTTGATTCCTTCAACAGTATGCACGGCCTGGGGCAAAGCCGGCGCAGCGGCACCGGCAGCCCCCGCCATCGCAGCACACGCGGCTGTCGTCATGATGAGAGATTTCAATCCTTTAAACATGGAGTGGCGTTCCTGAACGGTTTTTACACGCTTCTCCCCTTACCGGGGAAACATGTCCGGGACAATAGAGCCCGAAACCGGTTTGAAACGCGATAATAAGAAAAAATCGGTGAAGGTGTGTTACAGAAGCGCTTCCCGCGCGTGCGGCCCGCCTTTGTGCCCGATAGAATCCGGCCGTTCTGAGGATTCTTTCCCTTTTGTACTTCACCGAGCAGACGCACCGTGAAACTTTTATTCGATCTTTTTCCCGTCATCCTCTTTTTTGTCACGTTTAAGTTCGGCCAAAGTAACAGCGCCGAACTCGCTGCGTGGCTGCAGGGCTTTTTGGGCGGCGCCGCTGACCCCGAACAGGCCCCCGTGCTTGCGGCAACGCTTGTGGCGATCGTCGCGTCCGTCGTGCAGTTTGGGATTGTCCTTGCCCGCGGTAAAAAGCCTGAGCCCATGCTCTGGATTTCGCTCGTGATCATCCTTGTGTTCGGGTCACTGACGCTCTTACTTCACGACAGCACCTTTATTAAGGTTAAGCCCACCATTCTTTACTGGGTCTTTGCGGCGATTCTCGGGTTTGCCGCGGTTACGGGCCGTAATTTCCTCACAAAGCTTCTCGGGAGCCAAATAAAACTCCCCGAAGCCGCATGGAAAAAGATGCAGATTGCCTGGATTCTTTTCTTTTTTCTCACCGGGGGGCTCAACCTCTTGGTTGCCTTTCTCTGCGAAACGGAAACCTGGGTGAATTTCAAACTTTTCGGCATCCTCGGTCTGACACTCATTTTTACAATTGCCCTCGGGTTCTGGATCACGCGGATCGCGGCGGCAGAACAAAATAACGGCCAAGCCGAAGGCTGATGCCGCAGAAGGCCTTCTGTCCCCGGCTTTTTATTCGGAAACACAAAAATGAAACTTAAAGCACTGGTTTTTGCTGCCGCCGCTGCGGCCCTTACGACGACAACGGCTTTTGCCGCCACCCAGGCCTTTCGTGTGAACGGTGAACTCATCACCAAGACCGAACAGGAAGACATGATCAAGGCTGCCACGGCCCGCGGTCAGCAGCGTACGGAAGAACTCGAAAATCAGGTGAAGCAGCTTCTCACCCAGCAGTCCGTGCTCGTGCAGGAAGCCAAAAAGCAGCGTCTTGACCGTAAAAGCGACGTGCGCCGCACCATTGAACGCGCCCGTGAATCGATTCTGATGCAGGCTCTTGTCGAGGACTACCTCAAGAAGAACCCGGTGCCCGAAAGCGATGTGCGCGCGCTTTTTGACGCCGAAAAGAAGCGCTGGGGCGACACGGAAGTGCAGGTGCGCCATATCCTCGTGAAGGATCAGGCCACGGCCGAAAAGCTTTTGAAGGACCTTAAGGGCGGTGCGGACTTTGCCAAGCTCGCTAAGGAACAGTCCGTTGACACCCAGGAAAACCGCAACGCCGGCGGCCTTATTCCCTGGACAAGCGCCAACCTCTTTGACAAGGACTTTGCCGCGGGTTTTGCTGGTCTTAAGGCCGGGGAACTTGCCAAGGCTCCCGTGAAATCGCGCCTTGGCTGGCACGTTGTGAAGCTTGAAGGCAAGCGCGCCGCACAGCGCTTTGCCGACTACAACGCCTGGGCGCCGCAGTTTAAGCAGCTCCTTGCGCAACAGAAGGTTCAGCAGTATGTCGCTGGCCTTGTGAAAAAGGCCAAGGTCACGCCCCTGAAGTAACACTTCACGTTTTGACGTAAAAAAAACCGCTCCGGGAATTACCCGCGGGCGGTTTTTTGTAGCGCCTGTTGCAAAAATTCCACAGCACCAGCATGCGCTCCGGCGGGAACAAAAAAGGCTGTTTTGCATCCCCTTCGTATCGTTTTCCGGCAGGGCTTCGCGCCTACTGCACAATGGCTTTGCGCAGTGTCGGCTCAAATTTTTCAGCCGGCATTGGGCAAACCGCAAAGTCATAGCACTTTCTCTATGGGCGAAACGAGACTCATTATCAGGTGCTATTTCAGACTGGATTCGAATTCTTAAATAGGAATTGTTCTCATTACAATTTCTCACATGCTTAACAGGAGCTGAAAAATTTCGCCTGCCTGTTACCCAGATTCGAATTCTCTCCCCTATCGATAACGGAGTAATTTTTTTCATTATGAAGACCGCTTTTAAGATGACTCTGGCAGCAGCGGCTGGGCGCGGCCGCGCGGCGCCCCTAAGGCACCCG
>OAWP01000827.1_pt1 | contig 23162 bp, 19 predicted proteins | sample 1517081 | NCBI WGS metagenome assembly OAWP01 (sample SAMEA2580167, study PRJEB22360) | human gut metagenome | biome: human gut; feature: human-associated habitat; material: faeces | place: Denmark | collected 2008/2010 | reverse complement strand
TGTTCCGTCCCACGCTGCGGCAGCCGATCTTCCGAGCCCTGGATTTATGACGAACAGCGCCGCAATCAGCGCTATAATTGCAAGACCCGCGGTCAGCAGCCGCATTCTTTTTGCTGTCATGAGATTACCTCCTGTAAACTGTTCTTCTGTCTCTGTGCGGATATTCACCGCCAAACCAATATTATGCAAAACTGCTATTATTATAGCTTAGAAATCATGATTTGTCAATAGAACTGATCTGCCTTTCTGGGCATATGTCCGGAATTATTCAAGGGCAACACCGCACAATTAACGGATAGCGCCTTTGCCAGGCGACGCTTACTGCTTACACGGCGCTTGCCTGCATCTTTCCATTTTGGTGCATAATAACACATGATCTCCTTTAAAAAACTCATGTGAGCGAAAATGTACAGTGCGCACCATCTTCTTGAAGACGCGTTTGCCCGAAAAACCTCCCCACAGGGGTTCCCTATAATGACGCCGGACGTATACATACGGCCCGCCGCTTGCGGTATCTCCTATAAACGAGGTGCGGCGCGTGCTAGACTACGCAGTGACCGAGATACCGCCAGAGAAAATACTGATGGGAATGCCCAATTACGGCTACGACTGGACGCTGCCGTTTATGCGAGGGACTCCGGCGCAGAGCGTAAGCTTAACGCAGGCTGTGGATCTTGCCCTTAGATACGGTGTGGAGATACAGTTCGACGAGCAGGCGCAGACGCCGTATTTCTACTACACCGACAACGGAACTCAGCACGTAGTGTGGTTCGACGACCCGCGCAGCATAGATGCGAAGCTTCAGCTCATCGACGATTACAGGCTTGCCGGGGCGAGCTGGTGGACGGTCAACCGGTGCTACGTTCCGAACTGGCTGGGTTTGCAGAATATGTACGAAACGGTCAAACTGTGAATGTAAAGCGGCATGGCGCAGATATTTCGTGCCATGCCAAACATTTGTGCAGAAAATTGCGACGGTAAGGAAGACATATCTTGACAAATCCCGTGATTCATTGTAAAATATAACGGAACAATAATATACTTCATCAGGAAAGGACGATACATTTGATAAAGAATAAGATGAAAAGCCTGCTTGCTGCGGCACTGGCAGGAGCCCTGACGGTTTCCGCGATACCGGTCAATGCGTCGGCGGTTGTGAACAAATTCAAATACAGTGGTTATGAACATAGTCATGCCGGCGATATTCTGAACGAACTAGGGAGTTACAGCGACGCCAATGCATTTGACGTTATATATGAAGGCGCGCATCATGGCGTTTCCGGCGGCGGGCTGGAGGAGTATCTCACGGCGCTTGAAACTGATTCCACCGACCGCGGCGATGTTGAGCTGATTAACGAACATACTGTCTATAACGTCAAGGATAACAGCGATAATGCTGCTTCCGGAAACAGCCGGCAAAATCTGCTGACATTTCCCGTGGACGTTAAAAGCTATGCGATGAATGCATTTCCGGATCCCCTGCATGAGGTTTCCAGCTGGAGAATGTGGGTCGGCGATTCCGGATTTAATGACATCGCCCCGGTCGCTGAGGCTAGCACCGCTGATTATATCGAAACTTCTGACATGGTGGACGCGATAAACGCATTGGGTTCGAAGTACGAGAATATCGCGCTCCAGTTGATTTTCAAAGGAATCGAATTCGAGGTACAGTACTATTCCGCGTTTGACCAGCCTTTAGGGAGCTGTTACACCATCAGCGACGAGAACCGCAGAAACCTTGACGCAACTTATTGTTTCGTGCATTACGTGCCTGATGTTGCCGTTTCCATGCTCAATGTATCTTCCGGCGAAGAGGCGTGGGATTTCATAAACCGCATGGTTCGCAATTTTGATGAATTCAATCAGGATCGGGCAAAACTTCTGCGGTTCGCTGAATTTGAGGTTCTTGACCGCTGTGGAAAATCCGTCGGCAGCTTTTCTTCAGGGCATTGCGACGAATATGAAAATAACAAGGCGTTCAAGTATGTGAAATCAGGCGAGAGCAGCGATACTCTGTGGCTGGTTTCCGATGGAAGCGGCGCATATCCGATGTTCAGCGCTTCCGGTGATAAGCTTGAGGAAACAGTAAATGAGTTCCTCGCGCAGCACACGGACGTCCAGAAGATAACCCTCAGAATGTGCCCTGAGATGTATGTCACCAGTTCAAGCTGCTTCGACGGCGACGTGCTGGCTGATTTGTCGCAGTTCAAGCAGTATAATGTGACGGAGCTTCCGGCAAAAGCGGCTGATCTGTCCAGTGTGCTGGATCTCCAGGAGCACTATGGGTTTGATTTCGAAAACTGGAAGCTTTTCGAGGGCGTTTCCACTGGAGAAAACGGAGGCTGCAGGCTCAGCGAACTAGCTAACGACAAGGACGGTTTCGGCATTGATTCCATATCTGGGATCGCCGCCGGAAGCGTACTTGTGGCGTATATTCCGCAGGAGGAGCTTCCCGATGATATTGTTTCGCGGGTGGAGATAACCGTTGCTGAACCGGAAATCGGCGTAAAGTTCGCGGATACGGCGGATATTCCCTCCGGCGCAGATTACGCGGCGGATAAAGTATCGTGGTACCGCGGTGAAACCCTCGATACCTCCGGCGAGTTCGCTGCCGGCGAGCAGTACACGGTATCCGTAACCCTCAGCCCGGAGAAATACTTTGCGTTCGACGGAACGACCACAGCAAAGGTGAACGGTCATAATGCGGTTATCAGGGACTTTACAGCCAACGAGCTTGTGGTTGAGTATACGTTTGATAAGCTTCCGGAGGATATCTGGGGTTTCGTTGACGGCGAGCTTGCCGGGGAGCACCCGGTTATCAGCGTGCCCGACGGCGAGATTATTCCCGGCGAGGTTATGCAGAAGATAAAGAACAGCGGCAGGGAAGTCGAGCTGAATTACGGCGATTATAGCTGGATAATAACCGGCTTCGACGCGGATTATACGGCGAAGCCGATCGACCTGAGAATAATAAGGGTCGCTGAAAGCAACTGGGCGGAAGCGGTAAAGAACGTCTCCGGACATCTGTACAAAATGCAGATATCCATTCAGCACAGCGGAGATTTCGGATTCACGGCGCTGCTGAAGCTGAACCTCAGCGATGGCAAGCCGGCCAACCCGGGGACGTATTACGCAAATCTTTATCAGCTTTCCGGAAACCAGCTCAAATGGAGCGTATACTCCGACCTTGCCGAGGAAAGCGGTAAGTATATCGCGAAGCTTGAATTTACGCACGCGTCAGACTGGCTTGTCACCATTGACAGCGAGATAAATCCGGGAAGCGGGAATGACGACGGCGGCTCCACCGGAGGCTTCGGCAACAGGGTGAACGGAATTAAGAAGGCGAGAACCCTGAAATCCGAGGGCTGGGATAATATCGTAAAGGAGATAAAGTCCACCGGGGAAGGCTCGGTTATCGAGATAACCCTCAACGATGAGACCACCATGCCAGAGGACGCGCTCCAGGCAGCAATCGACAGAAAGATGAAGCTGATAATGGACGCAGGCTTCGGCAGAATATGGGAAATAGACGGCGCGAAGGCGGTATCCGGGAAGTACATCGACCTCAGTATTTCCGGCGTTGACGTCGGTATCCCGGAGGCTTCATATGCAGGTATCCTCTGTTCTGACAGCAGGCAGCTCAGAATAAATGCGCGTCTGCTGAATTTTACGGCTCAGCTCACGGCGTTCATCGGCAAGGACAATATCGGTCAGAATGCGGCGCTCTACAGCTACAACGACGAGACCGGGAAGCTCGTGTTCCAGGATATTTCGGCGGTTGACAGGGACGGAAACGTTATATTCAATATCAAGTGCGGCGGACGCTATTTCATCGCGCTCGGAAGCGAGGTGGCGCCTCCTGCGTATCTCTGCGGCGACGTTAACGGCGACGGAGTTGTAAACGCTCACGACGCCGCGGCTATCCTCAAGTACGCGACCTACGGCTACCCGCTCGACAAGCGCTGCGGCGATACCAACGCGGACGGCGCGGTAGACGCTCACGACGCTCTGCCGATACTTAACTATGTAGTCGGCAATGTGAAGTTGCTCCCTGCTGTAGGATTCAGGCAGTGAACCACAATTAAACTGAAACTCTCCCGCGGTTCTCCGAGGGAGAGTTTTTTGTGTCCGGAACAAGCGGGTGCTCAGATGGTGTCCATAAGCGCGCCCAGCATTCGGAATACCTTCGCGGTGCTGCGGCGCTTCATGGAGTGCCTGCTGAGGGAATTCACCGCCATGAACGCCAGACCTCCGGCTATCAGACCGGCGGCGCTGCTCTTGATATATGCTTCCGTCTTTTTTGACATGATGATCAGCTCCTTTTTGAAAGTTTACATCGATATTTTCTGCAATTTCAGAAAAAACATACCCGAAGCCATGCCGGAAATTGATTCCTCTGATACCTGGAATGCCCGGAAATATGTGCTTCAATTGAGAAAAATCACGTTTTTGAGCTGATTTTTTGTGCTTTTTGTAATGTTTGCATAGTTGAATTCATGGTTTCAACTACTGTTTTCGTCAATATGCTAAAATGCAATTTCTAGCACAAAAACTTGCAAAAATCGCTTGACAAAAATTCTTGTTTGGTGTATAATCAGACCATAGCAAAGGGGCTATGACAGACAGACTTCAATGGCGAAGCCTGCCGGTCATAGCCCCGATTTGTTAGCATATCAAGTCAATACGGGCTGCCGCCTCCGGTTATGCGGGACGGGCTGACAGCTTCAAAAACAGAAAGGGGACGGTTCTTAAATGAACACACTATTGACTTTATTGTCCGAGGCGGGAACGGTATTCGCCCCGGATCAGAACGCAGCGGTCCAGGCTGTCGTTGATGAAACGATGTACAGCGGCAGCGATGTAAACGGCATATGGTACCTTATCGGTGCCGCCTGGGTATTCTTCATGCAGTGCGGCTTCGCGATGGTCGAGACCGGTATGACGCGTTCAAAGAACGCCGGCAACATCATCATGAAGAACCTCATGGACTTCTGTATCGGCACAGTAGTATTTATCCTTCTTGGTTTCGGACTCCTGCTCGGCGAGGATACGCTCTTTGGTCTGGTCGGTATTCCGAACCTCGACATTCTCGGCAGCTTCTCGGACTTCAACAGATGTGCTGAGTTCGTGTTCAATCTCGTTTTCTGCGCGACTGCCGCAACTATCGTTTCCGGCGCGATGGCAGAAAGAACGAAATTCCTCAGCTACTGCATCTACTCCGGCGTTATCAGCGCGATCGTTTACCCGATCGAGGCTCACTGGATCTGGGGCGGCGGCTGGCTGGCTCAGATGGGCTTCGTTGACTTCGCTGGTTCCACATGTATCCACATGGTCGGCGGTCTGTGCGCCCTCATCGGTGCAAAGATGGTCGGTCCGCGTATCGGCAAGTTCGGAAAGGACGGCAAGCCTAACGCGATCCTCGGTCACTCCATGACCCTCGGCGCCCTCGGCGTATTTATCGGCTGGTACGGATTCAACGGCGCTGCCGCTTCCGATACCCACTACCTCGCAAATATCTTCCTTACTACTACAGTAGCTCCTGCGGTTGCAACCTGCACAACCATGGTTTACACTTGGATAAGACACGGTAAGCCTGACGTTTCCATGTGCCTTAACGCTTCCCTTGCAGGTCTGGTTGCCATCACGGCTCCCTGCGCTGACACCGACTGCCTCGGCGCTGCGATCATCGGTCTGGTGTCCGGATTCCTGGTTTGCTTCGGCGTTTGGCTCCTCGACTACAAGCTTCACATCGACGACCCGGTCGGCGCTGTTGCAGTTCACTTCTTCAACGGTATCTGGGGCACCATTGCAGTTGGCCTCTTCTCTAACGGCAACGGTCAGAACGGCGGCGTAGCTGCTGTAAACGGCACCGGCGAGCACGCTGTAGGTCTTTTCTACGGCGGCGGATTCGCACAGCTTGGCGTACAGCTCCTCGGTATGGTTTGCGTACTTGCCTGGACGGCAGTTACCATCACGCTTACATTCTTCATCATCAAGAAGACGATCGGTCTGAGAGTTTCCCGCCACGAAGAGATCGTTGGTCTGGACGCTACAGAGCACGGTCTGCCTTCCTCCTATGCAGACTTCGTTCCTGCAATGCACGTAGAGCTTTCCACCTCCGGCAAGGAGAAGGAAGTAGAGACCGTAAAGGTCGGCTCTGCACCTGTTGAGGCTGCTGTTCCTGTTGCATACAAGAGCGCTAAGCCTTCTGACGGCACAAAGATGAGCAAGGTAGTTATCCTTGCAAAGCAGGAGAAGTTCGAAGTACTTAAGAACGCGATGTCCAGCATCGGCGTAACCGGTATGACTGTAACGAACGTACTCGGCTGCGGCATGCAGAAAGGCTCAACTGAGTTCTACCGCGGCGTTAAGGTTGAAACACACCTGCTGCCGAAGATCAAGGTCGAGATCGTTGTATGCAAGGTTCCTGTTGAGACAGTCGTTGAGACCGCTAAGCAGGCTCTGTACACAGGCCACATCGGCGACGGCAAGATCTTCGTATATGATGTTGAGGACGTTGTAAAGGTTCGCACGGGCGAGACCGGCTACGACGCACTCCAGGACGTTGAGTAACGTTAAGCTAAACTAGCATTTTTCATAACCTTCCTGAATATAAAACCGCATAAGCAGAACCCCCGGCGAAAACCGGGGGTTTTGCTCAGATATTCTCAGATAGAAAGCCGTAGCGAGGATACCTGCGCGGCGATGTCCAGCGCGGAGCGCCCGACCCATTCCTGCATTGCCTGCGGCGTGAGAAAGTGGAAATCGGTGCTGAATTCCGGCGGGTTAAGGTAGAACTGCTGAATATTCCGTATCTGCCGCTCAACATAGTCGGAGCCGTAGTAGGGGAGGCAGTTCACCGGATAATCAGCGATCTTGCAGAATTCCCGGAACACCCGGCAGTCCGGGTGCTCGCGGAGGTAGAGGTGATCGTTTGCGTACCACTCGGGCTTAACCCGGCGGTAGTATTCGGCGCGGTCGGCGGCATAGAGTTCGCGGTGGAGTTCCTTGCATGGTTCGTTGACGCGCCTGACCCACAGGACGTCCGCCATGAGGTGGCAGTAATACCCCAGCAGGAAAGAGAGCGTATGCGGGTCGTGGGATTTTCCGGCGATCATCTCGCGGTAGAATCTCTCGTAGTCGCAGTGACCCTTTCCACGCTGAGTCCAGTGCGTGACTTCCTTGGGAGGGTCGAACCCTCCGGGGACGGGAATTCCACAGTCCGGCGCGACGTTTCCCGCCAGGAAGTCCGGCTCTGAGAGCCACGGTGCGCGCAGCTCAGCGGAAATCAGTTCGGCGACCCGAAGATGAGCGAGCCATGTAGCCATATTTTTACCTCCGGTTGAAATTGATCCTGAAATGTGGTATCATAGTAATATAGGGTCACCTCTAAAAACCTTGTTTGAGTGAAAATGTGTATAGCACACCGACTGCTTCTTCAAACCTCCTCGTAAGGCATACAGCCTTACTTCGTCGGCTTTCATCGCATTCGGCGCACTCTACCCATTTTCCCTTTTCAAACCGGTTTTTAGAGGTTCCCATAGGAAAGGAGCACAGCCATGGATGACAAAGAAAAGAAAACCCTTCCGGAACAGCCCGTCGATGAGAGGCCGGAAAGCGCGCCGGGAGTTCCCGCGGAGCCTTCCGCGCACACCTGGGTCGACGATATGAAGCAGGAGCTTGAGGATTACATCGAGGATCAGGGAATTTATATCAGGCAATAAATTGATCGTGGATAATGGCGATTACGGTGAATTATGTATTCCGAATTTAAAAAAGTGGGCTGGCGCCCACTTTTTTATTTTACTTCGGTACCCTGGTAATAATATGTCAGGATCTCCTTGTAGTCGTAGCCCAGGTAGGTCGCGAGGGCGTTTGCGCCGTTCTGGCTCATTCCAACGCCGTGGCCGTATCCGTAGGTGGTGAAGATAAACTTATCCGAGTTCGCGTCGTACTCAACGTCGAACGCGCTGGAGCGCAGCTCGAAGCTCATGATCCTCTCGCGGAACACGCGTCCGGTTATCTTTACGGAATCGCCGCTGCTGTCGGTGTAGCTGTGATATCCGCCCACGTTCATCTGACCTACGTAGAAGCCGTCCACATTGGTCTCTACAGAAAGCCACCCGGAGGGGTCTCCGGTGAGGTCGATGCCGGTCTTTTCCAGAACCTTGCTCTTTATCTCAGCGGAGGTGTATTCCACCTTCCTGCCGTAATTCGGGTCGTACTGCTTGTCGAGGTCGCAGAAGCGGCTCTGGAGGTAGGGATAATCGGTTCCCCATACGTTTTTGCTGGAAGCCGTGTAGCCCGCGCTGGACGCGGAGTACACAGCCTGAATGAGCGCCCCGTTGTAGTAGATCGCCTTTCCGAGCACCGACTGCACAAGCACGTTCACCGAATCAGAGACCGTGCTCGCAAGACCTACGCTCGGGTAGGTTCCGTACTCGTTGCAGAATTTAACGTATGTATAAGCCGCCACTGCCTGCGCCTTTATCGCTTCCGGCGCGAAGGTGTGTCCGACCTCGTTCTGCGTCATTCTGCCGACTATCTCAAGCGCCGAGCCGGAAACAGTGCTTCCGTTCGCCTTGACGGTGAGTATCTCGCCCGCCGCCGCGTCGCTGGAACTGCTGTCGGGGTCGATCTCGTCCGGCTGGTCGTCGTTTGCGGAGCTTACCGGCGGAACGTCGTCGGCGTCCACCGGGATACCTCCGATGTCCTTCGCCGTGGTAGTCGTCGAAGCCGCGGCGCTTGTCGGCGCAGTCGTTGCCGTTGTCGTTGTTGTCGCAGCGGTCGTCTGTGTTGTTGCCGCTGTAGTCGACGTTGTAGCGGGAGGCGTTGTCACTGCCGGAATCTCCTCGGTTTCCTCGCGCGGACCGAGGATTTCCTCGCTGTCGTAGGTCTCGGAGGTCGGCTCAAGTGTGGAGTCGTCCTCGCCGAGTATCTCGTCGGTCGCTTCCTGAGGCTGCGGGAGTTCATCGCTGAGGGCGCTGTATGTACTCATCACCATTTTGTCGGAGAGCGACATCGGCGCCATATTCAGCAGATTTATCTGCACCACGCCCGTTCCGGTCTCATCTGGCACGAGGAAGTCAAGCGTACCCTGACCCTCCGCCTGGTCGATGTCGCCGGCGGGGGCAGCGGTCTCGGAATGCTCCTCGGAGGTGTCCTCGGTGAGCATCTGCGCGTCGCCGACAGTACCCATCACGCCGCATGTGAACATGTAGCAGTTCACGATCACCAGCGCCGCGATGATCTTCGCAAGTGATAGCTTTTTCATAGTTCCTCCGGTATCAGTAGTTGGACGGATCGTCCATCAGGCCGTTGTCCTCGAGGTATTCCTTCATGCCCTTTACAAGGGAGATATCCCAGGTCCTGCCCTTCCACTTGTCGCCGTAAACGTCGGTGTATGCTTTGAAGTACTTTATGCTGTCCTTGCGGGTTATCTTGGAGGTGTCGACATCGGGGCTTTCGTTCTCGCGTACTTTTCTTGCCACGATAACAAGACGCATGTTCTCAAATCCGGTGGAGCCGTCGCAGGTGGAGAGCGTCAGAAGCTCGTCGCCGTACTCGACGTCAACGCCGGTGTTATACTTGCTTCTGTCCATTACTTCCTTTATGTATTCGTAGAATTCGTCGCTGTTCTTGAAGTAAACGTACTTGGTGTAGTCGAATACATCGCCGTGCTCCTCGTCGGTGTTGGTGATGAACACGGAGAATATCTTGTACTTGTTGTCCTGGTAGAGCGTGTTGAAGTCAACTACCGGGGTCTCCCTTAGGAAGTCGATATTGCTGTTGTAGTTGTTCAGTGCGGAGAACTTGTACTTGTACAGCATGTTGTGACCGTAAAGTATCGTGTTGTTCGGCATCTGGTTGGGGCCGAACTTGCCTTCGTAGTCGGTGAAGATGGTTCCTGCGAATTCTTCCTCGCCGTTGAAGTTGTGGTGGAGGTAGAATAGGTTGTCCTCGCCCTGGACTACGGGGTAGTCGACGTTGGTGCCGTTAATGGTTATCCAGCCGACGAAATCTTTATTTGCCTCGTAGTACGCCGCGTATTCCTCGTTTACAGAGCCTTCCGGCAGGTTTTCGATCTGCTCCTTGGTGGGAGCCTGGAGGTTTACGATCACCTGCTGCTCGTCCTGAACCACCTGCTCGCCGTTGCTGTCCACAACGGAGGTCCCGATGGGAGCCTCGGGCTTCAGCAGGGAGATAAAGTGAACCGCGATGATAACCAGTGCGGCGATCATCAGGCAAAGCGAACCCAGGAAGATAAGCTTGCGGGCTACCTCGGAGGAGCTGTCCCCCTTGCAGGGGAGCAGTCCGGTGCGGAGGCTCTCGCCGAGACTCTGCTTTTTCTTTTTGCGCTTTTTCTTGTTGTTATTGTTCGGGGAAAGACCCATATCCATTTCTGCCATGAGAGTAACGTCCTTTCAGAGATCATGCTTCGTCGGTCTTTTTGGACTCAACGGTATAGCTGTAATCGTAGATCATATCAGCGTCCCACTTTCTGCCGCCCCATGATCCGCCGAATACATTGTAATAGTAGTCAAAATACAGCGGGTCGGGGTTTTCGTACGCCTTGCTTACGTCGACTGTGGGATCCTCGCCCTCGCGGACCTCTCTGCCGAAAATGACCCAGCGCGCGTCGATACCGTAATCGAGAATGCAGGTCGACAGGGTGATGAGGTTGTCGCCGTACTTGAGGTCTACGTCGGTGTAGAAGGTGGTGCGGTCGAGAATCTGTGCTACGTAATCATCGAACGCCGCTTTATTCTTGAACTTCCTGCCCTGGAGATAGTAGAACACCTCGCCGTCCTTTTCTTCGGTGTTCACCAGCATGCCGGCGAATATCTTGTAGGTGGACTTGCGGTAGAGCGTGTTGAATGTTATCGTGGGGTACTTCCTGTACCAGTCCATGCCATAGTTGAGCTGCGTGCGGTAGTTGAAGTATCTCGTGAGCCTTGCGAAGTACTCGCCGGTGTTGACGTTGTGACCGTAAAGGATAATGTTAGCCGGGGTGTTTTCCGCGGTTATCTTCTCGCGGTAGTCCGCGAATACCGTACCTGTCTTGCTGTAATCGCCGTTGAGATTGTGGTCGAGGTAGTATTCGTTGTCGTCGCCCTGAACGACCACGTTGTCAACGAAGGGGGAATCCTCGTCGCCCATGGTTATCCAGCCGATAACGTCCTTGTTCTGCTCCAGCAGAGGGAGGAACTCCTCGTTTACCTCGGGGTACTCATTGACAAGCTCGTCCTTCTTCACTGGGTCGATGGTGACGCTGGCGGAGCCGTGGTAGAGGCTTGATATCTGCTCGTTGAGCCTGTTGTCCTGCGCGGTGCTTCCGTAGAACGAAATTATCATCACCAGCGAAACTATCAGCACAACAGCGGCGCCGAGGAAAATGCACTTGCGGATTATCTCGGCGGGCTTATCGCCTTTCCAGGGGAAAAGGTACTTAGCGATTCTGAGGAAGATGTTTTCCTTTTCAACAAAATTAGCCATGATATTCTATCCTTTCGGGATCGTTTAGTAGCTCAGCAGCTTTGATTTATCCCATGTGCTTCCTGCCCAGGAGCCGCCCATTCTGCTGTAGTAGTAATCGAACAGCTTGGGGTTGAGGTTCTGCTCGGCAACGGTAACGTCGACAGATTCGCTCTCGCCGGGGCGAACCTTTCTCGCGAACAGTACCCAGCGGGTATCAACGCTCTTGCCGAGTGGCCAGCTGCATGTTGACATCGTGAGGATCTGGTCGCCGTAGGTGAGGTCCACATCGGTGAAGAACCAGCTTCTGTCCATTACGTCGATGATGAAGTTGTTGAAGTCATCCTTGCTGTAGAACTTCGTCTTGTCGACATAGTCGAACACCTCGCCGTACTGGCTCTGGGTGTTTGCGAGGATACCGGCGAATATCTTGTAGGTCTCGCAGCCGCCGCTCGGCGTTGCGAGCATTACCGTCGGGTGGACCTTATAGAACGCCAGCGGCTCCTTGCTTGCCATGTTGGGTACGTAGTGCGTAACGTGCGCGAAGAACTCGCCGCTTATCATGTTGTGACCGTAGAGTATGATGTTGTCGTCAGTGCCGTCCCACTTATTGAGGTAGGAGGAGAAGATGGTGCCGGAAACGCTGTCCTCGCGGTAGAGGTTGTGCGTAAGGTAGTAGCTGTTGTCGTAGGACTTTACTACTACGTTGTTTACCGCCGTTCCGGTTATCTTTATCCAGCCCTTGACGTCGGAGTTGGTTGCAAGAAGCTCGTCCCAGTTCGGGTTTATCGGAGTATTCACGAGCGGAGTAACGTCGATCTCCTCGGTCTGATCCTGACCTGCGGTGGCGTTCGTGTTGAACGGGTCGTAGTCAGGGTTGACGTTAACGAGACTGTCCTCGGGGACTCCAGCGATATCGGCAATCTTCGAGTTGGTGCTCTTATCCGCGCCCATACCCGCGAGCTGAGAGATCAGCACGCCGATGGTAACGACGAAAACCACGACCGCCACTATCAGTACGATCTTGCGCACCTTTTCGCCGCCGGAGTCCTCCGCCTGCGGGAACGCCGCATAGCAGAACCGCGCCCAGCCGGACTTCGGCCTGCCCTTTATTTTATCCTGCTTCTTGGGGGATTTATGCGGTTCGGTGTAAAAATCCAGCTTATCGACCGCGATATCCCTTGAAGCGTGCTTCTTAGGCTTGTCTGTGTAATTTGCCATTAATATTCACCCCAGATTATTTCTTTATCTCGCAGAGCAGCATTGAAAGCGCCTTTTCCGCCGCAAGCGCACGGATAAGCTCCCGGTCTGCGCTGCCCTGTGCAAAGAGGAAGCGCTCGCTGCGGCAGCCGTTTCTTCCGCTGCCCGCTATGCACTTCCATTTCCCCGACCGGGTGTTCCGCGCTGCCGCCGGTGGGTCCAGCCACTCCGGTGGTGGAAACGCCGTAGTCCGCGCCGGAAAGCTCCATGACGCCCTTCGCCATTTCCGCGGCGCATTCCACGCTGTATTCCGTGAACCGCTCGAGCACTTCCGCAGGAACATGCAGGATCTCGTGCTTTATGCGGTTAGAGTAGGAGCAGACTCCCAGCTCTATTACTGCGGAGCTTCCAGAAATGGAAGTCACCGCGCCGGATATCATGCCGCCGGTGCAGCTTTCCGCCGTGGATATTTTCACGCTGCGCGCGGTGCATTCCCGGACGATTTCGCGGGAAAGCTTCGCTATACTATTATAAATGTTTTGAATATCCATATCACATGTCAAGGTCAACGTTTCTCACGCCGTACTTGAACTGCTTCACCTCGGTCTCCCTTACCGCCTTTTCGATGAGCGGCTCGAAATCGAACGACGCCTCCGCCGCGAGGATCTCCTCAAGCGACGGGCGGGTTTTCGGGTGCTTCGGGGAGAATACCGTGCAGCAGTCCTCGTAGGGCAGGGTGGACACCTCAAAGGTGTCGATGTGCCGCGCGACGTCGACTATCTCGCGCTTATCCATACCGATCACCGGGCGGAATACCGGGTACTCCGCAGCGGCGTTGGTGCAGAAAATCGCGGGGAGCGTCTGGCTTGCGACCTGGGCTACGCTTTCGCCGGTGATTATCGCGCCGTAGTCGTTCGCAGCGCATATGCGGTTGGCGATCTTGACCATCAGACGGCGCATGAGAACTGTGAACAGCTCCTCGGGGCAGTTGTCCCGGAGCGCCTCCTGAAGCTCCGTGAACGGAACACAGTAGAACACGATGCTGCCGCACCAGTCAGTGAGCTTCTCGCAGAGCGCCTCTACCTTCATGCGTGCGCGCTCGGAGGTGTATGGCGGGCTTACGTAGTGAATGCAGTCCACGATGAGACCGCGCTTTGCCATCATGTAGCCGGCTACCGGGCTGTCTATGCCGCCGGAGAGCATGAGCAGGCTCTTGCCGGAGCTTCCGACCGGCATTCCTCCTGCGCCGGGGATCCTCAGTGCGCTGAGGTAGGCTCCGTTGTCGCGGATCTCAAGGCGCACGGTGACTTCCGGCTCGTGGACGTCCACGCCGATGTGCGGGAACGCGTCCAGAATGACCGCGCCCAGCTCCTGCTGTATCTCAGGGGTCTTCATCGGGAACGCCTTGTCGCTGCGCTTGGATTCCACCTTGAAGGTCTTTGCGCCCTCGAGGGCTTCGCGCAGGTACTCGGGAGCATGCTCCGCGATAACGCTGAAATCCTTCGGGAATACGGCGCAGCGCTGTATCGCGCTGATGCCGAATATCTTCTGAAGGCGGTTTATCACCTCGTCGATGTCGGCTTCCTCCGGGGGAGTAATGTAGATGGTTGACTGCCTGCGGTAAAACCCGAATGTGCCGAGCTTTTTCAGGCGGCGCTTTATGTTCTTTTGGAGCATGTCCTCAAATGTGGACTTATTCAGACCCTTGAGGGCTATCTCACCGTATTTTACAAGAATTATCTCTTTCATTTGTTCTGTTCCTTTTTCGATATTATCTGCGGAATCTCGCGATACCCGCCCTGATCCCTTCAATAAGCGCGTCGATGTCGGCTTCGGTGGTGTCTGCGCACATGCTGACCCTTATTGCGCTGTCGGCGAGCTTATCGGGTATTCCGAACGCCGCCAGGACTCCGCTGGTTTTTCCGCGGGAGCATGCCGAGCCGCTTGAAACGTATATCCCGCTTTCCTCAAGGGAGTGGAGCATTATTTCCGAGCGGACTCCCTCAACGCTGAAATTCACGATGTTGGGGACGCAGTTTTCTCCGGAGTTCACGGTTATCCCGCCGAGCGCGGAAAGACCGTCCAACATATGAGCCTTCAGCGCTCCGAAGTGCTCCGGCGTGCCGTGGTAGGCTCTGACCGCCGCTTCAAGTCCGGCAATGAGCTCCACCGGCTCGGTGCCGCTGCGGAGGTTCTTCTGCTGACCGCCTCCTGCCAGCAGCGGGGAAATGCGTATGCCCTTTCTGATATAGAGCGCGCCGATACCCTTGCTTGCGTGTATCTTGTGGCCGGAAATGCTGATAAGGTCGCCGTCCAGCGGGACTTTCAGGAATCCCTGAACTGCGTCGATATGTACGATGGTTTTCGGATTCTTCCGCTTGACCAGCCTGTACAGCCGCTTTACGTCGTTGGCGAAGCCGGTCTCGTTGTTGACCGCCATGCAGGATACCAGAACGGTATGCTCATCGACTGCGTCGGCGAGTGCCTGCACGAAGTCGGGGTGATCTTTCGGGGCGAGGCGCTCCACATGGAAGCCGCGCTCCTCCAGCTTTGTCATGACGTTCGCGACGGAGGGGTGCTCTATCGCCGTGGTGACTATCCGGTCGCCGGAGCGCTTATAGGTCTCCGCAGCGCCGAGCAGCGCGGTGTTGTTGCTCTCGGTCGCGCCGGAGGTGAATATTATGTCGCCCTCGCCAAGCTTTGCAAGCAGGGTCTTTTTCGCGGAGGCGATGATCTTTTCGGAACGTATGCCCATTCCGTGCAGGGAGCTAGCGTTTCCGAATCTGTTCTTCATTGCCGATAAAATAGCGTCCGCTGCCTGCTCGCAGGGCTTTGTGGTGGCGGCGCTGTCCAGATATATCATTTGTTTCTCTCCTGTGCATAATAATGCATTTTATATACTAGTATAGTATAGCACATTTTGCTGTGTTTGAACAGTCTTTTTTTAAAATTTTCACCTTTATTTCATTGTGTTCTCGGTCGGGTTACAGAAAAGTTACAAAATGGTTACAAAAGAGACTGAAAAGTTACTGAATAATTACAATATCCGGATTTCGGTTACAATCCTGTCATATATGTTGATTTTTCCTCCCGGGTATGATACAATATGTTCAGAAACACAAGTGACATAACGATCCAACATCATGATATATGATCCTCCTTCATTACCAAAGTCCCCCGGTATCCCCGGGGGATTTTGGTTTTCCGGAGTTCCATAGTTTGGACATATGATTCAAATATGCTATTGACATGGGGGGCTTTTTAGGGTATAATTAACATTAAGCTGGCAGAATATAGTCTGCCGGTCTGGTTAGGCCTTAAAGTAAATTAAGCAATAAAGCCGCGGTGAAGCGGCATGTCAGGAGGTCAAGCAAATGTCAGACTACATCAGAAGGCTGCCGGTTTATCTGCTGCTGGACTGTTCAGGCTCCATGTCAGGTGAGCCTATCGAGGCAGTGAAGCAGGGAATCAAGGCGCTCCTCACCGAACTCAAGGGAGATCCACAGGCGCTGGAAACAGCGTGCCTGTCAGTTATCACATTCAACAGCACCGCGCGGCAGATATCCCCGCTGACTGAGCTGATGCTCTTCAAGGAGCCGGAGCTCACCGCAGGCGGCGCAACTGCGCTAGGCGGGGCGCTCCACGTCCTGGCGGACTGCATCCGTACAGAGGTGCGCACCTCCACCGCGACCCAGAAGGGCGACTGGAAGCCGCTGGTGTTCCTGCTGACCGACGGCGCTCCCACCGATAACCTCGACGAAGGAATCGAAGCGCTCAAGTCGGTTTCCACCGGAAACATCATCGCATGCGCTGCCGGAGCAAACGCGAATACAAATACTCTCCGCAAGATAACAAACAACGTCCTGATGATGAACACCCTCCCCGCCGGCTTCCTCGCGGCGTTCTTCGCGTGGGTGTCCGGCTCGATAAAGGCGTCCTCCAAGAGCATAGACGCAAAGCCCGGAGAGGCTATCCAGCTTCCGCCGCCTCCCCAGGGATTTGTTATCGTTCCCTGATAAGGGGGTATTATGTACGACGAAGATATCAGGCAGGAGCCTGCCGCTCTGAACCTATCCGGCGTAAACGCTGAACAGCCTGTATCAGAAGAACCGCAGGCCTTAGCTGACGTTTCCGGAGCGGAGGAGCCTGTGCTTTCTGAATCCGCGCCGGAATCCGATGAAACTCCGGAGCCTGAGCGAACCCCCGAAGAAGCGAAGCCGGAGGCTTCGAAGCTCTCCGACCGGGAGGTAATGCGGCACACGGCGTCGATATGGCGCTACCGCACGGTGATAGAGGACGGCACAGAGCTTCATACCGAGTTCCACAGCAAATATCAGCGCGTCGGAAGGTGCGAGGCGATAGGCGCGCGGGTACGCGGAAAGAAGCACAAGCACGAGGGCACCAACTGCGACGACTGGTTTGAGACTGCGGAATCCGCGGGCTGCCTTATCGCGGTGGTCGCGGACGGCGCCGGCTCTAAGCCGCTGTCGCGCATCGGCGCAAGGGTAAGCTGCGAGGGAGCCGTCGAGTACCTCAGGGGCGCGGTCTCCGGGTTGTTTGAAAGCCAGCCTGAGCTTCGCGGGAAGCTCTCCGGGGATATGTCCGGGGCAGAGTTCATGGAAGCCTGCGGGCAGATAGCTCCGCTGATACAGAACGCTGCACGCGCGGCGTTCGACGCGGTTATAAAGAAGCTCGGGAGCATTTACTCCGATAGCGCCTACACCGCGAGTCTCGGCAGGAATCCTACCCTCGCGGACATGGGGAGCACGTTTCTTGCGGCTCTGGTGGTTCCGCTGGAGATAAACGGCGGGCATGAGAACTTCGTGCTCTCTGCCCAGATAGGCGACGGCTGTATCTGCGCCATTGACAGGAACGCAGGTCACGAGAACTGCTTCCGGCTGCTTGGCGAAGCGGACAGCGGCGCGTACTCCGGCGAAACTGACTTCCTGTCGGAAAAAAACGTCTCCGAAGGCGCAATCGCCCGCAGGACCAGAATAAGCCGCGGAAAGTCAGACATCATAATGCTGATGAGCGACGGCGTAGCGGACGATTATTTCCCGGCGCAGCCCCAGATGAAGCGGCTGTGCCTTGATCTCATGCTCAACGGGATAATCCCCATGCCTGGCGGAAAGTCTGAGCCTCTCCCGCCGGAGCCAGTGCGGTTCCCGTCGGTAAGCCCGGATCAGCGCTCTGTTGCCTTGCAGTACGCAAAGCAGCTCCTGAACGATGGCGAGGACGTCGACGGGCTGTGGGACAGGCGCGGGGAGCTGGCTCCCTGGTCGCTGGACTCCTGGGGAGTATTCATCGGGAAGCGCCCGCAGGACAGACTGCTGACCTGGCTCGACAACTACAACGAGCGCGGCAGCTTCGACGACCGCACGCTTGTGGTGCTGAACCTCAGCGCGCAGGACTGAAAAACATGTCCGGAGGAGTTCCGGCATAACGTATAATGAATCGCGGGTATCCGCGGAAAGGAAAGACTGACGGAATATGAACAGCGGTCAGATAGTGACTGCGGTGCTCGAGGAAGGTTCGCCGCTTGGCAGCACGCTTGATTTCGTGGTGGACGCCAACGCGCCCCGGGGCGGAATGAAGCACACCTTCTTCACACCGGACAGAAAATACGCGGTGCAGTTCTTCAACGATCCGCGCGACGGGCACAATCCGAACATTCAGGATCGTATCCGCACCATCGTCAGCATTTATAATCCCACCCTGTCGGAGCAGGCGGGGGGAGCGCTCGGCAATACGGAAAAGACCGCGGAGTACTTCCGCAGCCGGTTCTGCTGGCCTGTCGCGATAGTCAGCCAGCCGGAGTTCGGGATAGTCTGCCCGACCTACCCGCAGAAGTTCTTTTTCGGCGGGAACGCTTCCACGAATGGGCTGAACCTCAAGGGCAAGGACAAAAAGAGCAACTGGTTCACCGGAAGGCTCAGGAAGTACATCGCCCCGGAGGAAAAAGGCGATTTCCGCACCATGCTCGGGGCGGCGATATGCCTTTCAAGGAGCATTCGCAGAATGCACCAGGCGGGGCTTGCGCATTCCGACCTATCCTGCAACAACGTGCTCATCGACCCCAAGAGCGGTTCCACCGTCGTTATCGACATAGATTCGCTGGTGGTTCCGGGAAAGTATCCGCCGGAGGTGTGCGGGACGTCCGGGTACATAGCGCCGGAGGTTCTCGCAACGCTGGAGTACGACTACAACGACCCGCGGCGCTGCCTGCCCTGCGTTTCCACAGACCTGCACGCGCTGCCGGTGCTTATTTACGAATATCTCTTTCTCAGGCACCCTTTAAAGGGACCTAAGATACACAGCGCGGCTTCCGCCGAGGAGGACGACTACCTCGCGATGGGACCGGAAGCGCTGTTTATAGAAAACCCAAACGACAGGAGCAACCGGCCTCCGGATCTGAACGTGACGATACAGTCGCTTTCGAAGGGGCTTGAGCAGTTGTTTCTTAGGGCGTTCGTGGACGGGCTTCACGACCCTTCACAAAGACCGACCGCGATGGAGTGGGAGCGTGAGCTCCTGCGCGCGTGGGACAGACTTGTGAAGTGCGGGAATCCCGGCTGCGAGAAAAAGTGGTTCATTCTCAGAGATGAGAGTGCTCCCGTATGCCCCTTCTGCGGAACACGCCTCCGGGACAGGGTGATCAGGCTCGGCTTCAAGAGCATGATGAGGGGCAGGAACGGCGTATACCGCGACAACGGCGAGGCTATCGCGTACGATGGCATGCCGCTGTACGACTGGCACGTAAGTTCCGCTGTCCACAATGATGAAAAGGCGGGCACCGATATGCGCGCGTACATTTGCAGGCATAACGGAATGTGGCTGCTCGTCAACAACGGGGTGGAGGGCATGACTTCTCCCTCCGGAAGGCTTGTCCCGAAGGGACAGGCGGTAGAGCTCAGGGACGGAGCGGTGTTCCGCATGACCGACCGTGATGACGGTCTGCTGTGCGAAGTATCGGTGTACTAGTCCTTTGGGTGATTTCTTTTGAAAGAAAGGGAAAATTTATGAAGCAGTTTGGTTTGACAGACAAGCAGGCTGAGGAGTCGCGGCAGAAATACGGCGACAACAGCATGACGGAGCAGGCGTCCGAGAGCTTCTGGGATAAGCTCAAGGGCAACCTCGGCGACCCGATGATAAAAATACTCATCGTTGCCCTGCTCATCAACGTTGTTCTGGCAGTGCTCGGCGGCGTTGGGATCATCAAGGAGGGCGCTCCGGAATGGTACGAGCCTCTTGGAATTTTCGTGGCTATCGCGCTTGCAACGCTGGTTTCCACCTTCTCTGAGTACAGGAACGAGAACGCGTTCCAGAAGCTCCAGGAAGAGGCTTCCCGCATTATGTGCAAGGTCTACCGCAACGGCGAGATTGCCGAGGTGGCAATAAACGACATCGTGGTCGGCGACGCTATCCTGTTACAGTCCGGAGATAAGGTTCCGGCTGACGGTATCATCATCGACGGCGATATCAAGGCAGATCAGTCCGTGCTCAACGGCGAGAGCCGCGAGGCTAAGAAGCTCGCAGTTCCCGAGGGCTGGAAGGATACCGACGAGAGCCTCAATTTCGACAACGAGCACAAGGTGTTCCGCGGAAGCGTGGTATGTTCCGGCAACGCGGTAATGGAAGTCACCGTAGTCGGCGACAAGTCCGTATACGGCAAGATCGCAAGCGAACTCCAGACCGACGACGACCGCGAGACTCCGCTCAAGGTGAAGCTCGGCAAGCTGGCTGACGGCATAAGCAAGTTCGGCTACATCGGCGGTATCGCTATCGCGGTCGCGATGCTCATAAAGACGCTGTTCATGGGCGAGGGCGGCATCGAAGCGTTCCTGTTCGCAGAGGGAGTTTTCCAGTGGGCGGCTCTGCTCGAGGCTGTTATCCAGTCCGTAATGCTTGCGGTCATCATCATCGTAATGGCTGTCCCCGAGGGGCTTCCGCTGATGATCGCGATAGTTTCCGCGCAGAACATGGGCAAGATGCTCAAGGACAACGTGCTTGTAAGAAAGGTCGCAGGTATCGAGACCGCAGGCTCCCTGAATATCCTGTTCTCCGATAAGACCGGCACCATCACCAAGGGTAAGCTCGAGGCGGTAACGTTCATCGACGGCGCCCTCAACGAATCCAAGAAGTTCGGCGACATCGGCGGAAAGCTGAAGGATATTCTGTCGCTGTCTATCCATAAGAACACGCTCTCCGTCGTTTCCGGCGAGGGCAAGGACATGAAGGTGATCGGCGGAAACGCCACCGAGCGCGCTATACTCGGTTTTGCGGCAGGCACCGAGTGTTCCGCGAACGTGAAGGCGGTCGGCAATATCCCGTTCAACTCCACAAACAAGTACTCCGCGACCCAGGTGACAGGCGACTACGACCTGACGCTCATCAAGGGCGCGCCTGAGAAGATACTCCAGAGATGCTCCCACTATTGGGACGTAAACGGCGAGAAGAAGCCGTTTGACATGACCCAGCTCAACAAGCAGATAGACGAGCTTGCAAACCGCGCTATCCGCGTGCTGGCTATCGCTACCACAGAGGACGCCCTCGGCGAGGACGCGCTTCCGGACAGCAGCAACTGGACGCTGGTAGGCGTTGTGGGTATCCGCGACGAGGTGCGTCCGGAGTCCGTGACCGCCATCGCGGAGGTAAAGGGCGCAGGCGTGCAGGTGGTAATGATCACTGGCGACCGCAAGGAGACCGCAGTTGCCATCGCGAAGGACGCTGGTCTGCTCGAGAAGGACACCGATGTTGTCCTGACCTCCGACGAGCTTGCAAAGCTCTCCGATGAGGAGATCAAGAAAATGCTCCCGAATATCCGCGTTATCGCAAGAGCGCTCCCCTCAGACAAGAGCCGTCTGGTGCGCCTTGCGCAGGAGCTTGACCTCGTTGCAGGCATGACCGGCGACGGCGTCAACGACTCCCCGGCGCTCAAGAAGGCGGACGTAGGCTTCGCAATGGGCGGCGGCACGGAAGTCGCAAAGGAAGCGTCCGATATCGTTATCCTGGACGACAACTTCAACTCCATCGACCGCGCTATCCTCTACGGCAGAACCATCTTCAACTCCATCAGGAAGTTCATTGTATTCCAGCTCACTATCAACGTTTCTGCGGTTCTCATCAGCTTCATCTGCCCGCTCATCGGAATTGACAACCCTCTGTCCGTTATCCAGATCCTGTGGGTAAACCTCGTAATGGATACGCTGGCGGCTCTGGCATTCGGCGGCGAGCCGGCTCTCTCCAGATTCATGCACGAGAAGCCCAAGCGCAGAACTGAACAGATAATCAGCAGGAACATGATGTCCCAGATAATCACCGGCGCAGGCTGGACGTTCATTCTTTCCCTCGCGCTTCTGGTACTCGGCAGCTTCGACGCTGACCCGAACGTACCCGGCGTAAGCTTCCTCGAAAGCTGGGGCTTCCTCCGTCAGAACACCATCGAGGGCGAAACCCATATGTTCCTTCACACCGCATACTTCGCATTCTTCATCTTCATCGCGGTGTTCAATGCGTTCAACGCAAGAACTGACCGCGCGAACCTGTTCGATAACCTCGGAAAGAACAAGGGATTCCTTACGGTATTCGGCATAATCGCGGTAGTTCAGATACTCATGACCTACCTCGGCGGCGCTATCCTCAGCGGCTACGGTCTGAATGCTGCAGAGTGGCTGATGGTGCTTGTAATGGCGATCTCCATTATTCCGGTGGACCTCATCAGAAAGGGTATCGCAAAGGCGGTCTCCAACAAGTAAGGCACGGTAAATTCCCGGCGGCTCCGCAGAATGCGGGGTCGCGGGGGACAACATATGATTTTCAAGGAGGAAAACAAAATGGCAGTAAATCTTTCTAAGGGTCAGCGCGTAAGTCTTGACAAGTCCGTAACTCTGGCAAGGATCGGTCTCGGCTGGGGCACCAACAAGTACGACGGCGGCAGCGATTTCGACCTTGACGCGAGCGTGTTCCTTCTGGGAGCAAACGGCAAGGTTCTCCGCGACGAGGATTTTGTATTCTATAACAATCTCAACGGCAGAAACGGCGCGGTAGTCCACACCGGCGACAACCGCACCGGCGAGGGCGACGGCGACGACGAGGCTATCATCATCGACTTCACGAAGATCCCTCCGGAGATCGAGAAGATTGCAGTTGCCGTAACGATTTTCGACGCACAGCGGCGCAACCAGAACTTCGGTCAGGTATCCAACGCGTACGTAAGAGTAGTTAAGATCGACAACCCCGACGACGTTAACGGCGAGGAAGTTATCCACTTCGACCTCATGGAGGAGTTCTCCATCGAGACTGCGCTTGTTGTATGCGAGATCTACCGTTACAACGGCGACTGGAAGTTCAACGCGGTTGCAGCGGGCTACCAGGGCGGACTCGAGGCGCTCTGCCGCGCTTACGGCGTCAACGTGTAATTAATCAGAAATCAGCACCGGTCAGGAGGGAAGCGGCTTGTCAGCTCTGTCAGATATAATTGCAAATAC
>OAWP01000806.1_pt1 | contig 23655 bp, 26 predicted proteins | sample 1517081 | NCBI WGS metagenome assembly OAWP01 (sample SAMEA2580167, study PRJEB22360) | human gut metagenome | biome: human gut; feature: human-associated habitat; material: faeces | place: Denmark | collected 2008/2010 | reverse complement strand
CCTGCCGGTTTGCCGCCAAAGTCCAGCTTTGCGGCGGGGGTGTTGCAATTGATTCGCAAGCCCGGGTCTTAAGCGTCGCCGATGACGCGCCGGTGCCCGGGCTTTTTGCCGCGGGCGAAATCACAGGAGGCTTAAACGGGGAGGCGCGCCTTTCCTCCTGCGGCCTTATTGACGCCTTAACCGTCGGGCGCATTGCCGGGCGCAACGCCGCGGCGGCCTGATATTTTTGCGGGTACGAAAAAAGCGGCCTGAATCCGCAAAGACACAACCCGCTTCCTTCCAATGCCGGCAGGATGAGGATTTCCCTGCCGGCAGTCTTACCGACTGAGTCTGAATCAGAGGGCCTTGGCAGCGCTCTGACCAGCGATACGGCCGTTCACGAGGCAGTCAAGAATAGCGCAGGAGCCCAGACGCACGGCGCCGTGCACGCCGGAGGTGGATTCGCCGGCAGCGTAGAGGCCCTTCACAGGCTTGTTGTCGACAACGTCCAAAACGCGGCACTGCATATCGGTCACAAGCCCGCCCATGCAGTGGTGAACCTTCGGGCTCATTTCGCAGGCGTACCACGCGTCGCCTTCGAGCGGCACCTGTTCGTTGTTGATGTAACGGCCAAAGAGGGGATCGTTCTTCGCCTTCACAGCCTTGTTGAATTCATCAACGGTCTTGGCGAGCTGATCGGCCGGAATCTTCCAGTCGGCGGCAATGTCCTTCAGGGACTTGTATTGCTTCAACATTCCGCCTTCCAGGAGCTTTTCAAGCATGCCGGGACGGGCTTCCTTAAAGGCCTTGAGGTTGGCAGCCGTGCAGATGGCGACCGCCTTAAAGCCGTTGGTGTGCTCAACCATAATGGCGTCGGCACGGACCTTGCGGTTGGCAAGTTCATTCACGAAGCGCTTGCCGGAGGTGGAAACCCACAGGCCGTATTCAGCGGCACCGGACTGAGAGAAGGTCCAGCCGATACCCATGCCCTTTTCCTTGGGGTTGTTCCACGGCGTGCACTGAATCCAGTCGTTCTGGACCTGAGCGCAGCCAATGCGGCTCGTTTCACGCCAGAGTTCAGCGGTAGCGCCGGGCTGGTTCGTGGAGTCGAGGTTTGCGGCAAGTTTCGGATCCTGCATCGTGCGGTAGGCAACGTCACGGGAGAAGCCGCCGTAGCAGAGCACAACACCCTTCTTTGCGCGGATAAACTGCACGCGGCCGGAACCGGCCTTCGGGAAGCGGTAGCCCTTGCGGATCTGCAGGCCAAGAACAGCACCCTTTTCATCACGGATGAAGTGTTCAACGTAGGTGCGGGTTTCGACCTTGACGCCAAGCTTTGCAACCTTTTCGAGTTCCTTGGAAACGATGCCGGAGCCCGAACCGTTCTTCGTAAAGACATAACGCGGAACGCTGTGGCCGCCTTCCTGACCGATTGCATCGGGGTTGTATTCAACGCCCAGTTCCTTCACGGTCCATTCGTAGTTGGACAGGGCAGAGTCGGCAACCAACTTCACCTTTTCGGGGTTATTCATGTAAAGGCCGGCAACGAGCATGTCCTTGGCAAGGAGTTCCGGAGAATCCTTAATGCCGTGCTTGAGCTGCTGGGGGCAGCCGGTAGCGGTCAGAATACCGCCGTTAATAATGGAGTTGCCGCCGGCGGTGGGCATCTTTTCCAGAACCACGCAGGAAGCACCGGCTTTCTTGGCTTCAATCGCGGCAGCCAAACCTGCAAAGCCCGAACCCACGACGACAACGTCATAGGTGGCATCCCACTTTGAGGGAACCTTGGCCTGGGTGCTCGCCTCAGCCGCACCGATAAAGCCGGCGGCGCCGAGCGCCAAAGAACCCTGAATCAAAGAACGACGGCTCATATCTGTCATTTTCTTACTTCTCCGTAATACCAAGTCCCTGTTGCCGGGGGCTTTGTTTGGAATTGTCAGGCGCGAGGCCTTGCGGCATTCGCCCGTCTTTTGACAATCCGCATTATCTGTTCGTCAACCTCCTAGGAGGTCTGCCTTAAAGCACTGTGTTGTCACAGGAGGGACTATTTCTACGGGTTATCCCTTGGTTTAGGTGCTTTCTCCGTTGAAAGACGGCGGGTTTAGGGCGGGAAATTCGCACTGTCAGAAGAAAAACAACACTTCCTCGGGAAAGTATGTCCGTTGAACTTATTGTCTGGCTCGTGTTGGGCGCTGCCGCCGGGGGCTTTATTAACGGTCTGGCCGGTTTCGGCACGGCGCTCATGTCTTTGGGCGTTTGGCTGCCGTTGATGCCGCTCTGGCAGGCTGTGGCGGTCGTGGCCGCAATGTCGGCTGCAAGCGGCCAGAGCCTCTGGCTTATCCGCAGGGGGCTTAAGCCCGGCATGAAGAACCTCAAAAACTTCTTTACCGCCGCCTGAGGCTCTAAAATCGGGCTGATAAGAGCAGGGGATCTGATTTCCCCGATAAAACAGCGAGCGGACGGCGATGCAGGTTGCAATGGACTATGAAAGACGTTTCGGCGGCGTGGTGCGCCTTTACGGACACGAAGGGGCGGAGGCGATCGCCAAAGCACACTTTGTGGTTGTAGGCGTGGGCGGCGTCGGCAGCTGGGCAGCGGAAGCCCTGATCCGGACGGCCGCAGCCGACATCACCCTCATTGACCTCGATAACGTCGCCGAGAGTAACGTGAACCGCCAGATTCAGGCAATGGACGGCAATTTCGGCAAAGCCAAGATTGATGTTTTAAGAGACCGCGCGGCGCTCATTAACCCAAACTGCCGCCTGACACTCATTGAAGACTTTGTCAATGAGGAAAATGTCGCGGAACTTGTGGGATCCGGGGCTGTCGTTCTTGACTGCATTGACCAGGTACGGGCAAAAGCCGCTTTGATCGCGCACTGTAAGCGTGCCGGCAACTTCGTTGTGGCAAGCGGCGCAGCGGGCGGCCGCGTCAATCCCTCTCTCATTAAGATCGGAGACCTCGGGCAAATCAAGGGCGATCCCTTGCTCTCGGGCGTCCGTTACCGCCTGAGAAAAGAGTATGGTTTTCCGAAGGCGGACAGTAAGGGGAGTCCGAAACCCTTTAAGGTAACGGCCGTCTATTCGGATGAAGAAGTCAAACGCCCCGTAGGGAAAGAGGCCTGCGACATGGCCTCTCAGGGACTTGCGTGTTCCGGCTACGGTTCAGGCGTTGTGGTGACGGCAACGATCGGGATGCAGATGGCAGCGGTGGCGATCAACCGCGTCGTCAGAGGCGCCTAAAGTTTGTTGACAGTGTCAAGCAGAAAGTCTTCGATGTTGACGTACTGCACGCCCTTGTCATCAGTCCACGGCAGGATGCTGTCCCGGACAATGACAATCTTCGTGAAATAATCGCCGATACGGTTGAGCGAATCAACTTCCTGCCGGCGTTTCGCTTCGTCTCCGACCGTCAGGGCCGACTGGATGTAGACGCGCTTCTGCGCCCGATTGACCACAAAGTCCACCTCGAGCTGGCTGCGGATTTTTCTGTCATCCACGGTGTGGCTGTACTCGACGACACCGACATCCACGTTAAAGCCGCGCGCCACCAGTTCATTGCAGAGGATGTTCTCCATGATGTGGTTTTCTTCCTGCTGCCGGAAGTTGAACAGAGCAGCGAAGGTCTATTTAAAATTTTTGCACCTGTGCGCAGTTTTTCGAGATAACAAGAAATGCGTCTCGTCATAATTAAACAGATGCTTTCTGCTGTTGAATTTATAACTTTCTAGTAAATACAAGTACAATCCACTGAAGGGTAAAGGAAATTTGTCCCGCGCGATTTCGGAGGATATACCATGAGAAGCCTGACAACATCCGCCTTAGCGGCCGCCGCACTCATTCTCACAGCGCTTCCCGCTGTTGCCGGGAACTGGTACGGCCTTATTTCTGCCGGCCTGGGCACTCCGACAATAACTACAAAGAGGCCGTCGGCGCAGTCAATACCGCCAACAACCAAAATCCCGTTAACGACGCAGACAACAGTAATGTCACTGCCAAACTGGCAGTCGGCTGCCGCGTAAACGACCATTTTGCCGTAGAAGCCGCCGCCTGGTGGTTCGGCAAAAGTGAACACGATCATGCCGGCATCCAAGCCGGGCAGCCTGTCAGCAGCCACGCCGAATTTAAAGGTTACGGGCTCGCCGTTGATGCCGTTGGCATTCTCCCGGTTACAGACGCTTTATCTGTTTTCGGTAAAGCAGGCGTTGCACTGATCCGGATTGACGGCAAAAACAACGCCTCGGAACCGCAGTATTCCTTCAGCAAGTCAAAAACCCGTCTTGCGCCGAAACTCGGAGCCGGAGCAGAGTGGCTGATGACCGAGCGCCTCAGCCTGCGGCTTGAGTACGAGCACTTCTTTGACGCCGGCAAAGAATCCCGGGACGGCCAGACCTTTGTCATGCCCGATGTTGATTACGACACAGTAACCGTCGGGCTCAAGATGAACTTCTGAGCCAGGCATTCATCCGGAAGTCATCCAACGGTAGTTTGAACTCATCTGTTAAGAGAGGAACTTCGGACCGGCTAACGTCGGTCCGAAGATTTTTCATCCGGCAAATCCTGCCGTCATCGAAATTCTGATTTTCAGCCCAAAATTTAATTCAACATAATGGTAGTTATGTTGCATTTTGACTTTAAAGCGGGTTTTTCAGCTGTTTTTGTCTGATCAGCGCTCAAGCCGCCCCATATTCATGGGAGAAACGAAAACCGTACCGTCGAGCACGGCCTTGATATCAAAATGCGCAAGCGCCGCCTTCTCGGTTTCCGTGAGGCGCAGATTTTCGAGCTGCTTGGACGCGCGGATACCGTTCACCTCGGCGTCTCCGGCCATCTGATAAAGCGCAGCCAACAGAATGCGGCGGTCTGAAGCCGTACCGGTATAGCTTTGATTGACGCACTGCGTCAGCAGCAACGCACCCTCACGGCTGCCTTTGACGGCGGCCTTTGCATACAGTCCGCAGACTTCCTTTGTGAAAGCCCCCTGATCCTTAATCTGCTGCATGGCGGCGTCGGCAAATTCGTTTTCGCCGGGTTTACCGCTGCTGCCGAACTCCTGCCAGACGGCGGCCACGGCAAAACCGACGGCAATGACGGCCGCAAGCTGGTTGATGCGTTTGTTTCCGGGCAAAGTGATCGGCATGGAATGAAAGGATCCTTCTTAGAGACTTCAAGCCTTGGCGCGATTTTAGCGTATGGATCTCGGTCATCTATAGATTAGTATTTTCTAAGCTGTTATTTCTGATAAAGCTTCGAAGGCATACCCCACCGATCAGGCTACAATGCCCGTCATGCGTTGGGGGTATCGGCTGAAGCCGATTGAGACAAACCCTTCGAACTTGACCCGATTTATATCGGCGGAAGGAAACGCGGACACGTCCGGAAGACGCCGTCTCCCCTCGTCCCCAATCCCTCTTTCCGCCTTTTCTGTTTGGAGCCCGCGATGGCTGAAACAACCAAAAAGGCCGCAATATCGATTACCGAAATAAAGTCCGAAACGGCTGCGCAACGCCCGAGCAATGCCGCGCGCGCAAGTTCCACCGGGATTTTGCCGGGCTCACGCCGCATTTACGTTGAAGGCAGCCGCGGTATCCGCGTTCCGATGCGCGCCATTGACCTTGCTGAATCCAAGCTCCCGGAAGGTAAAACCGAAGTCAATCCCCCGATCTTTGTCTACGATACCTCGGGTGACTTCGGTGACCCCGCCAAAACCGTGGACATCACGAAGGGCCTCACCGGCCTGCGCACGCCCTGGATTCTCGGGCGCGGTGATACGGAAGAACTTGCCGGCATGACAAGCGCTTACGGGAACGAGCGGGCTCAGAAAGCTGAACTCGACGCCATCCGATTTAACCGCACCTCTTCCATCCGTCGCGCGGCGGGGAAAAAGGCGGTTACGCAGCTTGCCTACGCCCGCGCCGGCATCATCACCGAAGAGATGGAATTTGCTGCGATCCGCGAAAACAACAACCGCAGGGCCTATGAAGAAAGCCTGCGGGATGTCTCACCGCGAAGCCGCGCCTTTTTGCTGCAGCAGCACCGGGCCGGTCACACTTGTTTTGAAGTCCCCAAAGAAGTAACGCCTGAATTCGTGCGGCGCGAAATTGCCGCAGGCCGCGCAGTGATTCCCTGCAATATCAATCACCCCGAATGCGAACCGATGGTGATTGGCCGGTCCTTCCTCACCAAGATCAACGCCAATATCGGAAACTCAGCGCTCACGTCCGACATCAGTCAGGAAGTTGAAAAGATGCTTTGGGCGACGCGCTGGGGCGCAGACACCGTGATGGATCTTTCCACCGGCAAAAACATCCACGAAACCCGTGAATGGATTGTCAGGAACAGCCCGGTGCCGATCGGAACGGTTCCCATGTATCAGGCCCTTGAGAAGATCAACGGCAAAGCCGAGGCCCTCACCTGGGAACTTTACCGCGACACCCTTATTGAACAGGCTGAACAAGGCGTTGACTACTTTACGATTCACGCGGGGCTTCGCCTTCCCTTTATTGAGCTCACAGCGGGGCGCCTGACCGGCATTGTCTCCCGCGGGGGGGCAATTATGGCCGTCTGGTGCATGGCCCACAACGAGGAGAACTTCCTCTGGACGCACTTTGACGAGATCTGCGACATTCTGGCCGCTTACGATGTGACCGTGAGTCTCGGGGACGGCTTAAGACCGGGCTGCATTCACGATGCCTGCGACAGCGCCCAGATGGCTGAACTTGCGGCCTTGGGCGAACTCTGCCGGAGAGCGCAGGAACGTAACGTTCAGGTCATTATCGAAGGCCCGGGCCATATTCCGCTGCAGCGCGTGGAAGAAAATGCCGAGGCCGAAGAGCAGCTCTGTAACGCCGCACCTTTCTACACATTGGGACCGCTTGTCACCGACATCGCGCCCGGGTACGACCACATCACAAGCGCCGTCGGGGCTTCCGTGATCGGAGCCGCAGGAACCGCCATGCTCTGCTACGTCACACCGAAGGAACATCTGGGGCTGCCGGACAAAAACGACGTCAAGGACGGCATCATCACCTACAAAATCGCCGCGCACGCCGCAGACCTCGCCAAGGGCATCGCCGGCGCGCAGATCCGGGACAACGCCATGAGTAAGGCGCGCTTTGAATTCCGCTGGTACGATCAGTTCAATATCGGGTTTGATCCGGAGAAAGCCAGAAGCTTTCACGATCTGACGCTGCCCAAGGAAAGCATGAAGACCGCGCACTTCTGCTCGATGTGCGGCCCGAACTTCTGCGCCATGCGCATTACCGAAGAAGTCCGCGACTGGGCGAAAAAACGCCGTTCCTAAGCCTCGGAAAACCTATAATGCCCGGACAAAAACCGGGCATTTTTTATTCCGCCCGAAAAGGATCAAACGCATGACCGCCGCCTGGATTTATCTCTCAGTGGCCGTTCTCGTCGAAGAAACCTGGGGACTGAGCCTTAAAGCCGCCGCCGTCATGGAACTTGGTAAATGGTTCTGCGGCGTCACCGTGGGTCTGAGCCTTTTAAGTATGTGGCTTCTGATCCTTGTGATGCGCGACCTGCCGGCCGGTCTGGCCTACGGGATTTGGACGTGCCTCGGGACCGTAGGATTCATGCTCGGCGGCTGGCTTCTTTTTAAGGAAACGCTCACGGGTGGGCAGATCTTTTTTCTAGCGCTCTGTATCACGGGGGTTGCGGGCCTCAAGCTCACATCGGCATCGAAATGTTCCGTTTTCACATCAATACACCGGCCGCCTATGTGATCGGCCTTTTCGTCGTCATCGTCTGGGGCATCACTTTTGTGAACACCAAGGTCCTCATCCAGGCGGGACTTACGCCCTCAGACATTCTCTTTTACCGCTCGGCACTCGCCTGGGCGGGCCTTGTGCTGATTTTTCCCCGGCCATTTTTCGCGAAAAACGTCAAAGATGAGCTCCTTCTGGTGCTGATGGGCCTTTTCGGAGGCTCGGTCTACTTTCTCCTTGAAAACACCGCCCTTAGCTACACCCTTGCCGCGAACGTCTCGCTTTTAGTCTGTACGACACCCATCATCACGGTGCTCTTCGGGATGACGATTGTGCGAAGCAGCCGCCCGGCACTGCGGTTTTGGCTCGGAACGCTCGCGGCCATCGTAGGCGTCGCCATCGTTGTCTTTAACGGAGCCGTTCATTTTGAAGTCAACCCCTTAGGCGACATGCTGGCCCTCTTGGCCGCGTGCGCGTGGGCCGTTTACTCACTGCTTCTGAAACGCATGAGCCAAACCTACGAGGTGGGCTTTATCACCCGCAAGGTCCTTTTCTACACAATGCTCACCATCACACCGTACTTTACGGTGCAGGCATTAAACACTGACTTTTCCCTGATTCTCTCATCAACCGTACTGCCGCACTTTCTGTTTCTAGGGCTCGTAGCCCAGACGCTGTGCTTTAACCTCTGGACGGTCGTCGTGAAAATCATCGGTCCCATGCGGGCCAATAACCTCCTGTACCTGTCACCGGTCACGACCATGGTGACGGCCTACCTTGTTTTGTCCGAGGGAATCACGCTCACGGCGTGTCTCGGATGCGCGCTGATTCTCATCGGCATTGCAGCTACCGACAGCGGACTTCAGAAAAAAGATTAATAATCAAAGCACTGTAAGAAAATACTGTAGGACCGGCAACGATATAGTATTTTCTGTTTCTCTTAAACAGACATTACTTATATAAAAATCCTCTGCAAAATCAGATTGCTTTCAACTCAAAAGACAAATAAAACCGGTAAGCCCGGTCAATACGAACAAAGCGCCGGTTTAAGGCGTTTTATTTGCGTTCTGAATCCCGTTACCCGATCGTCAGCAACGGGAAAAATCACGCAGAAACAAAGGCCTGCTGTCACAGCTGGGCACAATAGCGCCATTTCGCACAGTCCTGCCGCGGTAACAGGTGCCGTGGCGACAGATACCTCGATACCGGGTCATCCAATTTAGAGACTGACTATCAATTCTGGTTCGTACAGGCATGAGCGGCGTCCGAGCCAGAGCAGCTGCAGCAGGGCGGCTAAGTTTTAGCAAAAATCCGGGCTTGTCCGGGGGTAAACAGGGGACAAAAGACCGGCAGCGGGACTTCAGAAAACTGATTATTGGTTTTATTCGAATTGTTATGCCGGTTAATTTGTCTTATAGAGCCTGTTAGATCGAAATTGCAATCAGCTGACTGGCAACTTAAACGCGGAATTTGAGGGAAGTTGATTATTCGTCGGGTATGCGAGATAATTATCATAATAGTGATTGTTATACCTTTTAAGCATTCTTATTTAAATTATATGAGACCATCTGTTGCAGTTGAAGAATCTTTGTCAGTGCTCGGTAACAATATAAAAGTCGCCCGGCTCAAGCGCCGCCTCCCCCAGACCGAGCTCGCCGAGCGCTGCGGCATCAGTTTGTCGACTTTGGTGAAAATAGAAAACGGCAATTGCGGCGTTGCCATCGGAGCCGTGGCTTCCGTACTCCTCGCCTTAGACTTGGGAACCCCATTTTCTGAGATTGCCAAGAGTGATCCCCTGTCGGTGACGTTGGAACAGGAACTTTTGCCAAAACGAATCCGCCGTTCGACAAAGGGAGTCTGACCGTCATGACGTCTGAAACCTCCGCCCGGGAAATTTGGCTTGCCGGAGAGACACCACGCCGTATCGGTTCGCTTCTCTGGAACGCCGACAGCGAACAGATTACGACGGCGGCCTTCCGTTACGATGCGGCCTGGCTGAAATCCGGTTTTTCCCTTGGGTCTGATCTGCCGCTCACTGACAAAACCTTTTCGGTGAATCTCACGCCGGGTCCCGCCGGAGGCGACAATCCCCCTTTCCTCTTTATTCGGGATTTGCACCCGGGGAGCTGGATCAGGGACCTGACAGCAGCAGCGCATTTAAACGGCCTCAAACTGCCGCAATCTGCGTCAGCACTCACTGAAGACCATCTCTGGGCCTTCAGTGGCCACGAAAATGACCGTTTCTCCGGCCTTCGGCTTCCCCTAACCGGTTCAATTCAAAGGAATTTCACGGGCGATCCCTTTGAGAAAAAAACGCTGCAGAAAATTCTCACTTTATTGGATGATCTGAAGCACGATGCGCGGCGCTTCAAGACGTCGGATCTACAGCTTGCACTTGACTTATGCACTGATATCGGTGGAAATTTACCCAAAGCTTTGATCAAAGCAGCCGGTAAAACCGATGGCGGCTGGGTTATGCGGCCCGCTGACACGTCAGAAGGCTTTAACACCGCCCGCTGGCACGCGGTGACGATGGAGCTTGCCCGCCAGTGCGGGCTCAAAACCCTTGCCTTTCAATATCTTCCGGGGCCTTTAAATGGAGCCTACCTCGAGGAGCGCTTTGACCGGTCTCACAACGGCACGCCCCTTATGGCCCTCTCCGCGGCAACGCTGGTGACCCCGCGCGTCAATATCAGGACCGGAAAACCCGTGCTGCCAACCTATCTTGATATCGCCGATATCCTCAACCGGGACGGCGCTGATACCAAAACGGATCTCCGGGAGCTCTTTGCGAGGCTCCTTTTTAACACCCTCACGGGTAACGGCCGCGACAAGCTCACCGACTTCTTTTTTATCCGCGCTCCGTATGGCTGGCGGCTTGCTCCGCTCTCAGCGCCGCTTGTCAAACCGGCCTTTATGAGTGTCCGGCTTCTGCAGACGCCGATCCGGGGAACCGACCCCGTGGCCGAACCCGAGACAGCGGTTTCCGTCGCCCGGTATTTCGGTGTTCCTACCGGCGATGCTAAGGAACTTCGCCTTACGTTTCAGAAGATATTAAGCAGCTGGTCTCATACTGCCCGAAGTCTTGGGGCAACCAACGCGGAGCTCGAACTGATGGAAAGATCGTTTGCCTGATAAAAACAAGTATTTTCTGAAATGATTCCTGACCTTCTACTTGCAAATACAAAACCCGCTTCTTTCAGTCACTCAACGTCCTTTTAAAGTATTTTCTGATTTGTTTAGTTTCTTTATACTTTAACGTATGTCCGGTTCTGATTTTGGGCTACACCTACAGTCTTGTTTTCATCGCCCGTGCCGTGAACGACCTGGGAAACGTCAGCCGCGCGCGTATGAGAAAAAGCGAGACCGGTAACATTAAAACCGGGCCGCAGGCCTGAATTTCACCCGCAAACTCCGTTTCTACGGTGTTTTGCCTAAAAATTTCAGGGGACTTCAGGGCTCGCCTGGGCTATACTCGGTTCCTGATCTCACGGAAACCTGTTGTTACAAGCCAATCGGGTTTTCATTGTGAGCCGTCCTTTTCTCCGTGATCCGGACACCGGACGGCTGCGCCGGACGTTTCATACCCCTGACGGAAACGTCGATTTTCCTGACGTCGGGCTCACCTGTGCCCGGCGGATGTGCCTGCGCACCCCCAGGAAATGCTGCAAAAGAACAAAAATTTCGGGTGATTTCCCATGGAACATAGTAATAAAAACCGATTTATAACCATCGGTCTGATGCTCTTTGCCCTCTTTTTCGGAGCAGGCAACCTTATTTTTCCGGCCGCAATGGGCCAGGTCGCGGGTGAAAACCTCGGCTGGGCTTTGCTCGGCTTTTGTATCACGGGTGTAGGCCTGCCGCTTTTGGGCGTCATGGCCATCGGCTAAACCCCGTGGCACCACCCCCCCCCCGGAGGGGCGTGTTCTTTTGCCCCTGCCACGACCTGCATCAGGTCGCCAACCGCGTGCACCCGATGTTCGGTATTTTCTACACCATCGTCTGCTACATGGCGATCGGCCCGTGCTTTGCCGTTCCCCGTACCGGCACCGTCTCCTTTGAAATCGCCGTGCGGCCGTTCCTCGCTGCGGAATTTGCCGACATTGCGCTCCCGATTTTCCTTGCGGTCTTTTTTGCCATTGCTTTCTGGCTTTCGGCTTCGCCCTCCAAAATCGTGGACCGCGTCGGTAAGTTCTTAACGCCCCTCCTGGTCCTTGCGCTTTTGATCCTCATCGTGAAGTCGATCATTACGCCCCTGGGAGCCCCGCAGGCTGCAAGCACCAATTACGCCACTCCCGTGATCGCTGCGGTTCAGGGGGTACTCGACGGCTACAACACCCTGGACGCCATCGCCTCACTCGTGTTTGCAACGCTTGTTGTGACGGCCGTGAAAGAGGCCGGGTTTGAAAATTCCGGGCACGTGGCGCGTGAAGTCTATAAGTCCGGACTTTTGGCGGGTGCGTTCCTTGCCGTCATCTACATCTTCATCGCCCGCATCGGCGCGGACAGCGTGGGTGTGATCGGCATGCAGGACACGGGTGCCCCGGTTCTCACCAAGAGCGCTCAGGTTCTTATGGGCGACACCGGTGCCATGGTGCTTGCGGCCATCGTGCTTTTAGCGTGCCTCACAACCGCAATCGGCCTGATCACCTGCTGCTCGATTTACTTCCGTGCGTTGACGGGCCGCTTCTCCTACGTCACCTGGTGCGCGCTCTTTACGGTGGTGAGTTACTTGATCGGCCTCTTCGGCCTGAAGACGATCATCGTTTCCACGATTCCTGTGCTGATGTTCATCTACCCGCTGTGCGTGGCGCTCATTGCGCTGGTGTTTTTGCACAAGTTCTTCGGCGGCCGTCAGTGCGTTTACGCCTGGACCGTGGGTCTCACCTTCATCATGGCCGCCATTAACGGTCTTGAAACCGCGAAGGTCCCCTTGGGCGGCATTGAAACGTTCCTGCAGACCTATGTGCCGCTGCACACGATCGGCCTCGGGTGGATTCCCTTTGCCGTGGTGGGCTTTGTGATCGGCTTTATTCAAAAGAGCATGACGCCTGCAAAGGCCTAAAAACCAAGTCTTAAACCAAAATCGGGAGCTTTCGGGCTCCCGATTTTTTTGTGCAGCGGCCGTGGTTCAATAAGTCAGACGCCGCGTCCAGTCTTCACACATGCCGGTTTCAAGACGCTCCCGCGTCTTTTCCTGCCAGCGCGCCGAAAGCCCTTTAAGAGCCAGAAGTTCCGTGAGAAGCTCTCTGTTCATGGGATCCTCCCACCAAAGCCGCAGCACCCGATCCACACTCCACGCAGGATTCGGGCGCTCGAGAAGTTCCGCTTCCTCGCCGGCATCCACCGTCCCTGTTTCCAATACCCGCCAGTACCAGCCGCAGCGGCGGGTTTGCTGCACTTCCTCGGCAAAATCCGCGATTCCGAACCACTTTGAGAGTGTCCCGCAGGGCTCTCGCGGCTGCGTCAGTTCCAAAACGACGCTCCCGGCACGGACCACATCACCAATGCAGACGTCGCCTTCTGCAACGCCCGTCGTTGAAAGGTTTTCGCCGAAGGCGCCCGGAACAAAGCGCTCCAGTGCCTCAGGATGCCGCTCGCGCCAGAAGCCGTAGCTTTCAGCCGGATACTGGTGCACCGCCTTATCGGGCCCGCCGTGCACGTGCGTGTGAAACTGCTCGTCACCCGTAAAACCGGTGGGCGTCAGCTCAACCGGCCCGGTGACAGCCTCTTTAGCAATCGCTGTGCGGCGCTCAGCGCCGTCATAGGTGCCGATCGACTGAGAACGCCCGACGCGGACACTCCCAATAACAAAAAACGGTTTTCCCATGGATTCTCTGAAAGAGTTAGCGGATTTGGCCTGAGTCTAACTCCAAAGGCAGAGGCGAAACGCGTTCGTGCCCCCTAAACTTAAAAGATCACCCCCGACTCCGTGAGGAAAGACGATGTCCGGCGAACTCATTGACACTGCGGCCGCAGGCGGCGCAACCCGTGCTTCTCAAACACTTCCCGCCACACTGGCCATGAGTTTTCTTGCGGGTGCCTACATTGCCCTGGGCGGCTTTCTTGCCGTGCGCTGCGGCGCGATGCTGCCGTGGGAGATCTGGGGCTCGATGGGAAAACTCGTCTTTGCCATGGTCTTTCCCCTGGGACTGATGCTCACCGTCATCTGCGGGGCGGATCTTTTTACCGGCAACTGCTTAAGCCTCACGGCTGCCTGGGAGAGGAAAACCGTCAGTATCCTTGAGGCCACGCGCTCAGGCGTACTTTCCTGGATCGGTAACTTTGCGGGTGCCCTTTTTGTGGCGTGGGCAATGGCCGTTGCAAGCGGCCTTATTTTCGAGACGGCCGGAAACACCATGCCCTGGGCTGCGTCGCTTGTGAAACTTGCCAACGCCAAAACAGCCCTTCCCTTTGATGAAGCCTTCTGGCGGGCCGTAGGCTGTAACTGGCTTGTGTGTCTGGCGGTCTTTGCCGCCTACAGTGCCAAGGACACGGCGGGCAAAATCGTCGCGCTCTGGATTCCGACCATGGCTTTCGTGGCTCTCGGGATGGAACACTGTGTCGCCAATATGTTTTTCATTCCGGCGGCACTGATGACCGCGGCCGATCCTCGCTATGCGGCACTGGCTGCTGCCGGTCAGGTACCGGAACTCACCGCCACCGTCAATACCTTTCTCATTGACAACCTCATTCCCGTGACGCTCGGCAATATCGTGGGCGGCGCGGTACTGGTTGCCGGGTTTTACTGCTTCATTAAACGGGCCCGCTGACAATGGCCGAAAAAGTATCTCCTGAAATTATCATTTTGTTTTGCATCACAACTTAAACACTGCGCAAAAACGCGTCATTGGCAGGCCGGCTCTGACGCACAACACCATCACGTAACGTCACGGAACCGTGTTTGCCCGCGCCCTGCACGACAAAGTACTCCTCGGCCTTCAGCACTTGAACGGCTTCACGCACGGCAATCGCATCCTCGGGGCTCACGCCGCCGCGGCGGATAAACCATTTCTGCAGCCCTTCACGCGCCCGGAAGGGATACCCCTCAAACGCACAAAGAAGAAAGACGCCGACCAAAAGGCTCTCACGGATGCCGTCGGGTTCATCGGCTACAAGGGCCGTCAGGGGCGCTAAGACGGCCTCCGGGACGCCCAGGCCCGCCAAGCCCGAAAACCGGGTCGGAAGCCGGATTCTTTCCGTTCTTGCCGCCTGAATCCTCAGAGTTTCCACGGGTGTGCGGCCCGTGAGCTGTTCCACAAAATAACGCGTCGCAAGCATTGCGCTGCCTCCTCCTATGACCGTCTCTCGTTTCTTCGATCTTAGGAAGCAAAAAGGGCTTCTTTCAGTAATTCTCAAAAAACCTGAGGAACATTCGACGCGCGTCAAAGTGCTCATGAAATCATTGATCTTTGATACTCAAGTCCTGCCCGAAGGCGTCCGCAAAAAAGTCGGCTGCGCGTTGGGCGGGCTTTAAGGCGCTCCTGACGGCGGCATCCCAGAAAGCTTTATCCGTGATGTCGGCTTCAAGGTGTTTTGCAAAAAGTTCGATGAAGCCCTACCTTGATAAGGCACCGAAGGTTGTGGAACTCGTGCGCCTTGCGTACGAAAAGGCCGGACTCACCCCGATTGAAGAGCCGATCCGCGGCGGCACCGACGGTGCGCGTCTTTCCTCCCTCGGCCTTCCCTGCCCGAACGTCTTTACGGGCGGCATGAATTTCCACGGCATCTATGAATGCATCCCGGTGAAGTCACTTGAAAAAGCCGCGGACGTCGCCGTGAAGATTGCTGAGGTTTCAGCGACCGTAAAGTCACTCGCGTAAAAAATCCCCACACCAGGCAGCCGCAATAAAGAGCTGCCGAGATCTCCTCATTGCCCGCGGTCCTGCAAATAAAGCCGCGGGCTTTTTTCATTTGAAGTGCTGCCGGTTTTACACGAGGACAAAGTCCCCCTTTCCGGCTTCCCGATGCCGCGCGGACGGTTAAAATTTCAAAAGTCCGCGGCGCATCCCCGCATCCGCCGCGGAGAGAATCACTCGTAAGGAAATCTCTTATGAATAAAAAAGTCTCTGCCGTTTTGATCGCTGTTGCACTCACTGCAGCTGGCCACGTGAGCGCTGCCGAACTTAACGCCTATTCGATCATGCCGGAAAAGTATGCTTCCCGCATCTTTGCCGAATTCACCAAAGACACCGGCATCAAGGTTAATTTCCTGCGTTTTTCTTCCGGTGAAGCGCTTGCGCGGCTCACGGCCGAACGCGGCAACCCCCAGGTTGACGTCATGCTCGGGGGACCGGCCGACACCTATGCCGCAGGCATGAAGGACGGTATTTTTGAAGCCTACCGCCCGAAGGATTCCGACGCGATTCCCGCAAACCTCCGCGACCCCGGAAACCACTGGACCGGTATCGGCGTCATTCCTCTGTGTTTCCTCACCAACACCAAGTTTCTTGCCAAAAACAACATGAAGGCCCCGTCCAAATGGGCGGACCTCCTCGATCCCCGCTATAAGAATAATCTTCAGATGGCTGATGCCCGTACCTCCGGCACCGCCACCGAACGCATCTATTCGCTCGTAAAGGTCATGGGTGAAGACGAAGCCTTTAAGTTCCAGAAAAAATTAAACGGCAACATTCAGATGTACACCAAGAGCGGTGCGGGCGGCGCCATGCCCATCGCAACGGGCCAGTGCGCTTCCGGCATTTTCTACATTGTGGATGCGCTCGATATCGCGCAGCAGGGCTACCCCGTGACGATCACCTACCCCGAAGACGGTGTGAGTTTCGGCATTGAAGCCACCGGCGTCATCAAGGGCGGGAAAAACAACGCCGAAGCCAAGCAGTTTGTGGACTGGGCCGCAAGCAAAAAGTTTGCCGAATTTATTGTCGCCAACAAGATTAACTACGTTCCCACGCGCACGGACGTCAAGACCAGCAACCCGATTCTGGACCTCTCAAAGATTCACACCGTGCAGGTTGACACCGCCTGGAAGGGCGAAAAGCGCAAGGAGTACACGCAGCGCTGGATCAACGAAGTCATCAAGTAAGGCCTGACTGCGTTGTGTTTCGCCCGGGGATGCGTGTTTCAGAGCCGCCCCCGGGTTTTCGCCGTACGCTTTTTCTGAGTTTCCCGTATGACCAACATCACACTCAAGGGACGCGACAAAACCACACAGCTCACGGTCCTCATGCTGTGGCTTTTGCTGGGCGTGTTTGTCGTCTATCCTTTGGCGCGCCTTCTCGCGATGACCTTCTGGGCTGACGGCGGCTTTACGCTGGCCAACTTAAAGCCCTTTATTTCGAGCTGGTACGACCGGCAGGCTGCGGTCAACAGCATTTTGCTGGGCTGCGCCGTCGGTGCCGCGGGCACCGTCCTCGGCTTTATCTTTGCCTTTGCCGTCACGCGCCTTGCGATGCCGGGATGGCTCAAACTAGTGATCGGGGGCGTCACGATTCTCCCTCTTATCTCTCCGCCCTTTACAAGCAGCATTGCGCTGACGCTTTCCTTGGGCCCCAACGGGATCCTGCTGCAGTTTTTTGGGCTCGACAACTTCAATTTCTACGGCTTCTGGGGAACGTTTATTTCCGAGACGCTCACGTACTTTCCCGTGGCGTTTATGACGCTTTCGACAATCCTTGCGCGCATTGATCCGAACCTTGAGGACGCCGCCTACTCGCTCGGCGCCTCAAGCTTTACGGTGTTTCGCTCGGTAACGCTGCCCCTCGCGGCCCCCGGTATCGCCAATGCCTTTTTGCTCGTGTTCTCCTGCTCACTTGCGGACTTTGCAACGCCGCAGGTTCTGGGAGGCCACTCCTTCCCGGTGCTTCCCACGCAGGCCTATCTGCAGATCACGGGGATGTATGACTTTAAGGGGGCGCAGCGCTCTCCTTTATGCTCCTCATTCCGGCTCTGGTGGTCTACGGCCTGCAGCACTACTGGATCAGCCGCAAGAGCTACGTGACGGTGAGCGGCAAAGCGGGCGGCAGAAGTTCGATTAAGGGGCCGGGCCCGCTTTTATCATCCGTCATCATCGGTACGGTCGTTGCGGTGATTGCGTTCATCTGCTTTATCTACGCGATTATTTTCCTGGGTTCCGTCATCAAGGTCTGGGGCGTCAACAACACCCTCACCTTTGAAAACTACGAATACGTCTTTACCCACGGCATGAAGGCGATCAAGGATACGCTCATCATCGCCTGCATCGGCACGCCCTTAGGGGGGCTTCTCGCGGTTCTCATCGGCTACGCCGCCACGCGCCTTAAAGTGCGGGGCCACAAGACCCTGGAAACCGTGTCGCTTTTAAATTACACGCTGCCGGGCACCGTTGTGGGTATTGCCTACATCATCGCCTTTAACGATAAGCCGCTTGTTCTCACCGGTACCGTGTGGATTTTGGTGGCGGCCTACCTTTTCCGCTATTCCTCGGCCGGGATCCGCAACGTCATTGCCGCATTAACGCAGATTGATCCTTCAATTGAAGAAGCAAGCCGCAGTCTCGGAGCGTCGTCCTTTAAGACCTTCACAAGCATTACGATTCCGATGGTGCTTCCGGCGGTTTTGGCCGGCATGCGCTACCTCTTCATCCATTCGATGACCGCGATCAGTGCCACGATCTTTCTGGTGTCCGTGCACTGGACGCTCATCACCACCCGCATTCTGGAATGCATGACGGAACTGCAGTTTGCGCAGGCCTGCGCCTTCTCGGTTGTCCTCATTCTTCTCGTCTTTACTGCTTCGGGCCTGATGGCCCTCATTGCCCGCACGCTCTGCCGCACGGGTGACAACATCGGAGCCCGCTGATCATGACCGTATCACTCACACTGAAAAATATCCGCCGCCTCTACGTCAAGGATAACGAGGAGTTTGCGGCCGTCGATAACGTCAACCTTGAGGTGAAACCCGGTGAGTTTCTCACCTTCCTTGGGCCCTCGGGCTGCGGCAAAACGACAACGCTCAGGATGGTGGCGGGCTTTGAAACACCCACGTCCGGCCAGATTCTGGTGGACGGCGCCGACATCACGCATGTGCCCGCCAACGAGCGCGGTCTGGGGTTTGTGTTTCAGAACTACGCGCTTTTCCCGCACATGAAGATTTTTGATAACGTCGCCTACGGCCTCAGAATCCGAGGGGATTCGGCTTCCGTCATCAAAGACAAGGTCCGGGAGGCGCTTGCAATGGTGGGCCTGGCCAAAGCCGAAGAGCGGTATCCGAACCAGCTCTCCGGGGGCGAACAGCAGCGCGTGGCGTTGGCGCGCGTCCTGGTCTTGCGGCCAAAACTGCTTTTGATGGATGAGCCGCTTTCAAACCTCGATGCCAAACTGAGACTGCACATGCGCACCGAAATCCGGCGCATTCAGCAAAGTCTCGGGATCACGTGCCTGTACGTGACGCACGATCAGAAAGAGGCGCTCACGATGTCAGACCGCATCATGGTCATGAACCGCGGACACATCGAGCAGATCGGTACACCGATGAACCTCTACGAAGATCCGGCCACGGCCTTTGTGGCGGACTTTATCGGACAGGCAAACCTCATCCGCGGCAAACTCACCGGCATTGATGCCGCTGGGCTTGCGCAGTTTGAGACCGCCGGCCGCACGCTCTCGGCGCGCATGGGCAAACAAAATCCGCCGTCAGTGGGCGAAGAGGCGCTTCTTGTGGTGCGCCCCGAAAACCTGCGGCTTGCCGGCAACACCAACACGTTCCCGGTGAAAATCGTAAACCGTCTCTTTGAAGGCGACCGCATTGACTATCAGGTCGTGCAGACCGGGGTTAACGAGGACAAGCCCTACAGCATGTCGGTGCCCTTTTTGCCCGGCACACGACTTCTTGAGACGGAAACGATGGTGGAAGCGGGATTTGTACCCACCGCAGGCGTTGTGATCCGGGGTTAACGGAACACACGGCAGTCAAACGCCACCGGAGCCTTCGGAGCTCGGCGGCGTTTGTTAAAAAACTCCTGTGAGGAAAAAAGCTCCGCAATTTCTGCACAGGGATTCCCATAGGCCCGCGCAGCGTTGTCACGGGTCACTTACCTCAGGCGATCCCCGATATCAGGAAAGCGTTTCTTTCCTCTGCGTTTCTGCAGGGCGTTTTTTCCCCTTCTCCTCAGCCTTAACACCCGCATCCGACTTTTTCTGAAGCACAGCCGCAAAAAAGCCGTCGGTGTCGTGCAGATTCGGAAGCATCACGAAGTAATTGCCGAAGCGCCCGGTCTGCCAGGAGGGCAGTTCAATCCCCTGCTTGGCAAGGACTTCCGCGGCGTTTAAAAGCTCAAACTCAGGGTGCGACGCAAGGAAAGCTTCCACGACGTCCTGGTCTTCGACTTTAAGCATCGAGCAGGTGGCGTACACCACGCGCCCTCCGGCCTTCACAAGTTTTGCCGCTTCTTCAAGAATCGAGTACTGCAGACCGTTGATGCGTGCAAGTTCTTCAGGTGACAGACGCCACTTAAGATCCGGATTGCGCCGCAATGTCCCCGTGCCCGTGCAGGGGGCGTCAATGAGCACCTTGTCAAACTTTCCGCGCAGCCGCTTAATGCGGTTGTCCTTTTCGTCGCGGATTGCCATCGGGTAAACGTTGGAGAGGCCCGCACGCCTCATGCGGGGCGTGAGCCCGGCCAGGCGCTTTTCATTCACGTCAAACGCGTAGAGGCGTCCGGTTGAGCGCATCAGCGCTCCGAGAGCCAGGGTCTTGCCGCCCGCGCCGGCGCAAAAGTCGCAGACCATGTCGCCGCGCTTGGCACCCACAAGGCGCGCAATAAGTTGACTCCCCTCATCCTGCACGTCAATGCGCCCTTCCTGATACATGGGAGAGCGGATAAGCGCCGGTTTGTCTGCAAGACGGATGCCGTCCGGAGCAAAACGCATCGGTGAACCAACGATTCCGTGTTCAGCAAGTTCCGCGAGCACGTCCTCACGCTTGGCTTTAAGGGTGTTCACGCGCAGATCCAGAGGGGCCGAACCGCTTGAAGCCGTGCAGACCGCGTGCGCTTCCTCCGGGCCGAACTGCTCGACCAGGCGGTCATAAATCCACTGCGGCATCTCGTCCTGAATGTGCTTGGGAGCCTTGGTGATGTCGGTCTTGTAGAGGCGCTCCACGACTTCGGCGTCTCCCTTTAACACGGCCTTATTCATGCAGTCGGGTCCGTACTGCAACATGAGCGTTAAAAGCGCGGACACTCGCGGCACACGCGCCGGTTTCATGGGCTTCATGCGCCAGGCAATGCCGCCTAAGTGTCTGAGGCCAAAGAAAATGGCTTCGGCCAAAATCTGACGGTCGCGGGCCCCGAGCTTGGGATTGGACTTAAAGAAAGCCTTCATCAGCTGATCGGCCGGGCCGTCAAGCTTCAGAATCACAGCAAAGGCGCGCGTGAGTTCATCGGCAATAAGCCCAGTGATGCGGACCTCGCCGGGAACAAGTTTTGCGCCGCGGTGCAGGCCCTCTTTTCTTGAGCGGTTTTCACTGCGGTTTTGCTGATTGGCGATGTTCTGGCGCTTTCTCGCGGCCCTCTGACGCTCGGTCATCCGGGGCGAGTCTTCCGTCTTTGTACGGCGGGGGCGTACCGGCGCAAAAGGCATCTTCTTTGCGGGTTTCTTCTTGGTTTCCGTCATGGCTTTGTCCTTTTTGCTGGTGATTTAGGCCGCAGAGGCGTTGTCCTTATCAAAGATTGCGAGGTACTTCGCAGTCTCATCGTCCGTTACGGTCCTGCCGTTTTCGATTCTGACGCGGCCGCTTGCCACCGCATAAACGGCGCGGGGGTAAAGAATGTGTTCAAGGCGTAAGACGCGCGCAGCCAAAGTTTCAGCGGTGTCGCTTGCTAGCACCGGCACCGCGGCCTGCCCGATGATGCTGCCCCCGTCAAGCTCCGCGGACACAAAGTGCACAGTGCAGCCGTGAAGCCGCACACCGGCGTCCAATGCCCTCTGATGGGTGTCAAGGCCTTTAAACAAGGGCAGAAGCGCCGGATGAATGTTGAGGATCCGCCCGCCGAAATGATTCACAAAGTTGGGCGTCAGAACGCGCATAAAGCCCGCCAGAACCACCACGGCCGGATCATAGCGGTCAAGAATGTCGATCACGGCATTTTCAAAAGCCTCACGGGTTTCATAGGTCTTATGGTCCACGCAGAAAGCGTCGATGCCGAACTCTTTGGCGCGCTCAAGGCCCGCTGCGCCCGGACGGTTACTCACCACACAGGCGATTTTGAGCCCCTCTTTTGCCCAGTCGGCACGCTCCGCTTCCTTGACGATGGAGACAAAATTCGAGCCTCTTCCGGACAGAAGAATGACAATGTTTTTCATGGTTTTGGAAAAAATAGAAAGCCGACTGACGCCGCGATGCCGGGAATTTTAGCCGCTCAAGACGCTGAAAACGAGGTCAACGGCCTTTTTTCAGCGCATGACGGAACGGATATCGGCTTCCTGCGCTGCGTACCAGGGATTAAATGTGCGGCGCGCCCTCACCGTTCCCGCGCTTTTATCACCCCGGGCGCCGTAAAAGACGGCGTCCTCGGGAGCCTCAAGGCAAAGCCTGCCGGAAGCTTTTTCGCCTTCTTTGCGGCAGATGCGGTCGGAGCCCGCGGCGCCGTACTTCGGGTTTTCGGGGCGGTAGAGCATCCCCATGTGCGAAAAGCTCGTAACGCGGTACTCGGGCACGACGTCCGTGCGCACGATGACGCGCGTGTCGCTCGCGGCAAGCTTTTGAACGGTCTTCTCATTTCCGTACCATAGGATGCGGCTTTGGGGATTGACCATCTGACGGGAAACAAGAGGAAGAAGCTCTTCGGTATCCACGATCGAGTCGTGCTCGGCCATCATCACGACAACAGGCTTTATGAAGGGCCGTGATTCAAGCGCAGAGCGGCTTTCCTCCATCGTATCGACAAAGGCCGCGAGGGCCTGCGTGGGAACGATCGTGTAGCGAAAGGGCGTATGCCCGCCCATCATGGAGTCTTCGGGTTTTCTGAGCCACGTCACAACGTGCGAGACTGCGGGCGCAAGAAACGCGAGGCGCGTGCGTACAGCGTACGCGGGCGAAAAAAGCACGAGCCCCGCGCCCCAGTCGTGCCCATACGCAAATTCCGTCACCAGGTTGCAGCCCGTGGAAAAACCGCCGAGCCAGACCTCGGCCCCCGGATTCATTGACGTCAGGTCCCGGCGGAGAATCTCCGTCTGCTCCCGCACTACTCTGCGCCAGTCATCCGCCGTCGGCCGCACCATGTCTTCCGGACGCGTGCCGCACCCGGGCAAAAGCACCGTGCGCACAAGCCACCCGGCCGCCGCATAGCTTTTTGCCTGATCGACAAAACTCCACGGGGAGTCGCCGAGCCCGTGCACCAGAAGAATCCCTTTTACGGCACCCGTTTTCGGCGGCCACACCGCGGGGCAGGTTTCTGAAGGTGCGTTATAAGCCATTTCCTCCGCATGATCATCCGTCACGAATTCGCGGTGCGCGGCAATCCACGCGCGCGTTTCAAGCACGTAGTCAGCAAACGTCCTCTGTCCCAGGGGCTGTACGCCCGCATAATCTTGCGGAATCCGGGCGCAGGCCGACAGAGCCGTCAGGGACGATCCGGCGGCAAGCCCTGCGGCTCCCAGAAGCAGTGTGCGGCGTGAAATCATAGGTACGGCGGTCCGAGAAAAAAATCCGAAAAACGCACGATAACCGATGACAGTCTTTCGGTGGATGAAAAACCGTAATAAGCTTCAACGTGCAGATTTCGATGCTTCTTTAGTCTTTCAGCGCCGCGTAGACCTTCGGATCCACCGGTTCAAGCCGGGTGGCGCCCGAGCCCGCGGTCATGACGGAGATGTGCTGAAACCAGGCGTCCTTCGCCGCTCCGTGCCGGTGCTTCACAGCACGTTGTCGCGCCCGATAGGAAACCCGGGATTTGGGGTTTTGGCGAGCGACGCGCGGATTGCGTCACCCAGCGCTTCGCTCGGCGGCTCTCC
>OAWP01000791.1_pt1 | contig 24334 bp, 17 predicted proteins | sample 1517081 | NCBI WGS metagenome assembly OAWP01 (sample SAMEA2580167, study PRJEB22360) | human gut metagenome | biome: human gut; feature: human-associated habitat; material: faeces | place: Denmark | collected 2008/2010 | reverse complement strand
CTGTCCGGCCGCAGCTATGTCTATCAGGCCATGCGTGTGACCGGCGCAGGCGACCCGCTCAAGCCTGTCAGCGAGACCCTGCCCGGCAAGCTGCCCCAGCGCAAGCTGGTGACCACTGCTGCTGCCGGTTACTCCTCCTACGGCAACCAGATCGGCCTTGCCACCGGCCAGGTGGATGAGATCTACCACCCCGGCTATGTGGCAAAGCGGATGGAGATCGGCGCTGTGGTGGGTGCGACTCCCGCTTCCCATGTCCGCCGCGAGTGCCCCGCCCCCGGGGATGTCATCGTCCTGCTGGGCGGCCGCACCGGCCGCGACGGCATCGGCGGTGCCACCGGCTCCTCCAAGGCCCACAATCTGAGCAGTCTGGACCACTGCGGTGCCGAGGTGCAGAAGGGCAATGCGCCCATCGAGCGCAAGCTCCAGCGCCTGTTCCGCCGTGAGGATGCCTGCAAGATGATCAAGCGCTGCAACGACTTTGGTGCGGGCGGCGTTTCCGTTGCCATCGGCGAGCTGGCCGACGGTCTGTATATCGACCTGAACAAGGTCACCAAGAAGTATGACGGCCTGGACGGCACCGAGCTGGCCATCAGCGAGAGCCAGGAGCGCATGGCTGTGGCCCTTGCCCCCGAGGATGTGGACAAGTTCATCGCCATTGCCACCGAGGAAAACCTTGAGGCGACCCCCGTGGCAAAGGTCACCGAGGAAAAGCGCCTGAACATGGTGTGGAACGGCGTGTCCATCGTCAACATCAGCCGTGAGTTCCTGAACTCCAACGGTGCGGAGAAGCACCAGAACGTCCATGTAGAGCAGGGTACCGTCTGGCAGCCCCAGTGGGCCGGCATCACCTTCAGCCAGAAGATGAAGAACATGGTGGGCGACCTGAACATCTGCAGCAAGAAGGGCCTTTCTGAGCGGTTCGACAGCACCATTGGTGCCGCCACCGTCCTGATGCCCTTTGGCGGTGCCTACCAGCTGACCCCCCAGAACGCCATGGTGGCAAAGCTGCCCGTGGATGGCGAGACCAACACCTGCTCCGGCATGGCCTGGGGCTACAACCCCTATCTGATGAGCGCCAACCAGTATATCGGCGCACGGATGGCCGTGGTGGACAGCGTCACCAAACTGGTGGCCTCCGGCTTCCGCTATGAGGATGCCTACCTGACCTTCCAGGAGTACTTTGAGCGCCTGGGCACCAAGCCCGAGCGCTGGGGCAAGCCGCTGGCCGCTCTGCTGGGTGCTCTGGATGCCCAGATGGGTCTGGGCATTGCCTCCATCGGCGGCAAGGACAGCATGTCCGGCTCCTTCGAACAGCTGGATGTGCCCCCCACGCTGGTCTCCTTTGCCACTGCCATCGGCAAGGCAAGCAAGGTGGTCTCCACCGAGTTCAAGAAGCCTGAGAGCACTGTTGTCCTCATCCGGCCCATTCTGGACCCCGAGACCGGCTGCCCCAATTTCTTCTCCCTGAAGGCAAACTACAAGATCGTGGAGCAGATGATCGAAGAGGGCATGGTGGCATCTGCCTGCGCCGTGGGCTACGGCGGCATTGCCGAGGCCCTGTTCAAGATGGGCCTGGGCAACCGCATCGGCTTCAAGATGCGCGCTGATATGCCCACCCACCGGATGTTCGAGCCCATGTACGGCTCCATCGTGCTGGAAATGGTCTCTGATTCCCCCGCAGGCGAGCTGCTGGGCGAGACCACCAGGGAGTATACCTTTGAAAGCTGCGGCGAGACGCTGGATATGGCTGAGCTGCAGGAGATCTGGGAGAGCAAGCTGGAGCCTGTGTACCCCTACCGCAAGGCAGGCCCCACCGTGGAAAAGATCAATGGCAAGCTGAACGCCCCCGCTGCCCCCAAGATCGGTGTGGCAAAGCCCAAGGTGATCATCCCCGTGTTCCCCGGTACCAACTGCGAGTACGACACCGCCAAGGCCTTTGCCCGCGCCGGTGCCGACCCTGAGATCCTGGTCATCCGCAACCTGACCCCGGCGGACGTTACCGCCAGCTGCGAGGCATTGGTCAAGGCCATTGGCGAGAGCCAGATCGTGATGCTGCCCGGCGGCTTCTCCGGCGGCGACGAGCCGGACGGCAGCGCCAAGTTCATCGCATCCTTCTTCCGCAGCCCTGCGGTCACCGAGGCGGTCCGCGACCTGCTGCAGCACCGCGACGGCCTGATGCTGGGCATCTGCAACGGCTTCCAGGCCCTGATCAAGCTGGGTCTGGTGCCCTACGGCGATATCCGCCCCATCACGGCCTATGACCCGACCCTGACCTTCAACACCATCGGCCGCCACCAGAGCATGCTGGTGCGCACCCGCGTTGCATCCACCGGCAGCCCCTGGCTGTCCCACTGCGATGCAGGCAGCGAGTACGAGATCGCCATCAGCCACGGCGAGGGCCGCTTTGTGGCACCCCAGAACGTGCTGGATCAGCTGGTTGCCAACGGTCAGGTGGCTACCCAGTATGTTGATCTGGAGGGCGAGCCCACCATGGATCAGCGCTACAACCCCAATGGCTCTCTGCTGGCCATTGAGGGCATCACCAGCCCGGACGGCCGCGTGTTCGGCAAGATGGGCCACTCGGAGCGCAGCGGCGAGTACCTGTACAAGAACGTCACCGGTGACAAATATCAGCCGATCTTTGAGGGCGGCGTAGACTATTTCAAGGTTTGATGGTAGAATAGAGAAAAACTCCTTCCGTCATCGCTGACGCGATGCCACCTCCCTCTCCGAGGGAGGCTGAAAGGCCCCCTCTTCGAGGGGGCTGTCGCCGGAAGGCGGCTGGGGGAGTTACTTTCAGGAGGAAACAACCAATGTCACAGCATGATCGTTATATCAGCCCCTTCTCTACCCGTTATTCTTCCGATGAGATGCAGTACATCTTCTCGGATGACAACAAGTTCCGCACCTGGCGCCGCCTGTGGGTGGCGCTGGCCCGGGCCGAGATGGAGCAGGGCCTGACCAATATCACCCCCGAAATGGTGGCCGAGCTGGAAGCCCATGTGGACGACATCAACTACGAGGTCGCCATTGCGCGCGAGAAGCTGGTGCGCCATGATGTGATGAGCCACGTTTACGCCTACGGCCAGCAGTGCCCCAAGGCAGCCGGCATCATCCATCTGGGTGCCACCAGCTGCTATGTGGGTGATAACACCGATATCATCGTGATGCGGCAGGGTCTGGAGCTCATCCGCAAAAAGCTGATCGGTGTGCTGGCAAAGCTCTCCCGCTTTGCTGAGGAGTACAAGGACATGCCCTGCATGGCCTATACCCACTGCCAGCCTGCACAGCCCACCACCGTGGGCAAGCGTGCCACCCTGTGGGCCAACGAGCTGGTGATGGATCTTGCCGAGATCGACCACCGCCTTGCCGCCCTGCAGCTGCGCGGTGTCAAGGGCACCACCGGCACCCAGGCTTCCTTTATGGAGCTGTTCAAGGGCGATGCAGACAAGATCCGCGCTGTGGATGCTTCCATTGCCAAGGAGATGGGCTTTACCCCGGATGCCGTGATCCCCGTGTCCGGCCAGACCTACAGCCGCAAGGTGGATGCCTTTATCCTGAACGCTCTGGCAGGCATTGCCCAGAGCTGCATGAAGTTTGCCACCGACCTGCGCCTGCTGGCCAACTTCAAGGAGATGGAAGAACCTTTTGAGAAGAACCAGATCGGTTCCTCCGCCATGCCTTACAAGCGCAACCCCATGCGGTGTGAGCGCATCTGCGCCCTGAGCCGCTACCTGATGGTGGATGTGCTGAACCCCAGCTTCACCACCGGCACCCAGTGGTTTGAGCGCACTCTGGACGACAGCGCCAACAAGCGCGTTGCCATGGCCGAGGGCTTCCTGGCTGCCGATGCCATCCTGAACATCATGCTCAATGTCACCGACGGCATCGTGGTCTATCCCAAGGTGGTGCGCAGCCGCCTGATGGCAGAGCTGCCCTTCATGGCCAGCGAGAACATTATGATGCAGGCTGTGGAAAAGGGCGGCAACCGTCAGGAGCTCCACGAGCGCCTGCGCCAGCACGCCATTGCCGCTGGCAAGCAGGTCAAGGAAGAGGGCCTGCCCAACGATATGGTGGACCGCGTTGCCGCTGACCCCGCCTTTGGCCTGACCAAGGAGGAGATCGTGGCCGGTCTGGTGCCCGAAAACTTTGTGGGCCGTGCACCCCAGCAGGTGGAGGAGTTCATTGCAAATGTGCTCCAGCCCATCTTTGATGCCAACCCCGATGCTGTGGAACAGCACGCTTCTCTGAGCGTTTAAGGGTGTGGCCCGGTAGCTTTCTCCTCGGACACGGCTCGGGCCATTCCATCGCCCGCCCTACTGCCTGCGGCAGCAGGGTCCCACCCCAGCGGACGGTCCTCGGAGAAATTCCCGGTCCACTGAACTGCAAAATCTATCGCTGCGCTCCGCCTTTGGGCAGGGCGCAGCTTTGCTATAACCGGAAAAGGAGAACCTATGCGACTAGACAAATATCTGGCCGAGACGGCGCAATGCACCCGGAGCGAGGCAAAGACCCTGCTGAGCAGGGGACGGGTGACGGTGAACGGCGCGGTGTGCAAAAAGGGGGACAACCAGCTCAGGGAAGGGGACAGCGTGGCGGTGGACGGTGCGCCGCTTGCTTACCAGCAGTTCGTCTACCTGATGCTCAACAAGCCTGAGGGCGTGGTGAGCGCTTCCACCGACAAGCGGGATACCACCGTGGTGGATCTGATCGGGGATGCCTACCCCCGGCGGGAGCTGTTCCCGGCCGGCCGGCTGGACAAGACCAGCACCGGCTTTGTTCTGCTGACGGATGACGGCGGCTTCGCCCACGAGATCCTTGCCCCGAAGCGCCATGTCTCCAAGACCTATACGGTGGTCATTGACACACCGCTGACCGAGGAGATGCGCAGGGGCTTTGCCGAGGGCGTGACGCTGGCGGATGGCACCGCCCTCTCCCCGGCAGAGGTGGAAGCCCTGACCCCGGACGGCCTGACCGTGAAAGTCAGGCTCAGGCAGGGGGTGTACCACCAGATCAAGCGGATGTTCGGTGTGTACGGCGCGGGCGTGAACGCCCTGCATCGGGATGCCATCGGCGGGCTTGCGCTGGACCCGGCCCTTGCACCGGGGCAGTGGCGGGAGCTTTCTGCGGAGGAAGTGACAGCAATTACCACCGGAGCCTGACTGCTTTTCACCTGATTTTCAAAAAAACATCACATTTTGCCGGTAAAATATTCACAAGAACCACGCAAAACAGTGCTTTTTGGGCCTGAAAATACCCCTGAAAGATAATTTCACCAAGAAAGTCAAAAATATTTTGGTGAAATATGTTGCAAAAGTAAATTCTTTTGTGTAAAATAGATAATGTAAAGCGGCGAAATTGTTAAAAACGACAATCTCGCCCCTGCGGCTTGCACAAAAGAGGAAAAGGGGTATCCATTTATGGCCAATAGAGTATTCCAGAGCGTGATCTACCAGATGAAAGATGCCATCGATCGTGTGGTCGGTGTGGTGGATGAGACCGGCGCTGTGATCTCCTGCTCGGAGCTGAACCTGATCGGAGAGGTGCGCGAGGGCTTTATGGCAGAGCGCCTGACGGCCGGTGACCGCTTTGTGCGGGATGGCTACACCTATCAGCAGTTCTCCAGCGCAAAGCATAACGACTATGCCGTGTTTGTGGAAGGCGCGGACGAGACTGCGGGCCAGTTTGCGGCCCTGCTCTCCATCAGTCTGCAGAGCATCAAGCAGTACCACGATGAAAAGTTCGACAAAGCCAACTTCATCAAGAACGTGGTGCTGGATAACATCCTGCCCGGCGATATCTACGCCAAGGCCCGTGAGCTGCACTTTGCCACCGATGTTTCCCGCGTGGTGTTCATTGTGCGCGTGACCTCCGGCGGCGACATCTCCGCCTACGATGTGGTCAGCAGCCTGTTCCCGGACAAGCAGAAGGACTTTGTGTTCAATATCAGCGAGACCGACACCGTGCTGGTCAAGGAGATCCGCAAGGGCATCGACCGCACCGATATGGAGAAGCTGGCTGCCAGCATCGTGGACACCCTGTCCGGTGAGCATTACATCAAGGCTGTGGTCGGCATCGGCACCCCCATCTCCAACGTGAAGGATCTGGCTACCTCCTTCAAGGAAGCACAGATCGCCATGGAGGTCAGCAAGGTGTTCGACACCGAGAAGCAGATCATCCGCTACGACAACCTTGGCATTGCCCGCCTGATCTACCAGCTGCCCACCACTGTCTGCGAGATGTTCCTGCGCGAGGTGTTCAAGCAGGGCAGCATCGAGAGCCTGGATCAGGAGACCCTGTTCACCATCCAGCGCTTCTTCGAGAACAACCTGAATGTGTCTGAGACCAGCCGCGGCCTGTTTGTCCACCGCAACACGCTGGTGTATCGTCTGGAAAAGATCAAAAAACTGACCGGTCTGGATCTGCGTGAGTTCGACGATGCCATCGTCTTTAAGGTGGCGTTGATGGTCAAGAAGTACCTGTCCAACAACCCGGCCAAATATTAAGCAAACGCTTGCGGCGCAAAGCCGTCGGCGAAGAACCGGCCGCTCGAAACCGATGCTGGCCGGTTCTTTTTGGTTTGGAGAAAATTATTGGGAGCGAAAAATGCATGATAGATTTTGAACACGTTTCAAAGCAGTACAAGCACAACGCAAAGCCTGCCCTGGAGGATGTCAACTTCCATGTGGATGACGGCGAGTTTGTTTTTCTGCTGGGTCACTCGGGCGCGGGCAAATCCACCCTGCTCAAGCTGATCCTGCGCGAGGAGACCCCCACCGAGGGCCGCGTGCTGGTGAACGGGCAGGATGTTGCCCGCCTGCGCCGCCGCAAGATCCCCTACCTGCGCCGTCAGATGGGCATCATCTTTCAGGATTTCCGGCTCATCCCCACCATGACCGTTTACGAGAACATTGCCTTTGCCATGCATGTTACCAACATCGGGCACAAGCAGATCAAGGAGCGCGTGAATTACATGCTGGAGCTTGTCCACCTGGAGGACAAGGCAAAGGTCTACCCCGACCTGCTCTCCGGCGGTGAGCAGCAGCGTGTGGCTGTGGCCCGCGCCCTGGCCCACGCCCCCAAGCTGGTGATTGCGGACGAGCCCACCGGCAACATCGACCCCGAGCTGAGCCTTGAGATGATGGAGCTTCTGGAGCGTGTCAGCGAGATGGGCATCACTGTGCTGGTGGTCACCCATGAGCACGAGCTGGTCCGTCACTTTGACCGCCGCGTGGTCACCCTGTCCGGCGGACACATCATCTCGGATGTGCCCACGGGCTCCATGATCCCCCACCCGCCCGTAGACCCGAAGGAACTGGAAATGGAGGTGTCGCTGGTATGATGAAGCCTTCTACGTTCGGTTTCCTTGTGGTGCGCGGCGTGCGCAACCTGGGCAAGCACTGGGCCATGACCATTGCCTGCATCGCCTCCCTGAGCGTCTGTATGACCCTGAACACCTTTGCCACGCTGGCGGAAGTCAATGTGGATAGCATGGTGAACTATCTGGGCCAGCAGAACGAAATGGTGGTCTATGTGGACCCCGAAGCCGACGATGCCACCATCCAGTCGGTAGGGGAGCGCATCACTGCCACCCCGGGCGTGAGCCGGGTGCAGTACATGTCCAAGGAGGACGTGCTCAACCAGTACCGTGGGTACATGGCGGATTACGCCGTTCTGCTGGACGAATTTGAGAATGATAACCCCTTCAAGGCCAACTACCGTGTCTCTCTGGCAGACCTGAGCCAGATGCAGACCATGAGCCAGAACTTCCAGAGCATTCCGGGCGTGTACAGCGTTACCGCCCCCATTGAGATGACCCAGACCTTTGTGGAGGTCCAGCGGGCCGTGACCAAGGTGGGCCAGATCGTGATCCTGGTGCTGATGGCAGTCAGCATCATCACGGTGGGCAGCACCATCCGCCTGAGCGTTTTTGCCCGCCGCCGTGAGATCGAGATCATGAAGTATGTGGGCGCGACCAACCACCTTGTCACCCTGCCCTTTTTTGTGGAGGGCCTGACCATGGGCCTGATCTCTGGTGCCATCACCTCGGTAGCCGGTATCTTCGGCTATGCCTACATCGTGCAGGCCTCCAGCACGCTGGGTGGGTTGTGGCAGCTGCTCATGGGCACCGCCATGGTGCCTGTGGATGCCGTCTGGCCCACCATCCTGACGTACAGTCTGGCCGGTGGTGCGCTGGTGGGTGCGCTGGGCAGCATGTTCTCCATCCGCAAACATCTGAATGTGTAAGCGAAAGGAGCCTTCTCTGTGAAACAAGCAAAACACTCTGCGGGCTTCCGCCTGCACCTCATGTATACCCCCACCCACGCAAAACCCGCCCCCGGGCACAGCCGGGCCATGCGCGCCGCCAGCCTGTTTCTGGCAGCGGCCTGCCTGCTGCTGAGCGTTTCGGTCTACCCGGCCACGGCGGCTACCAGCATGTCCAGCCTGCAGAACAAGCTGGATAAGCTCTCCCAGTCCATTGTACAGCACAAAAAGGAACTGTCCAATGCAAAAAAGAAGGAGCAGGCCGCCAAGGCGCTGGAATCGGAGCTGAAGGAAAAGGTCACGGTGGTCCAGAGCCAGATCAGCGTGCTGAAGGGCCAGATCGCCGAGGTGCAGAACAGCATCGGCCTGAAGGAACAGGAGATCGCCGTCAAGGAGCAGCAGATCACCGAAAAAGAAGCGGAGATTGCCGACCAGTGGGGGGATTTCAAGCAGCACATGGCCGCCATGCAGGAGCTGCGGGACGGCGGCAGCGTTGCCATGCTGTCCGCGGTGAACGACCTGTATGAGCTGCTGACCTTCAACGAGGTCATGCAGGACATCTCCATCAAGGACACCGAGATCCTGGACAACATGAAGAACGCCAAGGAAGCGCTGGAAAGCGATAAGCTGACGCTGGAATCCCAGCGCAGCGAGCTGCAAAGCAAAAAGGCAGATCTGGATGCCCAGAACAGCCAGATGCGTGCCAAGCAGAACGAGCTCAACTCCAGCGTGGCCGCCGCCCAGATGAGCGCTGCCGAGGCGCAGCAGGCCCAGAAGGACGCGCAGGCCGCCATTGAATCGGACGAGATGAACTATGAGGCCGTCAAGAAGCAGATCCAGAAGATGATCGCCGCGGCCGCCGCCTCCAAGCCCACCCTGAGCTTTACCGGCTTCATCTGCCCGCTCAAGAGCTATAGCCGCATTTCCAGTGAGTACGGCTGGCGCAAGAACCCTGTTACGGGGGTCAACAAGCTCCACGCCGGTACCGACTTTGCCGCCCCGGGCGGCACGCCCATCTATGCAGCTGCCAGCGGTTATGTGCAGGTGGCGGGCTGGTCCAGCGGCGGCTACGGCAACTATGTCATCATCTACCACGGCAAAATGTCCGATGGCAACCAGTACAGCACCCTGTACGGCCACATGCGGTCGGTCGCCACCTCGGCGGGCAAGTATGTCCAGCAGGGTGAGATCATCGGCTATGTGGGCAGCACCGGCAACTCTACCGGCAACCACCTCCATCTGGAGGTCTGGAAGGGCGGCTCCAAGGCCAATGCCGTCAACCCCCGTGGTTATATCCCCATGAAATAATCTGCATTGTATCAAAGGAGGCCGTCAGGGCTTATGAAGGAAGAAAAACGCAAGCGCATCCTGCGCGTGGGCTGTCTGATCCTGGCAGGGATCTTTGCACTTTCCATGCTGGGCAGCGTGGTTATGATGCTGCTGGTCTGACAGAGGAGGGAAGAAGATGAACCGTAAGATATCGGTCGGCATGGCGGTCAGCATCGTCATTCTGGCCATGACCGTTACCTTTTCCATCACCATGCTGGTGGCGATGCGCCTGTTTGACAGCACCGTTTCCAGCGTGAAGGAAAAGGAAAGCATGTACAACAAGATCGCTGAGGTGGACCGCTATGTCCGCAGCAACGATTACTATCCCATCGACGAGACCACCCTCTACGACCGCCTGACGGCTGGCTACCTGCTGGGCACCGGCGACAAGTACGCCCGCTATTTCAGTGCCACCGCCTATACGGAGCTGATGAATACCCAGAACGGCACCCTGATCGGCATTGGCGTGGAGCTGGCTGTGGATCAGTCCGGCTACGCCAAGGTCATCAAAGTCTATGATGAATCCCCCGCCAAGGAGGCCGGCATTCAGGTCGGCAACTACATCACCGCTGTGGACGGCACCGATGTCAAGAGCATGAGCAGCGTGGATGCCATCCAGACCCGCCTGCGCGGCGAGAGCGGCACCACCGTCAATGTGACCTGGCTGGACAGCGAGGCCGCCGAGCATACCGCTGACCTGACCCACTCCGGCTACAGCTCCACCACCGTGGATTACCAGATGGTGCAGGGCAATGTGGGCTACATCCGGATCTGCCAGTTTGATTCCACCACCCCCAGCGAGCTGGATTACGCCATCCGCAGCCTGAGCGCCAGCGGCGCAGGCAGCCTGGTGTTTGATCTGCGCGATAACGGCGGCGGCCTGCTGGACGATGCCATTCAGTGCATCGACCTGATCGCCCCGGAGGGCACGCTGGCCTTTGCTGAGGACAAGAACGGCACCCAGACCCTGCTGGGCACCAGCACCAGCGAATCCCAGATCGGCCTGCCCGTTGTCTGCCTGGTCAACGGAAGCACTGCCAGCGCTGCGGAGCTCTTTGCCAGCAGCCTGCGCACCCTGAATGGTGCCCGCCTGGTGGGCACCACCACGCAGGGCAAGGGCACCATCCAGAGCAGCCCCCAGCGCCTGTCCGATGGCAGTGCCGTGGTGGTCACCGTGGCAAAGCTGGTCTGCGGCGATGGCAGCTGCTTTGACGGCACCGGCCTGACCGTGGATGTGGAGCGCCCCCTGACTGCGGACGAGCAGACCGCATACTATGATTATACTGTGGAGAACGATCCCCAGATCCAGCGTGCCGTGAGCACTGCCCAGCAGATGAGCGGCACCACTACCGTGAGCGGTGTCAACGAAGCGGCTTCCAGTGAGGCTGCCGACAGTGCCGCCGCCGAGAGCGTAGCGGAAGGAGACGCTGAGGCTGCATCTGCCGAGAGCACTCCGGCAGAGACTGCGCCCGCCGAAAGTGAAGCAGCAGGGGAGAGCACTGCATCCAGTAGTCAAGAATAAGAGAACAACCCTCTCCGTCAGCGCTGACGCGCTGCCACCTCTCCCGAAGGGCGAGGTCTTGGCAATTCATGCAAAGTTTGCGGTTTTGTCAAAAGCTCCCCCTTTGGGGGAGCTGGCGAGCGAAGCGAGACTGAGAGGGTTATTTTGGAAAAGAAAGGATAGAGCCATGCCCGAACTGACCGACCTGTCTTATGTGCGCGCCCTGTGCGAAAAATATGATTTTGCCCTCTCCAAGGGCTTTGGCCAGAACTTTATCGTCAACCCCGGCCTGCCCCCCAAGATCGTGGATGCCAGCGGCGTGGACAAGCGCTACGGTGTGCTTGAGATCGGCCCCGGCATCGGCGTGCTGACCCGGGAGTTGGCAAAGCGGGCAGCAAAGGTGGTCTCCATCGAGGTGGACGAGCGCCTTCCGCCCCTGCTGGCCGAGACCATGGCCGGTGTGGACAACTTCAAGCTGGTGCTGCAGGATGTGCTCAAGGTGGATCTGAAAGCCCTGATCGCGCAGGAGTTCCCCGGGATGCCGGTGGCAGTCTGCGCTAACCTGCCCTACTATATTACAAGCCCCATTGTGATGAAGCTGCTGGGTGACCGCCTGCCCATCGAGAGTCTGACCGTGATGGTGCAGAAGGAAGCAGCCGATCGTCTGGCTGCCGCCCCGGGTACCCGGGCCTCCAGCGCCATCAGCTGTGCGGTGAGCTATTACGCGACCTCTAAGATGATGTTCACCGCCGCCCCGGGCAGCTTTTACCCGGCCCCCAAGGTGACCAGCGCTGTGGTGCGGATGGAGATCCGCCCCACCCCCGCCGTGCAGGTGGAGGACGAGGAGGGCTACTTTGCCCTTGTCCGCGCGGCCTTTGGCCAGCGGCGCAAGACTGCCGCCAATGCCATTGCCAGCGGCCTGGGGATGCCCAAGGATGCCGTGACCGCTGCCATTGAAGCCGCCGGTTTCGATGCCCGCATCCGTCCCGAGGCCCTGACGTTGGAAGATTTTGCAAAGATCCAGAACGCTCTGGCCCGGTGACTTGTTTTAATAATTCGGTTTTCCAAAAGCAGGAGCTCTTCGCAAAGCGTGGGGCGCCTGCTCTTTTAGAATGTAAAGCAGAAAATACGGTGTCTTTTTGACGAGAACAATTCCGGTTGTTTTGTCCACAGCATTGTCTGTTAAATTTCCTGCACGCTTTACCATGTAAAAGCAAATATATTTCATCGTTTTTGTGCGGCAGACTTTGCTTTTTGAAGAAAAAGCTGTGTGTGCTCCATTGACATCTTTTTATTTCAATGGTACAATATATGACGTGTTAAGGTTTTGCGGGAGGAGCACAGGTGCAGACAGAGGGGTCTGTTTCTGCGCTCTTTTGTATTCCCTGGCAATACAGGATTCAAAAAACCTCCGCAGAATAGTGGGAAAACAGCAGGACATCCCGCCCTGCACCATGCACTGAAGCACGGAATTATTATAGGGAGGAAAACACAATGAACAACAACTACGAGTCTCATGCAATCAGCCGCCGCAGCTTTCTGAAGGCTTCCGGTGTCGTTGGTGCCGCCGGCATTCTGGCCGCCTGCGGCCTGTGCTCCCCCCGGGGGCGCCACCTCGGGCAGCAGCCCCCCCGCCGCTTCCTCTGGTGCTACCAGCGCTCCCAACACCACCGGCGCTACCCCGCTGAAGGAGTTCATCTCCTGGGAGAGCACCAACCGTGAGCTGGAGAGCTGGAACATGCTGTACAGCCAGATGGCTTCCGACATGAATGTCACCACCAACCTGTGGGAAGGCCTGCTGAGCTTTGACTGCTACGGCAAGGCTGTGCCTTCCGTGGCCAAGGAGTGGAGCCACAATGAGGACTCTTCCGTTTGGACCTTCAACCTCCGCGACGATGTGGACTGGGTGGATGTGAACGGCGAGGTCAAGGCTCACCTGACCAGCAAGGACTTCCTCGTGGGTCTGGAGTGGGTGCTGAACGCAGCCAAGAACCAGGCCAACAACACCTCCATGCCCAACGAGACCCTGACCGGTGCTGCTGATTACTATCAGAAGACCAGCGATATGGGCGATGCCGCTGCCGAGCTGACCTACCAGGATATGCTGGATGCAGGCGTGGGCGTTGAGGCTCCGGATGACTACACCCTGGTCTTCACCTGCAAGGATCCCTGCCCCTACTTCGATACCGTTGCTGCCTACACCAGCTTCTACCCCGTCTCTGAGGATCTGATCAACGAGCTGGGCGTTGAGGGCTTCCGTGCCTGCGATTACACCAACATGTGGTACAATGGTCCCTATGTGGTGGAGGAGTTCATCAGCCAGAACACCAAGAGCTACATCCCCAACCCCAACTACTATGCAGCTGACGAGGTGTCCCGCTTCGACCGCTTCACCGTCACCATGATCAGCGACGGCACCGTTACTTTCCAGCTGTATCAGAACCGTGAGCTGGACGAGATGGATGTGGGCGAGAGCACCCTGACCACCATCCAGGCTGATCCCAACAGCGAGTACAATGCTCAGCTGTGTGAGAAGCGTCCCAAGAAGTTCAGCTACCAGATGCACTTCAACTATCAGAAGAACAACGAGGACGGCACCCCCGACGACAACTGGAACAAGGCGATCGCCAACACCGCCTTCCGTCAGTGCTTCTACAAGGGTCTGGAGCTGAGCAACTGGTATGCACGTACCAACAAGATCAACCCCCTGAAGTGCGAGAACGACTGCTACACCATGCCGGGCGTCTGCTACAACACCCAGGGTGCGGAGTACACCACTCTGGTGGCCAAGGAGATGGGCTTCGACAAGGAGTCTTATGACGGCAAGACCATGATCCGTCTGCGCGCCAACAACGGCGACATCGCTGACCTGAAGAAGCAGGCTATGGACGAGCTGAGCGCCATCGGCGTCACCTTCCCCGTCCACGCTGCTTACTACATCATCGCCGGCAACTCCACCGCTCTGGACAACGCAACCGTGCTGAAGCAGTGCTTCACCGACAGCTTCGGCGATGACTTCATTGTGCTGGACATCAAGACCTACGTTTCTTCCATCACCCAGGAAGTCCGTAATCCTCAGCTGCAGAGCTTCGTCATCAACGGCTGGGGCGCTGACTACGGCGATCCCGTCAACTTCGTTGGTCAGGAGATCCTGCACGACGACAACGCTTACTACAGCTGGTACTACTCCAACATCGCCAAGATCGTTGAGGCCGGTCCCGCTGACTGGCAGAAGGATCTGGTGGCCTGCTACGAGGAGTTCACCGATCTGGTCAACACCGCAAAGGCCATCGTTGATGATACCGATGCCCGCTACGCTGCCTTCGCAAAGGCTGAGGCCAGCATGCTGAACAACGTTCTGGCCTGCCCCTGCTACTTCGATGTTTCCTGGACTCTGACCCACGCCAACGAGTACAGCAAGATCAACGCTATGTATGGTCCCTGCAACTACAAGGCTGTGAACTGGGAGACCAGCGAAGAGGCTTACACCACCGAGCAGTACGAGGAGTTCGCCGCTGCATTCGACGCAGCTACCAAGGCTTAAGTTCCCCGTTTCCCCGCCCGAAAGGGTAGAAATAAAAGTTAAGGGTTCGATAACATGTTAAAATACACGGTTAAGCGGCTGCTCCAGTCGCTTGTCACAATCTTTCTGATCGCAACAGCAGTTTTCCTGATGATGCGCTGCCTGCCGACGGACTACTACTTCACTGAGGAACAGCTCATGAAGTTTACCGATCAGCAGAAGACCGCCGCTCTGGAAGCAGCTGGCCTGACCGATCCCATCCCCACCCAGCTGGTCAAGTTCTATAACAACCTGCTGCATCTGGATTTCGGCACTTCCCGCCGCATCCAGAACGGTGCCACGGTGGTCAAGGTCATTGGTAAAAAGTTTGGTGTCTCCATGCGTCTGGGCCTCATCGCCTCCGGCATCTCTCTGGTGGTCGGTGTGCTGATGGGCATCCTGCAGGCGGCATTCAAGGACAAGGTATTCGACTGGATCGGCACGGCCTACACCGTGTTCGTCAACGCGGTCCCGTCGCTGGTGTCGTATTCTCTGGTGCTGGTCTTTGGTTCCAAGTACCTGGGATTCCCCACGCTGTATTCCACCCGCAATGTGAGTGCTTCCAGCGTGCTGCCCATCACCTGCCTTTCGCTGGCATCCATTGCAGGCTATGCCCTGTGGACCCGCCGCTACATGGTGGATGAGCTGACCCGCGACTATATCAAGCTGGCCCGTGTCAAGGGCCTGAGCTCCCGCGAGATCATGTTTAAGCATGTTCTGCGCAACGCCATGGTTCCCATGGTGCAGTATATCCCCCAGTCCATCCTGCTGACGGTGGGCGGCTCCCTGCTGATGGAACGGTTCTTCTCCGTTCCCGGCATGGGCCCCCTGCTGACGGATGCCATCCAGCGCTATGACCTGAACGTTGTGCAGACGCTGGTCATCCTCTACGCTGTGCTGGGCATCGTGGGTGTGTTCCTGGGCGATGTGCTGATGATGGTGGTTGACCCCCGTATTACTCTGACCGGAAAGGAGGAGGCTCGCTGATGGCTAAGGCATCGGATTTTGAGGGCAAGAAGCCCGAAGAACTGTTCTACTTTGTGGATTATTCCCCGGAAGAAGCTGAGCGCATCGGCTACTCCAACTATTCCTACTGGGGTTCTGTCATCCAGAACTTCCTCAAGCAGAAGGTTGCTGTCTTCTGCCTGATCCTGTTCCTGGCGCTGACGGTGTTCTCCTTCGTCGCGCTGAGCATCGGCAAGTATCACTACACCAGCCTGATCTCTGATTCCAGCAAGGCTTTCATCAGGCCCAACAGTGAGTACTGGTTCGGTACCGACAACCTGGGCCGTGACTACTGGTGCCAGGTGTGGTATGCCACCCAGGTTTCCATCCGTCTGGCTCTGGTGGTCGCCGTGGGCGAGAGCATCGTGGGCGTGATCTTCGGCCTGATCTGGGGCTATGTGCGCAGTCTGGACCGCTTCTTCACGGAGCTGTACAACCTGATCGACAACGTGCCCTATATCATCTATATGACCCTGATCGCCCTGATGGTGGGCCAGAGCTTCTGGATCATGGCCATCTCCATGATCGCCATCAACTGGCTTTCTATGGCACGCCGTGTCCGCAACATGGTGTTCATGTTCCGTGACCGCGAGTACAACCTCGCGTCCCGCTGCCTGGGCACCCCGCTGTGGCGCGTGCTGACCAAGAACATCCTGCCGTATCTGGTCTCCGTTATCATCCTGCGTATGGCACTGTCCATCCCGGGCACCATCAATCTGGAATCCACGCTGTCCTACCTGGGCCTGGGCCTGGGCATCGACACGCCTTCTCTGGGCCTGATCCTGAGCAAGGTGCGCGGCTTCTTCCTGGATTATCCGTACCTGCTGGTTTTCCCTGCATCCATCGTGTCCATCATTTCCATTTCTTTCTATATCATGGGCAACGCTTTGTCGGATGCGGCTGATCCGCGCAACCACGTTTGATAGATTGGAGAGAGAGACGTAAATGGATAGACAACCGATTATCTCTGCCAAAGACGTGGAGATCACTTTCAGCCTGCGCGGCCGCAAGCTGAACGCCATCCGCAAGTGCTCGCTGGACCTGTACGAAGGCGAGACCCTTGCCATCGTGGGCGAGTCCGGTTCGGGCAAGTCCGTATTCACCAAGACCTTTGTGGGTATGCTGGATGCCAACGGTATGATTACCGGCGGCTCCATCATGTACGAAGGCCGCGATATGACCAAGTTCACCGAGAAGGATTGGCTGGGTGTCCGCGGCAAGAAGATCGCCATGGTCATGCAGGACCCCATGACCAGCCTGAACCCGCTGAAGAAGATCGGCAAGCAGATCCAGGAGAGCATTGAGCATCACCAGGGTCTGAAGGGCGAGGAAGCCAAAAAGGCTGCCATCGAGATGCTGGGCAAGGTGGGTATCCCCGACCCCGAGCGTCGGTACGAGCAGTACCCCCACGAGTTCTCCGGCGGTATGCGTCAGCGTGTCGTCATTGCCATTGCAGCGGCCTGCCGCCCGCAGATCCTGATCTGCGACGAGCCCACCACTGCATTGGACGTGACCATTCAGGCACAGATCCTGCAGCTGATCCGCGACCTGCAGAAGGAGCTGGGCATGTCCGTTATCTACATCACCCATGACCTGGGTGTTGTGGCAAACGTGGCAGACCGTGTGGCCGTGATGTATGCCGGCCAGATCGTGGAATACGGCACCGTGGAGGAAATCTTCTACGACGCATGGCATCCCTACACCTGGGCTCTGCTGCAGGCTCTGCCGCAGCTGGGCACCAAGGGTGAGGCCCTGCCCAGCGTGGATGGTACTCCCCCAAACCTGTTCAACGAGATCAAGGGTGACGCATTTGCGCCCCGCAACAAGCATGCGCTGGCAATCGACTTTGTGCAAGAGCCTCCGTTCTTCCAGGTGTCCGAGACCCACGCCGCAAAGACCTGGTATCTGGACCCGCGCGCTCCCAAGATCGAGCGGCCGCACTCCATCCAGAACCTGCGTGAGAAAATGGGAAAGATGGGAGGCGCCAACTTAAATGGCTGAACGCGAAAAGCTGATTGAGCTGAAAGACCTTCAGATCACCTTTGGCTCCGGTAAGAAGAAATTTGTTGCTGTCGATCATGTCAACTTTGACATCTATAAGGGCGAGACCTTCTCGCTGGTCGGCGAGTCCGGCTCCGGCAAGACCACCATTGGCCGTGCCATCTGCCGCATCAACCCGACCTCGGGCGGCGACATCTTCTTCAAGGGCCAGAAGATCAACGGCAAGATCTCCAAGGAACTGGATAAGGAGGTCATCCGTAAGATCCAGATGATCTTCCAGGACCCCATGGCTTCGCTGAACGAGCGCGCCAAGGTGGAGTATATCATTGCCGAGGGCCTGCTGAACCATCATCTCTACAAGGATCAGGAAGACCTGCATGAAAAGGTGATGAACGCCCTGCATGAGGTCGGCCTGCTGCCGGAGTTTGCCTCCCGCTTCCCCCACGAGTTCTCGGGCGGCCAGCGCCAGCGCATCGGCATTGCCCGTGCACTGGTCATGGAGCCGGAGTTCATCGTGGCCGACGAGCCCATCTCTGCACTGGATGTCTCCATCCGTGCACAGGTGCTGAACCTGCTGAACGAGATGAAGAAGAGCCGCGGCCTGACCTACCTGTTCATTGCACATGACCTGTCGGTGGTCCGGTTCATCTCGGATCGTATCGCTGTTATCAGCAAGGGCCGCATCGTGGAGCTGGCTGAGGCGGAGGAGCTGTTCCTCCATCCGCTGCATCCCTACACCAAAGCCCTGCTGAGCGCGGTCCCCATCCCTGACCCCAGCCTGGAAAAGCACAAGAAGCTGCTGGTCTATGACCCCTCGATCCACGATTACAGCGTGGATAAGCCGGTCTGGGAAGAGATCGCAAACGGTCACTTCGTGTATGGCAACCAGCGTGAGCTGGAAGGCTACCGCAAGGAGTATGAAAGCCAGCTGTAAGCTGAACCGCTTTCCTGTATTTTAACACAATGACCCCGCCGCACTGGGAGCTTTCCCGCGCGGCGGGGTTTTGTGCTGTCAGGGAGAAAAAGCAGAACCGGACGCTTCAAAAACGTCCGGTTCTGCTTTTTGCTATGGGTTGATTCGATCAGGCCTGAGTGGCTGCATCGAATGCGGCAGCAAACGCATCGTACTGTTCGGTGGTGTAAGCCTCCTCGCTGGTCTCCCAGTTCACAGCCTTGTAGTTGCAGGGACCATACATAGCGTTGATCTTGCTGTACTCGTTGACGTGAGTCAGGCACCAGGTGATATCGTAGACGGTGGGGAAGATCAGGTTCTCGTCCAGGAAGTAAGCCTCGGCCTTGGCAAATGCAGCGTAGCGTGCATCGGTGTCGTCAACGATGGCACGGCCCTCGTTCACCAGATCGGTGAACTTCTCGTAGGCGGCAACCAGCTCGGTCTGGTAGCTGGCGGGGCCATTGTTCACAATGCCTGCGATGTTGGTCATGTTGCAGCTGTAGTAAGCATTGTCGTCGTGAACGATGATCTGGGTCAGGAAGTTGATGGGATCGCCGAAGTCAGCGCCCCAGCCCATGTGGACGAAGCTCTGCAGCTTGGGAGCCACGACTTCCTTCATGGTGGAGGACACGAAGGTGTTGATATCCAGCACGATGAAGTCATCGCCGAAGCTGTCGGTGAAGCACTGCTTCAGCACGGTTGCGCTGTCCAGAGCGGAGGTGGAGCCAGCCAGAATATAGTAGGAGCAGTGAACAGGGAAGGTGACACCAATGGCGCTCAGCTCTTCCATGGCCTGCTTCTTCAGCTCGGTGATGTCGCCGTTGTTGGCGCGCAGGCGCTTCATGGTCTTGCCGTCGTAAGCCTCGCCGTCCAGACCCATCTCCTTGGCCACCAGGTTGGTGTAGTCGGTGCCGTCAGAGGTGTAGCACAGGCCCTTCATGGTGAAGAAGTCGTTCTCGCACTTCAGGGGATTGATGGGGTTGTAACGGGCGAAGAACTTGTTCAGCACCATGCCCTTGGAGAAGCACTGACGGAACGCCTTGTTGGCAATGGCCTTGTTCCAGTTCTCATCGGGGGTGCCATCGGTGTTCTTCTTGTCGTAGTTGAAGATGAAGCAGTAGCTGAACTTCTTGGCACGCTTCTCGCACAGCTGCTGATTGTACTCGTTGGAAGGATCGGACTGAATGGTGGTGATGTTGCTCTCGCCCAGGTCCACCTCGTCCAGCTCGCGGTTCTGATACAGCTGCAGGCTGATGGAACCGTCGCTGATCATGGTGACAGTGAAGCGCTCAAAGCGGCTGACGTTGGCAGCATCGTAGTAGTTGGGGTTGGGAATGTAGCTCTTGGTGTTGCCCTGGATGTACTCCTCCACCACATAGGGTCCGTTGTACCACATGGTGGTGTTGTCGCAGCTCCGGAAGCCATCGACACCCAGCTCCTCGATCAGAGCAGGAGCCACGGGGTAGAAGCTGTTGTAGGCGGCAACGGTATCAAAGTAGGGGCAGGCGCTGGGGCAGGTGAACACCAGAGTGTAATCATCCGGCGCTTCGATGCCCACACCGGCAGCCAGCATGTCCTCGTAGGTCATGTCAGCAGCAGCGTCACCGGCTTCTTTGGTCAGCTCGTAGTACTCGTAAGCGCCCACAATGGTATCGTTGGGCATGGAGGTGTTGTTGGCCTCGTTCTTGATGGCGTTCATCACCCATTCAAAACCAACCAGAAAGTCCTTGCTGGTCAGGTGAGCTTTCACCTCACCGTTGCAATCCACCCAGTCCACGTCGTCCCGCAGGTGGAAGGTCCAGACGGTGGCATCCTCATTGTGCTCCCAGCTGGAAGCGATGGCGGGCACCACCTTGCCGTAGCGGTCAAAGCTCAGCAGGCCGTCCCACAGGTTGGTGACCACGTTGGCATCTTCAGCCTTCTGGGTGTACAGCATGTTCCAGCTTTCCAGCTCACGGTTGCCGCTCTCAAAGGAGATGAACTCCTTCAGGGGGGTAGCGCCGGTGGAGTTGGGGGCAGCAGCGCCGCTGGCGGCAGCACCATTGCCGGTGTTGTTGGACTTTTCGCCGCAGGCTGCCAGCAGGCTGGCGGCACCCACAGCACCTGCACCCTTCAGGAAGGTGCGGCGATCAAAATTGAAGCTCATTGGATGATCCTCCCAGATCTTGCGCGGACAGAGCCGCGCGTTTTTCCTTTTCCTAAACGCAGTGAGGCTGTCTGCCTTTCCAAAAAGTGCACAGGAAAGACAAAAGTCGCACCACTGTATATTTTAGCACTTTACTGGAAAGAAGTCAATCCGCCACAGCATAGAATTGGAAACAAAACGGTGACAAACACTTTCATGGGAAAAGAATGTGGAAAAAATTACTATAAAATGGAAAGAACTGTATATCTGTGAAGAACAGGAAAAAGAGAGAAACTGTTCACGCTGTGCGCACAAAACAGCTATCTTTTTTCACAAAAACATGATACAATAAAGTGTATCTGTATCAATAAGGAGCGCACCATGAAGAAACTGACCTCGATGTACAAACGCTACATGTTCCACCCCATTTTATATAAGACCGTGACCCGCACCTCCATTGTGGCCGTGCTGATGCTGCTGTGGCAGCGCTATGTCAGTGATGGCACGTTTACCATCTGGGAGGCCCCGGGCTTTCTGTGCGGCGTGGTGCTGCTCATCTGGGCCTGGGTGGACTACCTGCGGCTGGATGGCGTGACCATCCACCATCTGCTGGAGGAGTTCAAGGGGATGGGCAAGCGGCAGAAAAAGGTCCACTCCACCCGCTCCATCATCGACTATGCGGATGAGAAGATCGTCTCCTTTGAGGAGCTGGAACCCGAGGAGCGCACCTATTGCAGCCTGCTCTCCAATCTGGTGCTGGGCCTGCCGCTGGTCGCTGCTGCGCTGATCGCCAGCGCACTGTAAGGGGGCTGAGGCATGGAACAAGAGCACAAGCAGCTGGTCATCGGCATTCTGGCTCATGTGGACAGCGGCAAGACCACCCTTTCCGAGGCCCTGCTCTACGGCACCGGCACCATCCGCAAGCTGGGCCGGGTGGACCATAAGGATGCCTTTCTGGACACCGACGCGCTGGAAAAGGCGCGCGGCATTACCATTTTCTCCAAGCAGGCCCTCTTCACGGCGGGCAATACCGATTTTACCCTGCTGGACACTCCGGGCCATGTGGATTTTTCCACGGAGACCGAGCGGACACTGCAGGTGCTGGATTATGCGGTGCTGGTCATCAGCGGCACCGACGGCGTGCAGAGCCATACCGAGACGCTCTGGCGTCTGCTGCGGCGGTACCGCATCCCCACCTTTGTGTTCGTGAACAAGATGGACCTGCCCGGCTCGGGCAGGGAAGCGCTTCTGACCCAGCTGAACCGTCGGCTGGGGGATGGCTTTGTGGATTTTGGGGCAGAGCAGGTCGACCGGGACGAGGCGCTGGCTCTCTGCGATGAGCGGCTGATGGAGGCAATGCTGGACCGGGGAAGCCTGACCGATACCGACCTCATCCCCGCCATTGCCCGGCGGCATGTGTTTCCTTGCTGGTTTGGCTCAGCCCTGAAGCTGCAGGGTGTGGATGCGCTGGTGGAGGGCCTGGACCGCTATACCCGCCCGGCCCCCGCGCTGGAAGCTTTCGGGGCCAAGGTGTTCAAGGTGAGCCAGGATGAGCAGGGGAACCGCCTGACCTGGCTGCGGGTGACCGGCGGCGCGCTCAAAGTGAAAGCCCAGCTCACCGGAGAGGTCGACGGGGAGCCATGGGCCGAAAAGGCCAACCAGCTGCGGCTCTATTCCGGCGCAAAGTTTACGCTGGCAGAGTGCATCGGCCCCGGCCAGGTGTGCGCCGTTACCGGCCTGACCAAAGCCCGCCCGGGCGAGGGTCTGGGGGCGGAACGGGACAGCGACCTGCCGGTGCTGGAGCCGGTGCTGAGCTATCAGGTGCTGCTGCCCGAGGGCGCAGACGTGCACGCCGCGCTGGGAAAGCTCCATCGGCTGGAAGAGGAGGAGCCCCAGCTCCATGTGGTCTGGAACGAGACCCTGGGTGAGATCCATGTCCAGCTGATGGGCGAGATCCAGCTGGAGGTGCTGAAAAGCCTGCTGGCCGAGCGATACGGGCTGGAGGTCAGCTTCGGCCCCGGCGGCATCCTGTATAAGGAGACCATCACCGAAGCCATGGAGGGTGTGGGCCACTACGAGCCTCTGCGCCACTATGCGGAAGTCCACCTCAAGCTGGAGCCGCTGCCCCGGGGCAGCGGAATGCAGTTTGCCGCCGACTGCCGGGAAGAGGTGCTGGACAAGAACTGGCAGCGGCTGGTGCTGACTCACCTTGAGGAAAAGCAGCATCTGGGCGTGCTCATCGGGGCACCCCTGACCGATGTGAAGATCACCCTCATTGCGGGCCGCGCCCACCTCAAGCACACCGAGGGCGGCGACTTCCGGCAGGCGACCTACCGCGCCGTCCGGCAGGGCCTGATGATGGCAGACCAGATCCACAAGACCCAGCTGCTGGAGCCGTGGTATGCCTTCCGGCTGGAGCTGCCCTCTGACAACGTGGGACGCGCCATGAATGATATCCAGAACATGGGCGGCAGCTTTGACCCGCCCGAGACCGGAGCCGACGGGGATACCACCCTGCTCACCGGCACCGCACCGGCCTCCACCATGCGCAGCTACCCCATGGAGGTGGTGGGCTACACCCGGGGTAGGGGACACCTGACCCTGACGCTGGACGGCTACCGTCCCTGCCACAATGCAGCGGAGGTCATCGAGGCTGCGGGCTATGAGCCGGAACACGACCTCGACAACCCGGCGGATTCGGTGTTCTGCGCCCACGGGGCCGGATTTGTGGTACCCTGGGAGCAGGTGCGCAGCCACATGCATGTGGACAGCGGCTGGGGCAAGACTGCAAAGACCGAAGAAACGGTGCAGGCCCGTCCCCGCCGGATGGCCGCCTATCGTGCTACTTTGGAAGAAGATGCTGAGCTGCTGAAGATCTTTGAACAGACCTATGGGCCCATCAAGCGGGACCCGCTGGCGGCGTTCCGCCCCACCCAGAAGCGGGAACGCCCTGATTTCAACGCCGAGCAGTGGGAGATCCAGCCCGAATACCTGCTGGTGGACGGCTACAACATCATCTTTGCATGGGACGAGCTGAACGCACTCTCCAAAGAGAGCCTGGAAGCGGCCCGCCACAGGCTGATGGACATCCTTTGCAACTATCAGGGCTTTAAGAAGTGCGTGCTCATCCTTGTGTTTGATGCCTACCGTGTGCCGGGCAGCCCCGGCAGCATAGAGCAGTACCACAATATCCATGTGGTCTACACCCGGGAAGCCGAGACCGCCGATATGTTCATCGAGCGTGTCACCCATGAGATCGGCAAGGGCCGCCGCGTCCGCGTGGCCACCTCCGATGGCATGGAACAGGTCATCATCCTGGGCCATGGTGCCCTCCGTGTCTCTGCCCGCATGTTCCATGAAGAGGTGCAGGAGGCGGAGAAGGAGATCCGGAGGTATTTGCAGGGGGAAGGGTAACATCCTCGCCCTCTCCGTCAGCGCTTACGCGCTGCCACCTCTCCCAAAGGGAGAGGCAATGCTGCCTTTATCCAAGACCCGCAATAGGCTCCCCCTTTGGGGGAGCTGGCAAAGCCGTAAGGCTTTGACTGAGAGGGCGAAATCTCACCCGAAAGGAGCCGCCTATGTTCGAAACAACTT
>OAWP01000788.1_pt1 | contig 24366 bp, 18 predicted proteins | sample 1517081 | NCBI WGS metagenome assembly OAWP01 (sample SAMEA2580167, study PRJEB22360) | human gut metagenome | biome: human gut; feature: human-associated habitat; material: faeces | place: Denmark | collected 2008/2010 | reverse complement strand
CGGATACGGTGCGGCTTGATCTCACCTTCTTCGAGAATTGTCCAGATCGTAGACTTGGAGGCTTTCCCAAGAGAGTCCCCAAAGTGGTGTTCCTCCGCATGCTTGCGTACGTAGACCGCAAGAGTTTCCATTGACCAAAGCGCTTGCGTCGGCCCATCCGGCAAATCCTTCGGCGGCGTGCAGGCCAGAGAACGTACCCAAGTACGCGCATCATCACTGATCGTTGCAGGGCGTCCGCTGCGCTTGAGATCCTCCAGAGCCATCATTGGACCGATCTGTAATGCCTTCCGCAGAAAACGGGCGACCGCGCTCACTGAAAGCTTGGCTTCCTCTGCAAGCTCCTTTTGTGGCTTTCCGCTGGCCGCGCCTAGCAGAACTCGGGCGCGTTGCACTTGGCGATGCTCTGCCGTGCGTGAATTGGCGATCTGAGTCAATGAGGTAACTTGTTCTGGAGTGAGAGTTAGAGGGGTAACGATGGGGCGGCCGCGAGGCATGAGGAGGCTCCAGTAGATGAGGAGCCTCCAATTATACCAGAACCAGCCATTTAATAGCTTTATTTGCAGAACATTATACTAGCGCGCCTCGTTGCCGCAAGCCTCATTCAGATTAAGCGCTCCGTAGCGGAACTTAAAACCGCAGGAATTTTGGTGACCGAAGACGGCCTCGTGCGCGTACGCTCCGCAAGTCTTGACGGTGTCTGGCAGTGGCTTTGCTCCTGCGAAGAACCCGTCTCGGACTTTGCCCGGCCCAAAGACTGGCGCCTTACGTCACTGACCACTGACGGAGCCGCTCAGACAGAAAGCGGCTCCTCTCAGGACTTACGCCCAGGCTTTGACCGCTGCCGCGGCGCGTCCGGCTTCGCGGCCGTTCACAAGGCAATCAAGCACGGCGCAGGCGCCGATTCTCACCGCACCGTGAATGCCGCCCACAAATTCCCCGGCCGCAAAAAGCCCGGGGATGGGCTTGTCGTTCGTCACATCAAGCACAGCCGTATGAATGTCGGTTACAACGCCGCCCATGCAGTGGTGCACCTTGGGACTCATGCGGGAGACGTAATAGGGCCCCTCTCCGATCGGTTTGGCGGTCTTATCAAAGGGGCGGCCGAAGTCGGTATCCTGCTTTTTCGCGAGCAACGCGTTATAGCGGGCAATCGTAGCCCTGAGTTCCCGCTCATTCATCTTGTAGGCGCGGGCCAAAGCGCGGGCGTCGGCAAACTTTTCCACGGTTCCTGCGGCGAGCATCTTTGCAAAAAGTCCGGGCCGGAGGACTTCCAGGTGCCGCACACCGTCGTCATCGGCAAAAGCCAAAGCTTCGCCTCCGGCATTGATGACGTTCAGAATTGCATCGGTGCAGAGCTTGCGGTCACCGAATTCGTTCACAAAACGCTTACCTGTGAGGCTTGAAACCCAGAAGCCGAAAAGCGTTGCGGAAATCGAGGCAAAGTGCGTGGCAATGCCCATACCCTGCTCTTTGGGAGAACACGAGGGCAGACACTGAATCCAATCAGCCTGAATCACACGGGCGCCGATGCGGCTTACCTCCCGCCAGGCTTCAGCCGTCGCGCCGGGCTGGTTTGTGGTGAGAAACTTTTCCCCGAGCTTGGGATCAAGGCGCTTGCGGTATGTGACGTCCGCACAGAACCCGCCGCAGGCAAGAATCACGGCTTTGCGAGCGCCGATGCGCTTCACCCTGCCGCTTTTGGCGTCCCCGAACTCATAGTCCTCACGGACCTCAATGCCCGTGACGCGGCCGGCATCGGACCTGAGAATTTTCTCCATGAAAACACCGGTACGGATTTCGGTGCCAAGCTTTTCGAGTTTGGCAACAGCCGGAACGATGATCCCCTGGCCAGTCCCCTGCTTGGTGATCATGCAGCGCGAGGCCGAGTGGCCGCCCTTGCCGGTTAAGTGTTCGTTCCATTCAACGCCGATGTAGCGCCGCGTCCACTCAAAGGTATCTGAAGCCTTTTCGCAGACAAAACGGATGTGGTCGGGATCACCTAAGCCCAGCCCGATGCGGGTCATATCGGCCATGAGTTGTGCGGGCGAATCTTTGATGCCTTGAGCTTTCTGTACGCTTGAACCCGGCACGGCCATCATGCCGCCTGAAAGCGAGGAATTGCCGCCTACAAAGGCCATCTTGTCGATGACAAGGACATCGGCGCCGGCCTCACGGGCCGCAAGTGCTGCGGCAAGCCCGGCAAACCCGGAACCCACGACAACGACGTCGTGCATTTCGTCAAACTTGGGTGTACCGGCAGCGTTTGCTGCGGGGACGGCCGCAACAGTTGCCGTCAGGGCAGCTCCCTGAATCAGACGGCGGCGGGAGAGTTCTGTCATGGTTGACTCCTTCTGTATTGTCTTTGCGTGTCCACACGGGGTGAGGACGATGTAGCCCGGGTTTTACGCGCTTTCACGGTAAATGTCACCTGAAATCTTTGCCGTAAAGCTCACTTGACACAAGTGCGCCATGGTCGGCACGATGATGGAAAACGTACCCACAGGAGAAAAGACCCTGCAGTATCAATGCAAAGTTACGGTCCTCGAGACGAAGTGTTTTCCGGACCTGCAGAAGAAGTTTCTCGCCGATTCCGAAAGCGGCCCCTGTCCCTGCTTTAAAGCCGGACAGGAGTTTCTGTTTGAGCGCACGCCGGAAAACGACGGCTTCTATCATCTCGGTCAGGCTACGCGCGTGGGCGGCGGCAACTGGCCGTGCGCGGAAGCCTGGTACGCGGTGAGCCGCTACATCTACGCGGCGCTTCAGGGTGGGACCATCATGCGCAAGTGGACCAACAACGACCGCATGATGATCGCCTGCTGCAACGACGGCACGCGTCCGGTGATTTTCAAAATTGAGCGCATTGATATTCCGGAAACGGAAGAAGAGCGTGAGTGGCTCGCAAAGCAAAACTGCCGCAACACAAAAGACAACGCCTACACGGGCTGATGCTCCGATGCACCCCGGGAAACAAAGCGTTCCGTCTCCTCGCACCAAATGAGAGGAAAGACCGGATCGCCTTTCTCCTCCGGCCGCTGCGCAATCCGGCGTTCAAGGGCGGATAAAGCTGTCTCAACGTCTTCCTCCAAGACCGCCCAGGCAAAAAGAAACACGGCAGGGCGCTTTTGGAAAGCAAGTCTCAGTTCCATGGGATCCGTGTCCGTTGAAACCTCAACGGCAAAACCGTGATCGGCAAGCAGGACCGCGAGATACCGCAGACAGTAAAAAGCGTCAGTCACCGAAAAACCTCTGCCGGGAAATTCCGTTCATGAGCATTGAAAAGTAGTCGGCGGCAGCCAGGGGATCGGACGGTACGTCTTCAGCCCGAGCCCAGCCCGCAAACATGGTCCGGCCGAGCAGACGGTGGGCGCGGCTTGCCAGCATCGCCCGGCGCCCTTCGGCGTTGGGCCAGGTAAGCGTCACCATCCGGTCCCGGTCCACGCTTTTAATTGTGTAAAACCCGGCCTGCGCCATCAGAAGTTCGATGCGGAAGTCGCGGTCTGTCTCGTGCTCGGTGAGTTCCTTTTTCGTGAGCCTTATGGTGTCCGTGAGCGTCAGGATATTGCGCTCAAGCCAGGCATCCCGAAATTTCAGAACGACCGTGCGCTGCCGCCCGTAGCACTGCCAGTCAACCTCTACCCGTTCGTGGGGATCACGAAGATAGGAGTTAACCATCCAGGGACACAGCACCGGCGGCTTTTCCTCAAAAGAAAAGCGCCAGCCTCCGTACCAGGCTTCAAGGCGATCCATGACGTCTACCGGCGTTAAGCCTGTCGTTTGCTCCGCCCGTTGAACCCACGGCAAAAAAGTGGTTTCAAGATCTTTGCGCGTAAAGCCGACGATGTCACTTGTGTCCGCGTCAAACGTGATGTCGGTAAGCCACCGGAACACCCAGTCAAAACCCGTCGTAATGTACCGGGTGGTTCCGGTCATCAGCAAAAACCGCAGGCGGTCTTCGTTCTCTCGGAGGCATTCGAAAAACGCCGTGTATTCCGACGCTATTTCGCTTCGAAACCCATGGCTGTCAGCCGTGTCAATAAACGGGAACGCGAAATCATCGATAAGAAGCACGATGCTTTGGGGCGGTTGTCTCTCGAGCCACTGTCCAAAGGCATACCAAAAGGAGCGGCTGCCGACGTCATCCTACCGGTTAAAACCGTACGGCTCAAAGGTCCGAAGGATGTAGGACTGCAGTCTTTTCCGGAAGTCTTCGTCTGATGAGAAATGAGCACACAGACTCATATGCTGGATTTCCACGACTTCGCAGGGCTTCTCGTGCCAGAGGCCTTCGCCGGCAAGCCCTTCAAACACCGCGGCACCCTCCTTAAAAAGCGCCTTCAGTGTGGTCAAAAGAAACGTGCGCCCGAACATTCTCGGGCGGCCGAGATAAAAGAGTCCAGGTTTACGGGCAGCAAGCTCCGCAATTTGCACGGAGCGGTCGCAGTAGAGTTCACCGACCTTACGCAGGGCCGGAAAATCGGAAAACGTGGGAAGCAGCGGAAGATCAGTGTGATTAAACGGCATGCTTTTGAACCTTGATTATTTGTTCAGGAAACAAACAGGCTAAACGGCCGTTTACCGCCATGCATGGTTGAGCATTAGAAAAAGCTGAACCGTTCTTCAAATAAAGCACGGTCTGTTTGTAAGGTTACTTCCTTATGAACTTCTATTAAGCCTTTCGCGCTATGTCCCCGTTTTTTCTCAGGGTTATCCCGCCCTAATCCCTTTGCATGTGTACATTTTGTTGTCTTCTCATGTTTTGCTGTTAATAATGAGGAGCCTGATGAAAAAGGGCCCGCTGGCTTTTTCAGGGAAGGCTTTTGTGCTTATCCTGCACCGGCGGATAGCAAAGAATTCATATTTTGGAGATCTCCTCAAATGAAAAAGACTCTTGCTGCAGCTGCAGTTCTCGGCGCCTTCGCCGGTTCCGCTCTCGCTGCCAACGTCACGCTCTACGGCGTTGTTGACCTTGGTCTGAAGTACACCCACTCCGATCCGGACACGGCTGCCGGCGCTACCGACAAGCTGCAGATGGCTTCCGGTTCTGAAGCAGGTCCCCGTTTCGGCCTGAAGGGTGTTGAACAGCTCGGTAACGGCGTGGAAGTCGGTTTCGTTCTCGAAAACGGCTTCAGCGCTGATGACGGTGCTCTCGGCAACAACAGCCGCCTCTTCGGCCGTCAGTCCACGCTCTTTGTTCGCGGTTCCTTCGGTGAAATTGCTTTCGGCCGCATGGGCCAGCTCACGAGCGGCAACGGCTCCTACGGTCTGACCGGTAACCTCTCTCCGTTCGGCACCAGCTGGGGTGGTTCTGTTGAAGGCTCCACCTACATGGTCGGCTACAACCGCATGGACAACACCGTTGTCTATAAGACCCCGACTTTCGGCGGCTTCACCGTTTATGCTCAGTACTCCTCTGACATGAACACGAAGGTGGCTGGTACCGAAAACAAGGGGGATTCGAACCGTTACTACGCTTTGGGCGCTACGTTTAATGCCGGTGCTCTCAAGCTCGTCGGTACAGTGGATTCCTACAACTGGAATTCCAGCAACGGCAACATGAAAAACCTTGATGACGGCCTGACCGTCACCCTCGGCGGTTCTTACGATTTCCAGGTTGCCAAGGCCTACCTCGGTGCCCAGTACTTCGACAATATGCTCGATAAGACCGGTGACATTAAGAATGTTGATACGGACGGCTACACGTTCTTCGGTGATGCCAAGTTCACCCAGGCCAAGGGTTACGGCGTGATGGCCGGTGTTGACGCTCCGGTTGCCGGAGGCAAGGCTATGTTCGCTGTTGGTTACGGCAATGCAGAAGAAGCCTCGGATGATGTTGCCAAGAAGGATCTTGAGTTCACCCGCTGGGGTATCTCTGCCGGCTACGACTATAATCTGAGCAAGCGTACCGACGTTTACGCCGTTGCTGCTTACTATCAGGACAAGATCGACACCGGCACGACTTCCACCAAGCCGACTTCCACCAACGTCTTTGTTGGTCTGCGTCACACGTTCTAATTAACTGCGTCAGCTGACGCTATTAATTGAACATCAATCCCCTCAGAAGAACGTCTGAGGGGATTTTTTTAATACCCGAAAACCGCGCCCTGCCTGCATTTCATAGAAAAGTGCAATTTGTGTCTCAGGGTTAATACTGTAGGGGTTTTAACAAATCGGAGAATATTTGTAGGTGCTTCTGATTAAACACATAATGGTGATGCCTTGAAAGGCCCGCTGGCGGCCGCTTTTACTGCAAGAGTTTGAAGCGGCATGACTACACCGGCGGCTAGCTAAGAATTTTGGAGATCTCCTAAAATGAAAAAGACACTTGCTGCAGTTGCTGTTCTCGGCGCCTTTGCCGGTTCCGCTGTCGCTGCTGACGTGACCCTTTACGGTTTGGTTGATTATTCTTTGAAGTATCAGCATCTCGATGCTGACGTTGCCACTGTTGATGCCACTGACACCACCCAGATGGCCAGCGGTGCCAACAGTATGTCCCGCTTCGGCCTTAAGGGCACCGAAGACCTCGGTAACGGCGTGAAGGTTGGATTCGTTCTCGAAAACGGTTTCAATAGCGATGACGGCTCGCTTAACTCTTCCGGTGACATCTTTGACCGTGAATCGCAGCTCTTCGTTGAAGGCTCCTTCGGCCGCGTTGCTTTCGGTCGTGTCGGACAGCTCGCCAGCGCTAACGGCACCTATGGCCTGATGGGCGTTACCGGCCCGTTCTCTGCCGGCTGGGGTGATGCCACTGCCGGTCTGAAGTTCGTCAACGCAAACGGCTATAGCCGCTATGACAACGCGATCACCTACGTGACTCCGTCCTTTGGCGGCCTGACCGTTTACGCTCAGTATTCTTCCAGCGTCAACAGCACTGGCACGGAAAATGAATCTGACACCGACCGTGCTTACGGCATTGGTGCCAAGTTTGTTGGCGCCGGCCTCACCCTCGTTGGTGTTGTGGACAGCACCAATTACCAGTCTTTCGGCGCGAAAGCTGTGTCCAAGGACATGGACGATGCCCTGACGGTTACCCTCGGCGGTAATTACGACTTCCAGGTTGCCAAGGTCTACTTCGGCGGCCAGTACTTCACCAATGCCAAGAATGTTGGTCAGAAGAACGTCTCTGCCACCAGCACAATGGATAAGGGCTACGACTTTGAAAAGACCTACAACGGTGCTGACGGCTTCGGCCTCGGCCTCGGTGTCGGCGTTCCTGTCATGGGCGGTACCTTCGGTGCTTATGCCGGCTACATGAAGGCCGATGCTGTTGACCCTACAGCTACTGCCGATATGAGCGTCAAGCGCATGATCGGTGCTGTCGGTTACACCTACAGCTTCAGCAAGCGCACCAGCATCTACACGACGGCCAGCTACACCAAGGACAAGGTTGAATACGCTGATTCCACCAAGGATCGCGATCCTTCCTCCGTCGAAGTCCTGCTCGGCATGATCCACAAGTTCTAATCCGACTTGCGTGATTGCTGATAAGCCCTGCCCCTCGTGACAGGGCTTAAAAAGGAAAGCTCCCAAGCCGCAAGGTTCGGGAGCTTTTTCGTTGCCCGTCAGTTTCAGAGTCCGATGCTTCCCACGCCCTCTTCATCCACGGAGATCTCCGTACCATAGGATTTGGAGAGCTCAGCCAAATAAAGCATCGGTTCCCTCGCCCTTGTTAACCGCGGCAGCCCCCGCTGCGACCGAGGCAACTTCTGCCCCAAATCCACGGGATAGAGCTTCACTTCCGTCACGCGCCCATTGTCCACCGTAAAGCCCGGCAGCACCGCGCGCCAAATGTTTTTCTGCACAACGTAACCACGCGTGCCGTTAAGGCTTCGCTGATCCATGTATTCGCCGACCTTCGTGTCCGGCGTAAAGCCCTTGTTTAAGAAGGCGTCCGCCGGCTGCACCGCAACGGTCTCGGTCTCAAAGATGAAGTTCCCGATACTGTAGAAAATGACGCCGCCCCTGTAGAGTTCAATGCTGCGCATCTCATGGGGCCCGTGCCCGATAACGGCGTTTGCCCCGGCATCAATCACGGCGTGTGCAAAGGTTTCGAGAAACTCTGCGGGTTCGTTACTCTTCCGTGCCCGCATCTCGTGAGCGTGCAGGCTCACGAGAACCACGTCGGCCTGGCGGCGTGCTTCCTGCACTTCTGCCGTAATGCGAGCGAGGTCCCTGCTGTTTGGAACCGTCTCCACGTGTTCAGCGCCGTCGGTCAGTCGAAACTCAATGTTTCCAAGCGTAAAGGAACCTTCCGGGAAGGGATTGGTGTAGCCGTTGGCAATCGAAAGTTCTTTGGCGGCATTAATGAGCGTCACGTCCGCCAATTCTTTGGCCATTGCAAAGTGTTGGGCATTGACGCGGTGGATGCGCTTAAAGCGTAAAGGATTCAAACCGGGCCGCCCCTTCACATCGGGCCCCTGGGTGCCAGCGGCAGCTTCCGGCGCAAAGGTCGCGGTAACACCAAGCATTGCAACGCGGGCCCGGGGCGTTTCAAGCATGGCTGCGCGCGTCGCGTCAGTGAGGTTGCGGCCGGTGCCCGCATAGACCATTTGGCGCTCCTCAAGGTGCCGCAATGTTGCCAGGACCCCGTCCTGGCTGTAGTCACCGGTGTGGTTGTTCGCGGTATTAAAGAGGTTAAACCCAAAGCGCCGGATGTCGTCCAAGGTTTCCGGCGGCGACATCGCCCAGGTGCCACCGCTTGTGGCCGCAGGCGTTCCCTCGTGCCACTGAAAGGTGGACTCGAGGTTGACAAAGGCCGCGTCAAAGGTACGGATGAGCCCCGCGAGTTCCTCAAACCCTTCGTAACCCTTTTCGGGCAGCCGGCGCGTGATAAAACTGTCACCCGCCGCAATAATCCGGACAGCCATAACCTCTTCTCCTTTGTGTTGCTACAGTGAAGAGATTAGCAAAAGCGGTTAACGCGTGCCGCCCGTCATTTTGAGGAAGTTCGCGAGCATCTCGTGCCCGTATTCACTCGCAACGGACTCGGGGTGAAACTGCACGCCTTCCACCATGAGTTCCTTATGCCGCACGCCCTGAATCTCGCCGTCGTCACTGACCGCCGAAATTTCAAGGCACGCCGGGCACGTTGCGCGGTCAATCACAAGCGAGTGGTAGCGCGCAACCGTGATTTTTTCAGGAAGCCCCGCAAAAACACCTTTACCGTCGGCGGTAATCACATCGGTCTTTCCGTGCATGAGGCGCTTGGCGCGCACAATCTTGCCCCCGAAGGCTTCTCCGATTGCCTGATGCCCCAGACACACTCCGAGAACCGGGACCTTCCCGGCAAAACATTTGATCGCCTCAAGGCTTACGCCGGCTTCTTTCGGAGAACAGGGCCCCGGGGAAACGCAGACGCGGTCCGGGTGCATGGCAGCCAGGGCCGCCACGTCTGCCGCATCGTTACGGACCACCCGCACGTCTTCGCCGAGCTCCCCGAAGTACTGCACGAGGTTATAGGTAAAGCTGTCGTAGTTATCGATCATCAAAAGCATTTTCTAGTTCCCCTGCAGGCCGAATTCGGCTTCTTCCGCAGCGCGCAGCACGGCGCGCGCCTTCATCTCGGTTTCCTTCCACTCAAATTCCGGGACGGAGTCCGCCACAATACCGGCGGCCGCCTGCGCGTAAAGCACCTTGCTTTTAATCACCGCGGTGCGGATCGCAATTGCCATATCCATTTCGCCCGCGTAAGAGAAGTACCCCACGGCGCCGCCGTAGATGCCGCGCTTCACCGGTTCCAATTCATCGATGATTTCCATCGCGCGGATTTTCGGAGCGCCCGTGAGTGTCCCCGCCGGGAATGTCGCCTTTAAAACGTCCATCGGGGTCATGCCGTCCTTCATTTCGCCTTCAACGTGACTCACCAGATGCTGCACCTGAGAGTACCGTTCAATGGCGTACTGTTCCGTCACATGCACGGTCCCCGTCTTGGCGATGCGCCCGATGTCGTTTCTCGCCAAATCAATAAGCATTAAGTGTTCGGCACGCTCTTTGGGATCATTTTTGAGTTCTTGAGCCAACGCCGCGTCTTTTTCAGGCGTCGCACCGCGGGCACGGGTGCCTGCAATCGGACGGATGGCGGCAATAAAACGGCCGTCCCGCTTTTCCTCCCGCACGAGAATTTCGGGCGAGGCCCCCACCACGTAGAAGTCCCCGAAGTTGTAGTAGTACATGTAAGGGGACGGGTTCAACGTTCTCAGAGCCCGGTAAAGCGTGATCGGGTTTTCGGTAAAAGGCCGCTCAATACGCTGCCCAATCTGCACCTGCATCAGGTCCCCGGCGGCAATGTAGTCCTTGGCGCGGATCACGGCCTTTAAGTAGTCGTCCTTTTTAAAGGGGCGCTCGGCTTCGTGCGCGGTGCCCGCGCCGCTATAAGGGGCCTGCACACTCTTAGCGAGCTCTTCCTTTAAAAAGCGCAGACGGCGGCGGGCTTTCAAAAATGCGTCCGGTTCACGGGGATCCACGTTCAAAATGAAGTAGAGGCGCCCTGCGAGGTTATCTACCGCCACGAGTTCATCGCACAACAAAAGCTCGATGTCGGGGACGCCCAAGTCGTCTGCCTTCGGTTTTCCGAGTTTTCCCGGTTCAATAAGCCGCACCGTGTCGTAGCCGAAGTACCCCACAAGCCCCCCGGTAAAGCGCGGCAATCCGGCCGGCGTATGAATTTTGAAGCGCTTCTGAAAGGCTTCAATGAAATCGAGCGGATCAGTGTCCGTCACGCGTTCCGTCACCTTCCCGTCCGTTATGACTTCCGTGACGGGCCCGATTTCGGTGAGTTTCACCGTGATCTTCGTGCGTGCAGGCAGTCCAATGAAGGAGTACCGGGCAAAGCGCGTGCCGCCTTCCACGCTTTCGAGTAAGAAGCTCTCCGCGCGGTTGGCAAGTTTCAGGTAAATCGAAAGCGGGGTGTCGAGGTCCGCGAGGCACTGCTCCACCACCGCAATACGGTTGTAGCCTTCGTCGGCAAGCGCTTTCAATTCATTTTCTGTGAGCATCGGGTTTCTCCGGTTCAGCCGCCTCGGTCACCCGCCGTCCGCCCCTCTGTGGATCACGGGGCAGACATAACGGCACAAAGCGGCCTGGGAAAAAAATGGGTTTTCAAAGGAGGAAAACGGGGCCGGCAGCGAAGGGACAAAAACCTCTGAAGGCCGGCAGGCACTGCGGCTGGTACGACACGCAGCGCGCAGGAAGATGTCAGGACAAGCGGCGCCATGACCAAGCCCCCCGTGCATACCAGCCTTCAGGCTTGGCGGCACGGATTGCCCGGGTAAAACTCTCAGCAAAGGAAAGTTTGGTCATGACAGTCCGAAATGTTGATAAATGAAGCGCGAGTAAGCCTCACGCAGTCAGTAGATTGTGCCAAAGAAAAGGGCCCGCGCGGAGCCCTTTTTCCGCCTTACACCGGCTTTAAAGCCGGTTTATGCATTTCGTCAAGCAGGCTAAGGCGTTTTAGTTGGATGCAGGAATGCACATCAGAAGGCCGGCACCACCGCACCCTTGTATTTTTCCTCAAGGAACTTCTTCACGTCCGGCGAACGCAGGGCGTCCGCAAGTTTCTTCAATTCCGGACGGTTGTCCCCGGTGCGGATGGCGACAACGTTCGCGTAAGGCGAGTCCTTGGCTTCAATCGCAAGCGAGTCCTTGGCGGGATTTAAGCCCACGCCCATGGCGAAGTTGGAATTGATGACCGCGGCGTCAACGTCGTCGAGTGTTCTCGGCAGCGTTGCGGCTTCCAGTTCCACGAGCTGAAAGTTCTTCGTGTTGTTGATGACGTCAGCCGGCGTCCCCTTCACGCCCACGCCATCCTTGAGCCCGAAAAGCCCGGCGTCAGCAAGAACTTTGAGCGCACGGCCGCCGTTCGTGGGATCATTCGGGATCGCAATCTTGGCACCTTCGGGGAGGTCCTTGAGGCTTTTCACCTTACGGGAATAAACGCCCATCGGTTCAATGTGCACCGAGCAGAGAACGGAGAGCTTCAGACCCCGCTCCGCCGAGAACGTATCAAGGTAGGGCTTGTGCTGGAAGAAGTTCGCATCGAGTTCCTTATCGGACAACGCGAGGTTCGGCTTCACGTAGTCGGAAAATTCCACGACCTTCAGATTCACGCCCTCTTTTTTCAGCGCCGGCTCAATGAACTTGAGAATATCGGCGTGGGGCACCGGTGTTGCGCCCACCGTAAGCGTGACAGCCTTGGGGGCCTCAGGGGTTTTGTCCCCGCAGCCGGTGAGTCCGAAAGCCAGAACGGCTGCGCCGCAAAGGGCGGCCGTGAGAGTGCGTCGCTGCATTGTCTTTTTCTCCGAATGTTGGTTTACCGGGAAGCATCCCCCGGTTTTCAATTGTGTGCGGCTGAGTTTAAGGCAAAGTGCGTTACTGTGCCGTGGTAATACCGCATGCGCCTTTTTGGTGCAGTCCTCTCCCCAAATCCATGCACGTTTCCGGTGCATCCGCACGCTTCTTCAGAAAACATGCGTTTTCACGTTTTGGCACGCTTTTTGCATTCATTCCCGCAGAAGGAGAACAACCGTTCTTCAGAGAAAAACAACCAACAGGGAATTTGCCATGAAGTACATCATTGCCGTCGTCAAGCCCTTCAAACTCGACGAAGTCCGTGAAGCCCTCTCCGACCTCGGGGTTTCCGGCATGACCGTCACCGAAGTCAAGGGCTTCGGGCGCCAGAAGGGCCACACCGAGCTCTACCGCGGTGCCGAATATGTTGTGGACTTTCTGCCCAAGGTGAAGGTCGAAGTGGCCGTTGACGATGCGGTCGCCGAAAGCGCCGTTGAAGCAATCGTCAAAAGCGCCTACACCGGAAAGATCGGTGACGGCAAGGTCTTTGTAATGGATCTTGCCTCAGCCGTGCGGATCCGCACCGGTGAAACCGATGCCGCTGCTGTTTAAGAAACACTAACCACAGGGAGACAATGAAAATGATGATGCGGGGAAAATACGCTGCGGCCGCGGCAGTGCTTGCAGGGACGTGCGAAGGCGCCTTTGCGGCATCTCCGGCACTTGATAAGGCAGACGTCGCCTGGATGCTCGTTGCGACGATTCTCGTTCTTTTTATGACGATTCCGGGGATTGCCCTTTTTTACGGCGGCATGGCCCGTAAAAAGAACATTCTCTCAATTCTTGCGCAGTCCTCCGTCATCTGCTGCGCCTTGTCGGTGGTCTGGGTGGTGGTCGGATACTCACTGGCATTTACCGAAGGCAACCCCTGGATCGGCAACTTCTCGCAGGCCTTTTTGAGGGGCATTGACATTAAGAGCATGACAGGGTCCATTCCGACGCTTCTTTTTGTCTTTTTCCAGATGACGTTTGCGGTACTCACCGGGGCGCTTATTACCGGCGCCTTTGCGGGCCGCATGAAGTTTTCCGCAATGCTCATCTTCATGGTCGTGTGGTCGGTACTCGTTTACGCGCCGATCTGCCACTGGGTGTGGTGCGCCGGGGGCTTTTTCTTTGACATGGGAGCGCTCGATTACGCGGGCGGCACCGTGGTGCACATCAACGCCGGTATTGCGGGGCTTGTAGCCTGCATCATGATCGGTAAGCGCCTGGGATACGGCCGTGAAGCGATGAGCCCCTATAACCTGACGCTTACGATGATCGGCGCCTCGGTTCTGTGGGTCGGCTGGATGGGCTTTAACGGCGGTTCTGGCCTTGCTGCCAACGAACGCGCCGTAATGGCGATGATTGTGACGCAGATTGCCGCAGCCGCTGCGGGCTGCGCCTGGATGGCCTGCGAATGGATTGCGCGCGGCAAGCCCTCACTTTTGGGAATGCTCTCGGGTGCCGTGGGCGGTCTCGTTGTGATTACGCCGGCTTCCGGCTTTGTGGAGCCGATGCCGGCCCTTGTGATGGGCTTGATCGGCGGGTGCGTGTGCTTCTGGGGCGCGACGAGCTTAAAGCGGGCGCTTGGTTACGATGATTCGCTCGACGCGTTCGGCGTGCACGGCGTGGGCGGTATTGTGGGTGCGCTTTTAACCGGCGTCTTTGCGACGAGCGCCGTCACCGGTTCTGAACTTCCCCCGATAATGACGCAGGTCGGCATCCAGGCCGCAAGCGTGGTGGCGACGCTGCTCTACGGCGGCATCGTGAGCGCGGTGATTCTCAAGATTATCGACAAGACGATCGGCTTACGTGTGACGCCAGAGGAAGAACTCACGGGTCTTGACCTCACGCAGCAGGGCGAACGTCTCGGTTAATCCGCTTTCAACCGTCTGCTTGCTTTTACTCCCCTTTCCCGTTGCCGCGGGGGTGCGTTCTTCAGAACGCACTGGCGGCGGGAAAGGTTTTTTTATGCCCGAAGGAGACAGACGCAAAAGCGGCAGGCACAAAAATGGCGGGCACTTCCCCGCCGTCAGGTGGGCCCGGGTCTTTCGACCAGCCCAAAACGATCAGACGTCTCTGACCGCCCTTACTTTGGATATTAACAGACCGCAACATGCCCGCGGTAAGACTTTTCGGCACGTCAAATATTTTGAAGCCGGAAACCGCGTTGCCACGATTTGTAAGAGCCTGCAAATCCGATCTTGCCGTCGTCTTTTCCAATCGAACCTGCAAAGCGGAAAAACGGCTGCCGCAGGGATTTGCTCCAACGCGACAGCCGTCTCAGAACACCGGGCGTCAGCTCTTTAAGCGAGCTTTTCTGTGAGTTCCTTCACAACGGTGTTGGCGTCCGCAACAAGGCCGTAGTCGCACATTTCAAAAATGGGCGCTTCCGCGTCGTTATTCACAGCCACGATGACCTTGGAGTCCTTCATGCCGGCGATGTGCTGAATGGCGCCGGAAATCCCGAAGGCAAAGTAAAGCTCAGGCGCCACGATCTTACCGGTCTGGCCGACCTGGGTTTCGCTCGGCGCAATCTGCTGGTCAACGAGTGCACGGGTGGAACCCACGGCAGCACCGATGACGTCGGCAAGTTTTTCCACCGCCGCAAAACCGGCTTCATCCAGAACGCCGCGGCCCGCGGCCACAATGCGCTTGGCGCTCACCAAGTCCGGCCGGTCGCTCTTAGTCTGCGTGAGGTTCACAAAGTCAAACTGACGAATACCGTCAAAAGTTACGGCAAAGGATTCAACCGCAGCCGACCCGCCTTCAGACGCAACGGGTTCAAACGCGGTCGGGCGCACGGTCATCAGAACCGGGCTTCCCGTCACTTTCACGGTGGCGAGCACTCCGCCCGCGTAGATAAAGCGCCTGAAGGTGTCGGCCGAGACCACGTCGGTTACTTCCGAAACAGCGGGAGCCGCAAGTTCCACCGCCGCGCGGGGCATGGCGGGGATGGCCGTCTTTTGTGAACCGGGGGGATGGGCGCTTTGGCCGCGGCTCCCGGCCGCAAACAAAACATGCGTATAGCCGCCCGTTTTCACCGCTGCGGCAACGGCGTGCCCGAGGGCTTCGGCTTCAAAGTGCGCGAGTTTGGCGTCATCGGTCACGAGCACCTTGGTTACGCCAGCAACTTTCGCTGCGGCTTCACCAGCAGCGCCGCAGCCCGTACCGGCAACGAGAATGTCCACGGTGTCCGAGAGCTTTTTGGCGGCCGCCACCAAAGAAAGCGTCGCGCCCTTAAGACCGGCGTTATCGTGTTCGGCAATCACAAGTACTGTCATTTTCGTTTCCCGTCCATCTTAAAGAACCTTGGCTTTGTTTTTGAGAACGTCGATCAATTCATCAACGCTTGCGAGCATCTGACCGGCAGCGCGGGCGGCCGGGTCTTCGGCCTCAATGACCGTCACAGAGGGCGTGAGATCAACGCCGAGGCTTGCCGCATCAATCGTTTCCACGGGCTTTTTGCGGGCCTTCATCATGTTGGGAAGCGTCACGTAGCGGGGTTCGGCAAGCCTCAAGTCCGCGGAGACCACGCAGGGCAAAGCCGCCGAGACTTCCATGAGTCCCTCGTCGGTTTCCCGGCGCACAAAGGCCGTGCCGTTTTCAACGCGCAGGGCGTCGGCACAGGTCGCAAACGGGAGATTAAGGATGGCAGACACCATGGCCGGGGCCTGGGCGCTGTCGTCGTCAATGGCCTGCTTACCCATCAGAATCAGGTCCGGCGCTTCATTCTTTGCGACCGCCGCAATGAGGCGGGTTGCGGCAGCCGGGTCCGCTGCGGCTTCAAGCGTTACGTGGATTGCTCGGTCTGCGCCCATTGCCATGGCGGTGCGCAGCTGATCAACGGCTTTCGCAGGCCCCACGGTGAGAGCCACCACTTCGTCAGCAGCCCCCGTTTCCTTCAGACGCACCGCGGCTTCCACGGCGATTTCGTCAAAGGGGTTCATCGACATCTTGGCCGCTTCAATATCGGGCCCGCTTTTATCGGCCTTGGCGTGGACCTTGACGTTGTAGTCCACGACGCGCTTGACGGTCACTAATACTTTCACAGAGAACTCCGCTGCAAAAAAGAGGTTCGGGTGTGTCGGGCGCGGCACTTCGGCCGGCAGGACGCACCGGAAAAAGGAAAACACACTTTCTTTTTTCCAAACTGTCCGCGATTATACGAAGCCGACGCCCGCCCCGCCTCGGTAAAACGCACGATTTCGGGCGCAAAACTGCGTCACAAAACGCACTGTACCCCGAAAGTTCTACAGACAAACGGCGCGGTCTATGGCACACTTAGAAAATTAACTCTGACCCCGCACGCGTGCCTGTCTGCAAAGCGCCCCCCTGCCCGCGTCCGGTTGCGTCCAAAAAGATTTCGGTTTTTTCGTTATTTTGTTATTAAAGGAGCAGCACATGCTTTCTGACATTGAAATTGCCCAGGCCGCCAAACTCAAACGCATCGATGATCTTGCGCACGAATGGGGCCTTGAAGATGCCGAATTCGAACCCTACGGGCGCGACAAGGCCAAGGTAACCCTCAAGCCCTGCCGTAAGGCAGCGGGCAAACTCATTCTCGTGACGGCAACGTCCGGGATGCCCGCCGGGTCTGGTAAGACCACGACTTCGATTGCTCTCGCGCAGGGCATGAACCGTCTCGGTAAAAAAGCGGTTTTGGCGCTCAGAGAACCGTCGCTTGGGCCCGTCTTCGGCATGAAGGGAGGCGCCGCAGGCGGCGGCTACTCGCAGGTGCTGCCGATGGAATCAATCAACCTGCATTTCACCGGAGACTTTCACGCGATCACGGCCGCAAACAATCTTTTGGCCGCTTTGATTGACAACGCCCGTCACCAGGGTCAGGTAGACCTCAAGGAAGTGATCTGGAAGCGCGTTTTGGACGTCAACGACCGTCAGCTCCGTAACATTGTTGACGGCTTGGGCGGGCCCGCCAACGGCATCCCCACCGAAACCGGTTTTGACATCACGGCGGCGAGCGAACTGATGGCTGTGATTTGCCTTGCTGCGGGCGAAGAAGACCTTCGCGCACGCATTGACCGGCTCGTTGTGGGCATCAAGCGTGACGGAACGGCCTATACCTGTAAGGAACTCGGTGCCACGGGCGCGCTGATGGCCTTGCTGCTTGAAGCCGTCAAACCAAACCTCGTGCAGACCCTGGAAGGCACACCCGCCTTCGTGCACGGCGGCCCCTTTGCCAACATCGCCCACGGCTGCAACTCGGTCGCGGCCACGAAAGCCGCACTCACGCTGGGTGAATTTGCGATTACGGAAGCGGGCTTCGGGTCAGACCTCGGTGCCGAGAAGTTCTACGACATCAAGTGCCGGGCTGCGGGCCTGACGCCTTCTGCGGCTGTGCTTGTCACCAGCCTTCGCGCGCTGCACTGGCACGGAGGTGTGGCGCTGCCTGAAATCGGCAAACCCAATATGGAGGCTCTCAAAGAGGGGCTCTGCAACCTTGAAGCCCACATCGACAACCTCAAGGCTTTCGGGCCTGCCGTTGTGGTGTCCGTGAATCACTTCGCCGGGGACGACGAAGCCGAACTCAAGGTGCTCTTTGACTGCGCCAAGGCGAAGGGCGTGCGGATTGCGCTTTCCGACGGTTTTGCCTTGGGCGGCAAGGGTGCCGAGGACCTCGCCCGCGAGGTGCTTGCAGCCTGTGAGGGAGATCCGAAACCCCTTAACTACGTCTACCCCGAAGACGCCGACGTCGTCACCAAGACGAAGATGGTGGCCGAGCGCGTTTACGGCGCGGCAGGCATCTCGCTGTCAGATGCCGCCAAGAAGGACTTAAAGCGCATCACGGATCTTGGTTTTGACAAGCTCCCCGTCTGTATCGCCAAAACCCCCTTCTCCCTTACCGCGGACCCCAAAAAGCTCGGTGCCCCGAAGGGCTTTACGCTGCCGGTGGCGCGCCTCATTCTTAATGCCGGTGCGGGCTTTGTGGTTGTGACGACGGGTTCCATCATGCGCATGCCGGGTTTGCCCAAGGTCCCGGCCGCGCTTCAGATTGATGTGAAGGACGGCAAAATCACGGGCCTTGCCTAACATTAATTCCTGACGCACAAACGGCGAAAGCGCAGTATCTTTGCGCCTTCGCCGTTTGATCTTTCAAGGGCACAGCCCTTGGTGCCCTCATAAAAAAACGAATAAAAATACAGCGGAGACTTTTGTTGTGACTGAGTTTGCCAATCAGGTTTACGAGATTGTCTGGAGTCCCTTTCTCGTTTATATCCTTCTAGGAACCGGGCTCTACTTTTCCCTGAGATCGCGGTTTGTGCAGCTGAGAATGGTGGGCGAAATGCTGCGCCTCATGTTTCAGCGCAAAAACGACAATTCCGGCGTCTCCTCCTTTCAGGCGCTTTCGATGACGCTTGCCGGGCGCGTCGGTACCGGCAACATCGCGGGCGTTGCCACCGCCATCTGTTTCGGCGGCCCCGGTGCCCTTTTCTGGATGTGGGTGGTGGCGTTTTTAGGCGCCTCCAGTGCCTTTGTGGAATCAACGCTCGGCCAGATCTACAAGGAGCGCATCAACGGCGAATGCACGGGCGGCCCCGCCTTTTATATTGAGCACGGTGCACGAAGCAAATTCTTTGCCTGGGTGTTTGCAATCATTACGCTTTTAGCCTCCGCCGTCCTCTGCCCCGGCGTTCAGAGTAACGCCATCGGCGCAGCAATGGAAAGTGCCTTCGGGATTGAAACCCCGATTTCGGCGGCGCTGATCTGCTCACTGCTGTGCTTCATCGTGTTTGGCGGCTTAAAGCGTATCGCGAGCTTTACGACGGTGGTGGTGCCCTTTATGGCGCTTTCCTACATCGTTGTGGCTCTGATCACGGTCTTTTATAACGTCGACAAGATCCCCGCGGTCTTTCATCTGATTTTCACGTCCGCCTTCGGCATGGATTCGATTTTCGGCGGTATCGTGGGTACCGCTGTGAGCTGGGGCGTAAAGCGCGGGCTTTACTCCAATGAAGCGGGCCAGGGTTCCGGTCCCCACGCGTCTTCGGCGGCGAGCGTCTCGCACCCGGCAAAGCAGGGCCTTGTGCAGGCGTTTTCCGTCTACATCGACACGTGGTTTGTGTGCACTGCCACAGGCCTCATGATTCTTTCCTCCGGCTGCTACAACGTCATAAACCCCGACGGCAAGCCCTTGTTTTCAGGCCTCACCGGTATCGAAGCGGGCCCGGTTTACGCACAGAAAGCCATTGACTCGGTGATGCCCGATTTCGGCTCTCCCTTTGTCGCGTGCGCGCTCTTTTTCTTTGCGTTTACGACGATTCTTGCCTACGCCTACATGGCTGAAACCAACATCAAGTACATCAACCGCACGCTTAAAAAACCGTGGCTCCTTTATATCGAACGCGCAATTCTCATCTTCTCGGTGGGCGTATGCACGATCAAGCCCTCAAGCATCGTGTGGCTTTGTGCCGATATCGGCATCGGGCTCATGGCCTGGGTGAACATCCTTGCAATTCTGCGTCTGCACAACACCGCGTTTTTAACGCTCAAAGACTACGAAACGCAGCTTAAAAACGGAATCACGGAACCCGTTTTCCACCCCGAGAAACTCGGCATTGCCCACGCCGATTACTGGCAGGGCAATACCGCGGAAGAAAACCTTGCGGTCGAACAGGCCGAAGGCGTGGAAAACCAGCCCGCCTCCCGGGGAGTGCGAGCCTTTATTCAGAGGTTCTACAACAAGGATTAACCGAACGGGTTTTGCTCTTTTCACGGCCGGATACATTTCCGGCCGTTTTTTCTGACGCATTTGCTATGCACTGTGACCGCGAACCTTTGGGTGGCAACTGCTTTGGTGAGACTGTTTTTATTCCAAAGACTGAAGATCCGTTGCTCTATGACGGAAAACTTATCCACATGAAGCATCCAACCGTCATAAAAGTGCTGAAAATCGGTCAGGACCATGCTGCATATCACATTCCTGTCTTTATCGACAAAGACAGGAATGACACAGCTAAATGAACGTTTAATTACTCCTCAATGCGCTCGTCTGCTTCAGGATTTTGTCTTGGCTCCGATGCATTCAGTTCTCAACACCAACTCGAATTCATAGAGGCAGTTTCACCCGGGAGAAACTTTTAAAATATCCCCTGTCGGCGGTCCACCGGCAGGGGTCAAGTTTTTGGAGTTTTGCGGGACGGGGATCAGATTGTCTTTTGCAAACCGATCCCCTGCCCTTGGTTACTTCTTACCACACATAACGGAAGCCAACGTTCCAACGCCAGTTTTCCTTCACGTCGCCACCGTTCTGCTTTTCAAGGTCGACGTAAGAGTAAGCGTTCTTCGTCCAGTTGAAGTTGGCGCCGACACCGTACTCGTAGTAGGTTCCGCCGATATCGTCCTTCAAGATCGACTTGACGGACGAATCCGAAACAAGCGAAGCCGTAAATTCGGACTCACCCTTCCAGTCATGAAGGACGGAAGCGCGGACATAAACCGTACCCTTGTTTTCAGGGAAGTGGAAGCCGGTTCTCAAACCAATGCGACCAATCAGCGCTTCAGTATCCTTCTGATCGACACGAATGCCATTGGAAGTCGTGAAGTCATCGCCAGCAACCAAGCCGTACGTCAGCTCAGCCTGCGGCTCAATGAAGGCAAGACCGGCAAACGGCAGATGCCAGCCGGCTTCGACGCTTGCGCTGTACGCATTGTTCTTCGCCTTGCCGCTCATCGTGGAAAGGTCAAAGTCACTCGACAGACGGCTGTACTTGCCGATCATGTCAACGAAGAGACCGTTGTCTGCAAGCCAGGAACCATAAGCAGCAAAGCCGTAGGCCTTGTTGTCGGAACTGCCGTTCGCATACGTGGAGGAACCATCGGTATAGGTAAATGCACCGCCAACCTTCCAGCCGTAACCGACATCAACATCGCTGCCAACCTGAACCGACGTGCTCTTGCTCGTCATGTTCTGACGGCCGTATTCCTGTTCAGAACCATAGAAGCGAACCCAGGAACCGATGCCTTCGGGACTGTCACGAAGCTCGCCCATGCGCTTGTTGAGATCGTTCATGTCGTGACGCCATGCCATGACGCCCATCGAGGAAACGGTTCGGAACGCAGAGAGCTTTGTATTCTCTTCTTGAACAACGGTGCTGGTGGTGCCGTCAGCGTTAACTGTCTGGGTAATTGCCCCTTTCACCGCACCTTCCGCGACGGTGTTAGTGATGGAACTGACTGTGTTGGACGAAAATTGAACAGCGTCTTTCATAGCCGTCAATGCCGAATCAACATCGGAAATATCGTCTGCATTGATGCCCGTCGCGTTAACAGCCAACTTTATATCGTTATCTGCATCCGTTTGGCCGACGCTCAACTTGCCGATGCTGGTAATGGCACCATTAGCCGCAGTAGCTGCAACGTTGATAGTGCCGCCAGTGCCTTCAAGATTCTGGACCTTTACCGTCTGCTCGGGATTCTTAATATTAATGGTAGCGTTATTCAAAACAAGCTGATTCAACGGAGTATACGTAACCTTATCGTCATCACTATAATCCGCTTCATCAACGACTGTTGGTTCCCATGTTGCTCCATTCTGCAATTTAACCTGAAGTCCTGAAACATCAAGATAACCATCAGCATTGGGCTTACCAGTACCGTATGAAGTGGAACTATTACCTACCCAAATCGAATCCTTACCAGAAAGATTGATGATGACAGTCGCATCAGCAACTGTTCCAGAGCTTTTCTTGTCGTAATTAAAATCAATATTGCCGAAGAGTTTGGTAGAGTGAAGTCCATCCTCATTGATTTTAAGAACGCTCTTGCCTCTTGCTGAAATGACATTGGTTGTTGCATGAGCTTCCAGGTTGCCATTGATATTCATAATCCCTTGAGACATGACAACAATAGCATCTGCTTCATAACCATCTTCTCTAGCTCCTGAAGTTGATGCATTGATATAAATATCATCAGCATCGATATTCAAGGTACTAATGTTTGAAGTAGCCTTCGTAGTCATGTTCTGTGAATGGATGCCGTAAACCCATGTCTTTGAACTAACATCAACAACAAGAGATTTTGCGTTAATGTTGATTATGCCACCTTTATATGTTACGCCATTATTTTCAGTTTTACCCTCAGCCCAAATACCTCTAGTTATATCAGGTTTACCAGAGTTGTCGGTAACTTTCACATAAATATTTTCAGTTTTGCTTTTATTGCCAAGATTAATAGTACTTGGGTTGACGGAAGACAATTCTGCATAAGATGCACGAATACCATAATTCCCAGATCCCCTGCCAGAACCTTCGGTAATATCAATTAATAGGTTCTTACCTGAAAAATCGAATTGTTTCCCACCGTCGGCATAAATGCCCATATCGTAAGCGCCAGAAATAGTCAAATCTTCAGTGATCGAATCAGGGGCCATTTTTCCAATAGCAAGCGAAGCACTGGCAGCGTTGGCAGATGCAGCAATTCCCAAAGCAAGGACAACTGCTTCATATAGAGGAGAGATTCGCATAAATTAACTCGAATAGTAAGTTAAAAACTAGCAACAGCAACAAGTTCTAGAAGAGCCTTGTCTTAACCGATCGAGTAATAAAAATATCATCCGACGGAATCATTCTGTTTGGCCTTGAGGCATTTTGATGAGTCACTGCAGCTGACGTTGCTGAAACAAAAGTTCCCAACACGGCCATCGTGACCAACGATAAACGGAAGGTATGCATCATCAATCCCTCTCCAAATCAGAAAAAGATGAATTGATTGTGCCCCCCCCCGGATCCTTGTCAAGCCCAATGAATACTGGGTATTTTTTACCTGTTGCGTTCCGGATACACTCCTTTTTGCTTCTGACAGTTTTGCATAATCGGAATGAAGCGCTTCCCTTGCAATGACTGCGCGAGCATTCTCCGATTCGGATATTCCATCGGCGGCCGGCATTAGTTGCCAAAATTTCTTTCCGTGATAAATCAATTTACAGGAGTCACGGAAAATGCGATACTCTGACGAATTCAAAAACCACGTTGTTTCACGCCTTTTGACTGGTGAGGTTACCTGTGCCACTCACGGCTAATCCTGCTATTGTGATCCGCGTGGTTGGTTCGACACAATGAAAACAAACATGTGAGGAGATTGCAATCATGGCTGAGATTTCACGCAGAACGCTTGCCCTCGGGACAGCCGCAGCCGCCGCTGCCGCGGTTTTCCCCGGCGCTGCCGCCGCAAAACCCGCCAATGTCCCGGTGATCTGGGACGGCAAAAAGATGTGGGAGAACTTTGAAAAAGACGGCACGGGCTTTTCTTTCCCGCATAAACCGGGCAGCCCCAAGGCCTATGTAACCTTTGACACGCAGTGCCCGGACTGCATCCGCTTTTATGACAACATCGCGCCGCTTCTTGACAACATCAACCTCGTCTGGTGCCCGATTGCGTTTTTAAACATCCATTCGGACCCCCAGGGCGCAGCGATTCTGATTGCGAAGAACCCGGCTGAAAAGTTCATGGAGCAGCACCTGCACTTCCGGGACGCCGGTTTCCGGGGTTTCCGCTATGACCTCGCCAAGATCCCCGAGGACGTGAGAAACAAGGTGTGGACGAACACGAAGCTTGCCCGCCGCTCCGGGTGCCGCGCGGTGCCCTTCGGGGTTTATAAGAACCCCGAGGGTGAGTACATTGCGCTTGATGAAAACCTCAAGACCGAGGAACTCAAGGCGATCTTCGGACTGAAGTAACACTTTTGCCCGAAATGCGAAGCCCCGGATTTCGCAGTCCGGGGCTTTTTGTTGCGCGTTGCTGCGCGTTCTTACATCACTTTGAAAGCTTTTCGACTTCCGCTTCCAGTGTCTGAATGCGTTTACGCATGTCCCCGAGACGCATCATGAGAACGGCCGTACGCTCAAAGGCGCGACGCTCCTGCGCGGGGAAAATGCCGATCAACTGCTTTGCGCCTTCCTGCCAGTGCATGATGGAGGTGGCAGGACCCACTTCGCTGCCGTCAGGGATGGCGATGTGGCCGTTGATGTTGGCGGCGCCCCCGATCATGCAGGGGCTGGCGGCTGGGGGGGGACCGCCGACGGC
>OAWP01000783.1_pt1 | contig 24459 bp, 17 predicted proteins | sample 1517081 | NCBI WGS metagenome assembly OAWP01 (sample SAMEA2580167, study PRJEB22360) | human gut metagenome | biome: human gut; feature: human-associated habitat; material: faeces | place: Denmark | collected 2008/2010 | reverse complement strand
CGCGGGGCATGGCCAAACTTGCCGCTTACCGCCAACGCCAGCCGGCAAAGGCTCCACGCCTGCGCCGTGTCGTGCGCATAGCGGGCCATGCCGAGCAGCAGTTCGCGGGCATAGGCTTCGGAAAAATCGGTCAGGAAAATTACGCGTGCCATGGTCTGGTTGGGTCTCTTCGAGGGTAAAGATAGCTTTTTTTCGGGAATTTTCTGCCCCAGGACGGAATTTCGGGCGAAAAGGCACTCCTGCCGGGGTTTCGGCGCCGGATAGGAAGGTTCTGCGCGATGTGAGGATGTAAAAGCGCAAATAGCCACGGACGGGACGCTTCTCTTCTCTTATATTTGTATAACCTAAACTGCGACCGGTTCCGATGCTGCGCAGATACGGCTGCCGGGGTTTGCAATACCGCCCCGGAATCCTTATCTTTGATGGAACGCTTTACGGACGGGGCGCATACACCGAAACTGCCATGACCAAAAAACTTACCTTCGCCTTGCTGGCCCTCGGGCTCCTTGCGTGCGCGCCGCGACCGGCCGGCCCGGTCGATTATGTAGACCCGTTCATCGGCACGGGCTACCACGGGCATACCTACCCGGGCGCAACGACGCCGTTCGGCATGGTGCAGCTCAGCCCCGACACGCGTGCCGGGGACTGGGACGCCTGCGCCGGATACCATTACGACGATACGACCATCGACGGTTTTTCGCATACGCACCTCAGCGGTACGGGGTGTGCCGACCTGGCCGACATCCTGTTCCATCCCACCACGCGCGAAATCGTGTTGCACGACGGCGCCTGCGTCCTGCAGCCCTATTTCTTTTCGCACGGGGACGAGAAGGCCTCCTGCGGCTATTATGCCGTGGAGTTACCCGGTGAAAATATCCGGGTGGAGCTTACGGCGGCCCCCCGTACGGGCGTGCACCGCTATACCTTTACGGGCAAGGGGCCGCGGCAGGTGGTCGTCGACCTGATGCACACGATCGCCGAGGAGCAGGTCGACATGCGCGAATTGCGGACGACGGCGCCCGATGAGATCGCCGGGATGCGCCGCACGCAGGGGTGGGTGCCCGACCAGTATGTCTTTTTCTCCGCCCGTTTTTCGGAGCCTTTCGCCGACGTGCGGCTGCTGGGCGACAAACAGGCCGTGCTGACCTTTGCGCCGGAGACCGAAACGCTTACGATAGCCGTCGGGTTGTCGTCGGTCAGCGCTGAGAATGCCCGTCTCAACAGCGTCGCCGAGGTGCCGGAGCTGGATTTCGATGCCGTGCATGCGCGTGCCGCCGCGCTGTGGCGCGAAGCGCTGGGCGACATCGTCGTCGAGGGCGGTTCGCGCGACGAAATGGTCAATTTCTATACGGCGCAGTACCATACCAAGCTGACGCCCAATCTGATGAGCGATGTCAACGGCGAGTACCGCCGTCACGACCAGCGCATCGCGCGTATGCCGCAGGGCGGTGCCTACTATTCGACATTCTCGCTGTGGGACACTTTCCGCGCGTGGAACCCGTTGCAGACGCTGGTGGATACGACGTTAGTCAACGACATGATCCGCAGTATGCTCGACATGTACGACATAACGGGCGAGCTTCCGATCTGGCCGCTCGCGTCGGGCGAGACGGGGACGATGATCGGCTACCATGCCGCGTCGGTCATTGCCGATGCCTACCTGAAAGGTATCCGCGGATACGATGCCGAAAAGGCCCTCGATGCGATGATCCGCTCGTCGAACATCAATAAGAAAGGTTCCGATTACTATGTGGCACAGGGGTTTATACCTTCCAATATCAAGCGCGAGTCGGTCTCCTGCACGCTGGAATATGCCTACGACGACTGGGCGATCTCCCGCATGGCCGGGGCCATGGGCCGGGACGACGTCGCCCGGGAATATGCGCAGCGGGCGCTCAACTACGCCAATGTCTTCGACGGGTCGACCTGTTTCTTCCGCGGCCGCGGGACGGACGGCAACTGGTCTGAGCCGTTCGAAGAGTTCGCCACGGGGCGCGACTATACCGAGGCCACGCCGTGGCACTACCGTTTCTTCGTGCCGCACGACGTGAACGGGCTCGCCGGGCTTTTCGGCAGCCGCGAGGCATTCGTCCGTGAACTGGATCGGCTCTTTACGCTCGAATCGGACGAGATGCAGCTCGACGTAAGCGACGTGACGGGGCTCATGGGGCAGTATGCCCACGGCAACGAACCCAGCCACCACATGGCCTACCTCTACAATTATGTCGGGCAGCCGTGGCGGACACAGGAGCTCACGCGCAGCCTGCTGCACGGGATGTACGCCCCGACGCCCGCGGGGATCATCGGCAACGAGGACTGCGGCCAGATGTCGGCGTGGTACATCTTCTCCAGCCTGGGCTTCTATCCCGTCTGCCCCGGCTCGAACCAGTTTGCGCTGACCGCCCCCCAATTCCCGAAGGCCGTCGTGCGCCTGGCCAACGGCCGCACGCTGACCGTTACGGCAAACAACCCCCGCCGCAATACCTATATCGCTTCGGTGACGCTCGACGGAGTGCCCGTGACCGAAAATTTCATCACCTACGAACAACTGATGCAGGGGGGAGAACTGCACTTTACGCTCCGGCAGCGCCCTGACTTCACGCGCGGTACGGAGGCTGCCGCGGAACCCTATTCGCTCACGCGCGGCCAGGTCGTTTCGATCCCCTATACCACGCAGAACGTGAGCCTCTTCACCGAGCCTGTGGCCGTCGCCCTGGCCACGACGACGGCCGGGGCCGAAATCCGCTATACGCTCGACGGCTCGGAGCCGGACGAAACCTCGGCGCTCTATGCCGGGCCCGTCGTTGTCGACCGCTCGCTGACGCTCAAGGCGCGGGGATTCAAACCCGGGGCCGCACCGAGCCGTACGCTGACGCTCCAAGCCGAGAAGGCCGTATTCCGCAAAGGGCTGTCCGGAGCGGGCGCGGCCATGCGTCCGGGCGTCGCCTATGCCTGTTACGAAGGCGTGTTCTCGCATGTGGACGAGATTCGCCGGGGGAAGCTCGTGGCGTCCGGGACAATGCCCGAGCCGTCGATTGCCGATGCCCCGCAGGAAGACCATTTCGGATATATTTTCAACGGCTGGATCCGCATTCCCGAACGGGGCGTGTGGGAGTTCATGACCAAGAGCGACGACGGCAGCGTGCTCGTGATCGGCGACCGGAAGGTGGTCGACAACGACGGGTCGCACGCTTCGGTCATGGCGACCGGGCGCGTGGCGCTCGAAGCGGGTCTGCATCCCTATACGCTCATGTATTTCGAGGATTACGAGGGGCAGGATCTCTCCTGGGGCTGGAGGGCGCCCGGAGCGGCTCTCTTCGAGCAGATCCCCGCGGAGCGTCTGTGCGTCGAATTTCCCAATTGTCCCGGTGATTAAACTATAAAGTTATGAAACGATTGTTCTATCTTCTGGCGGCAGCGGCGTTCACTGCCTGCGGTTCGGCCACGACGCTCAGCGTCATGACCTTCAACATGCGTTACGACAACCCCGAAGACGGGGCGGACAACTGGCGTTTCCGCCGCGGGCGGGTCGCCGAGGTGATCGCTTCGCACGGCGTCGACGTTTTCGGTACGCAGGAGCTGCTTGCCAACCAGCTCGGCGACCTGAAGCGTTTGCTGCCCGGCTATGCTGCGGTGGGCGTCGGCCGTGAGGACGGTGCCGAGGCGGGCGAGTTCAGTGCCGTATTTTACCGGCGGGATCGTTTTACACCCCTCGAATCCGGGACTTTCTGGCTGAGCGAAACCCCCGACGTCGCAGGCTCGAAAGGGTGGGACGGCGCCTGCGAGCGCGTGGCAACCTGGGTCGTACTGCATGACAGGGACGGGGGCAGGGAGTTCCTCTTCGTCAACACCCACCTCGACCATGTAGGGCAGGTCGCCCGCGACGAAGGCGTGAACCTGCTCAGGGAGCGCATCGAAGCGCTGCGCGGGGATCGGCCTGTGATCCTGACGGGCGATTTCAATTCCGAGCCCGGCTCGTCGGTCGTGGCGCACGTGCAGAAAGACGGCGTGCTGCATGATGTGAAGCAGGTCGCCGCCCGTAAATCCGGCACGGAGTGGAGTTTTTCCGACTTCGGGCAGATACCCGAGGCCGAACGCCCGTTGCTCGACTACATCTTCGTGAGCGACGGCATCGCCGCCGACCTTTACGAGGTGCTGCCCGATACGCTCGGTGGCGGTTATGTCTCCGACCATGCCCCCGTGATGGCCATTGTCAAATTCGAAAAATAACATCCCGCAATGAAAAAGATACTCAAAAGCTGGCTGCTGTTCGCAGCACTGTGCACCTGCGCCACGGCTGTGGCCGAGCGCCCCATCCTGATCCATTCGCACAACGATTATTGCCGCCGTGCCCCCTTCTGGCAGGCGTACGCCCAGCAGGTCTATTCCATCGAGGCCGACGTGTTCCTGCACGGCGGCAAGCTGCTCGTGGGGCACGAGGTCGAAGACCTTTCGCCCGGCATGAGCTTCGAGGCGCTCTACGTCGAACCACTGGTGACGCTCTTCGGACGTAACGGCGGGCGGGCATGGAAGGATTCCGGCGAACACCTTCAACTGATGGTCGAGCTCAAGTCTGCTACCGAACCGACTTTACAGGCCGTTGCGGCATTGCTGGGCCGCTATCCCGAGGTGTTCGACCCGGCGGTGAACCCCGAGGCCGTGCGGATCGTTGTCACGGGGCGTGTCCCGGCACCGGCCGATTTCGGCAAATATCCCTCCTATATCCGTTTCGACGGGGTGTGGGATGCCGACTATACGCCCGCGCAACTGGAGCGCATCGCCCTGATAAGCGCCGATTTCAGCAACTATTCGCAGTGGAACGGCAAGGGCTCGATCATCCCGGCCGAGCGTGCGGAACTGGAGACGGTCATCGACCGCGCACATGCCTGGGGAAAACCCGTGCGTTTCTGGGGCGCCCCCGAAGGGACGACGGTTTACTATACCTTTTATGATATGGGTATCGACTACCTCAATACCGACCATCCCGAGGTGTGCGCCGCGTTCTTCGATGATTTCGGCAACAAGAATTTCCAGATCGGCGAGCGCCGCACGGCCGCCGAAGGCGTGACGGGCACCAAGCGCCTGGACAAGACCACGCGCGATTTCCGGGGCTTCCAGAACGACAAGCTGCAACTCTCCAAGGGCATCGACGTCTACACCCCGACTTACCGCAACGACGGGGGCCGGGGATGGGTTCGCAACGTGATCTACCTGATCGGCGACGGCATGGGGCTGTCGCAGATCGTGGCGGCTTTCTATGCCAACAAGGGGCTGTCGACCCTGCAGATGAAATATATCGGCCTGCAACAGAACAATGCGCTGGATGCCTTCACGACCGACTCGGCTGCCGGCGGCAGCGCCCTGGCCACGGGCGAACGCCACGATAACCGCCATATCTCGATGAGCCCGGAGGGCGTGCCCTATCCCTCGCTGAGCGATTTCTTCCACGACAGGGGGCTGCCCGTGGGCGTCGTGACGCTGGGTAACATTGCCGATGCCACGCCGACGGCCTTCTACGGGCATTCGGTCGAGCGCGACAATGCCGACGAGCTGACCCGCTGCCTCATGGACGGGCGCATCGACCTGCTCTGCGGCAGCGGCATCCGTGAATTTACGCGCCGCAAGGACGGGATCGACCTGGTCGGGGAGCTGGAGAAACAATACGATTTCGTGCGTTCAGTCGATGGGATCGATGCCGCGAAGGGCAAGGTCATCTGCATCGACGAGGCGATGGACGATGCGGCCGAGGAGGCCAACCTGACACTGCTGGCCGATGCCACGCGCGCTTCGATCGCCAAATTGCAGGAACGCGGCGGCGAAGGGTTTTTCCTGATGGTCGAGGGCGCCAAGATCGACTATGCGGGGCACTCGCGCTGCCTGCCCGGTTCGGTCATCGAGACACTGAGCTTCGACCTGGCCGTTGCCGAGGCGCTGAAATTCGCCGACACGAACGGCGAGACGCTCGTCATCGTCACGGCCGACCATGAAACCGGCGGCCTGGTGGTGGTCGACGGCGACGAGCATACGGGGCGTGTGACGGGCGTCTATGTTTCCGACGACCATACGCCCGCCATGCTTCCGGTATTCGCCTACGGCCCGGGCGCCGACAAGTTCTGCGGCACCTACATGAATACCGAGATTGCACGCCGGATAAAATCACTGATAAAATAACCGCATACTATGACGCTACGCAAACAAATCGCGGCATTCGTGTCGCTGGTCTTCGCAGCGGGCACGGCAGGGGCGCAAGACCTCAAATCGGGGCCCTACAAGCTGCCCTACAAAAACACCTATGTAAAGGAGGTATTCGTGGCCGAGAACGAGTTCCGCACGGCCAAACCCGAACACATCAAACCCCGGACGTTCGCCGAGGCGCGCAAGATCCTGCCCTCGCCCGTGTGGGAAGGGCATGAAAAGGAGGTCGAGATGTACTGGCACGCCTGGCAGATCGCCGTGGGCAACATCCGCCAGCCGCAGGAGGGCTCGGGGTTCGTGTCGCCTTACCTCGATATTGCCTACAACGGCAATATCTTCATGTGGGACGCTTCGTTCATGATGATGTTCGCCCGCTACGGTTACCGCTTTTTCCCGTTCCAGCGCACGCTGGACAACTTCTACGCCAAGCAGCATCCCGACGGGTTCATCTGCCGCGAGATCCGTGCCGACGGCTCCGACTGCTTCGAGCGCTACGATCCCACCTCGACGGGGCCCAACCTGCTGCCGTGGGTCGAACTGATGTATTACCGCCAGTTCGGCGACATCGACCGCCTGCACAAGGTTTTCCCCGCCCTGTGCGCCTATGCCAAGTGGTGGCGGCTCAACCGCACGTGGCCCGACGGCACCTACTGGTCGAGCGGATGGGGGACGGGCATGGACAACATGCCCCGCGTGAAGCCCGAATACAACCCGATCTTCTCGCACGGCCACATGGTCTGGCTCGACACCAACCTGCAGCAGATGCTGGTCGACGAGTCGCTGCTCAACATCGGTTTCCACATCGAACGCTGGCAGGAGATCGAGGACATGGAGGACGAGATGAAACGGCTGCGCGCCTATGTCAATGAGCACCTGTGGGACGACGCGACGGGTTTCCTCTACGACCGCTACGGCGACGGGTCGCTCTGCACGACCAAGGGGATCGGCGCCTTCTGGGCCCTGCAGGCCGACGCGCTGGACAAGGGGCGGATGAACCGCATGGTGGCGCACCTGGCGGACACGGCCGAATTCGACCGTCCGCACCGCGTGCCGTCGCTCTCGGCCGACCACCCGAAATACAACCCGACGGGCCGTTACTGGCAGGGCGGCGTATGGCCGGGTGCCAATTACATGGTCATCGACGGCCTCTACCGCAAGGGCTACCATGACCTTGCGCTGGAGGTGGCCGAAAACCATTTCAACGCCGTATTCGAAGTGTGGAAGAATACCGGGACTTTCTGGGAGTACTATGCCCCGGAGAAGATCGAACCCGGGTTCATGGCCCGCAAGGACTTCGTGGGCTGGGCGGGGCTGCCGCCGATCGCGGTGTTCATCGAGTATATCCTCGGCATCAAATCCGACTATTCCGAGGGGTGTATCGTGTGGGACATCAACCATACCGAGGCCCACGGCATCGACCGCTATCCCTATGGCCCCGAGGGTGTCGTGGGGCTGAAGGTCAAAGGCCGCAATTCAGCCGGGGACGTGCCTGCGGTGAGCGTTACGACCAACGTGCCGTTCGACCTGACGGTGACGTGGGGCGACGGGCAGAGCCGCACCGTCCGCGTGGAGAAAAGCGGCAGTGTGAAACTGAACTAAGGAACTTAACCTACCTATGAAAAAGATAACGACTCTTATGTGTGCCGTCGCCTTGTGGTGTTCGGCACAGGCACAGGCGCCCGCCCTGCATTTCGGCCGGGACGGCAAATTCCGGATCGCACAGTTCACCGACGTGCACCTCGACCTCGGTACGCCTTACCGCCGGGCGCAGGCGGAAAAAACCATCGCTCAGATGCGCTACATCCTCGATGCGGAGCATCCCGACCTGGTGGTCTTCACGGGCGACGTGGTGACGGGCAAGCCCGCCGCCGAAGCGTGGCACCGCGTGTTGGAGCCCGTCGCGGAACCCCCCCTGCCGTTTTGCGTGGTGCTGGGGAACCACGACGCCGAGCAGGATCTCACACGCGCGGAGATCGGCCGCATCGTCACCTCGTATGCCGGCACGCTCAATACGCTCGGCGCCGGGGGCGAACTGGCCGACGTGGTGCTGGAGATCGCCGGGACGAAGAAACCTGCGGCGTTGCTCTACTGCCTCGACTCGCACGATTATTCAACAATCCCGTCTATCGACGGCTACGGTTGGTTTACTCAGGAGCAGGTGGGCTGGTATCGTGCCCGCAGCGCCGCCTATACCGCGGCCAACGGCGGGGGGGCACCGCCCGGGCCGGGGGTTTTCTCATGCGCACCCGGCGGGAAGCCGCTGCCGGCGCTGGCGTTTTTCCATATCGCCCTGCCCGAATACGTCGCTGCATGGCGGAACCCCGACAATACGCATGTCGGCCGTGCCGCCGAGGATGAATGCCCCGGGGCGCTGAACCCCGGCATGTTCGCCGCGATGGTCGAGTGCGGCGATGTGATGGGCACCTTCGTGGGACACGACCACGACATCGACTATGTGGTGGCCGAGAAGGGCATCGCTCTGGGTTACGGCCGTTTTTCGGGCGACGATACGACCTACAACAACCTGCGGCCGGGGGTGCGCATCCTTGTGCTGACCGAGGGCGAGCGAGGCTTCGAGACGTGGATACACGAGCGCGACGGCCGGATCGCAGACCATGTGGAATTCCGCGGCGGGAAAGTCGCGAAAGTCGGAAATAACAACTGATTGCGCGATGAGGATTGGTGTGGATTTGGGCGGCACGAACGTGCGCGCCGGCCTGGTGAAGGATGGCCGCATCGTGCGGTTGCTCTCCGAACCCTGCAAAGCCGACCGCCCCGAAGGGGAGGTCGTGGATCATATTGCCTCGCTCATCGGGAAGCTCATCACCCCCGACGTCGCCCGCATCGGCATCGGCGTGCCGTCGGTCGTGGATGCGGCGCGCGGGATCGTCTACAATGTCGTAGGCATCCCGTCGTGGCGCGAGGTGTACCTCAAAGATCTGCTCGAAAAACGGTTCGGCGTCCCGGTATATGTCAATAACGACTGCAATTGCTTTGCTCTGGGCGTCAGCCGCTTCGGCGAGGCGAGCGCATACAGCGACGTGGTGTGCGTGGCGCTCGGCACGGGTGTCGGCGCGGGGATCGTGATCGGCGGCGAACTCTATTGCGGGCACGATACGGGCGCCGGGGAGATCGGGAGCATCCCGTACCTCGACCGCGACTACGAATACTATTGCAGCAGCCGTTTCTTCGTAGGCCGCGGCACGATGGGCAAGGAAGCCTACGAGCGTGCCCTGGCGGGCGATCCCGCGGCGCTGGCGCTGTGGCACGAATTCGGCGGGCACATCGGGCGGCTGGTGATGATGATTCTCTATGCCTACGACCCCGAAGCGATCGTTTTCGGCGGGAGCATCGCCCATGCCTTCGGGTTTTTCCGGGAGGCGATGTACGAGCAGCTCAAACAGTTCCCGTATGCCAAGACGGTCGAACGGCTCCATATCTGCTGTTCGTCGGTCGAACACGTGGGGCTGCTGGGGGCTTCGGCGTGCGAATAACGGGCCGGGGTTTTGATTTGTCCGTTTTTTGCCTTATTTTTACCTTGTGTTCCTGAGCAACCCCATTTAAAACAAGCCCGATATGAAGAGACTTATACTCCTCGTTGTCCTCTGTGCGGCCCTCTGCGGCTGCGGTAAGGTAATCCCCGCCGACGATGAAGTCGCGGTGGTGCCGCTCCCCGAACGTGTCGTGAAAGGGCAGGGAACCTTTTTGCTGACCGCTTCGACCGAAGCGGTGCTGCTGTCCGGCGACGACAGTCTGGCCTGTGTGACCGGGGCGCTCGACGAAGTGCTGGAACCGGTGTTCGGCAAAGGGTTGCGGGTGCGGCATGCCGACGTGCCCCTCGACGGGGCGCTGAATATCTCGTGCGACGCGGCGATGCCGGCGGATGGCTACCGCCTGGAGATTACGCCCGGGCGTGCGGAGATTGTTGCCGGGAGTGCAGCCGGGGCGTTCTATGCGGTGCAGACCCTCCGCCAGCTGATCCCCGCTGCGGCTTACGGTGCGGCCAACGTGCGGGCCGTGGAGCTGCCCGTCGTGACGATCGAGGACAAACCGTGCCTGGGCTACCGGGGCATGATGCTCGACGTCTGCCGCCATTTCTTCACGGTCGACGAAGTGAAGGAGGCGCTCGACATCATGGCCCTGCATAAGCTCAACGTGTTCCACTGGCACCTTACCGACGACCAGGGGTGGCGTATCGAGATTAAGAAATACCCGAAGCTGACCGAGGTGGGTTCCGTACGCAGCCGTACGCTGATCGGCCGCGACCCGGGCGGCGAGTACGACGAAAACTGCAAGTTCGACGAAACGCCCTATGGCGGTTACTATACGCAGGACGAGATCCGCGACATCGTGGACTACGCCGCGAAGCGTTTTATCACGGTGATCCCCGAGATCGAATTCCCCGGACATGCAGTGGGTGCGCTGGCCTCCTATCCGTGGCTCGGCTGCACGGGCGAGCAATACGAGGTGCGCCAGACCTGGGACATCGACGATAGGGTGTTCTGCATCGGCAAGGAGACGACCTTCGAATTCATCGAGGGGGTGCTGGAAGAGGTCGTCGGCCTTTTCCCGTCGGAATACATCCATATCGGCGGCGACGAATGCCCGACGGTGATGTGGGAGAAGTGCCCGCATTGCAAGGCGCGCATGAAGGCCGAAGGGCTGAGGCGCCCGCGCCAGTTGCAGAACTACGCCACGGCGCGCGTCGAGAAGTTCCTGAATGCCCGCGGACGCCGCCTGATCGGCTGGGACGAGATACTCGAAGGCGATGTCACCCCGACGGCGACCATCATGTCGTGGCGCGGTGCGAAAGGGGGCATCGAAGCCGCCAGGCAGGGCAACCATGCCATCATGGCGCCGACCACGAACTGCTACCTGGATTACTACCAGACGCGAGATACGGCCCGCGAACCCCTTGCCATCGGCGGGTACGTACCCGTGGAGAAGGTCTACGAACTCGATCCTTACGAGCAGCTCACACCTGCCGAGCAGGCTTGTATTCTGGGCGTGCAGGCCAACCTGTGGACGGAGTATATCGCGACATGGCCCCATGCCGAATATATGCTTCTGCCGCGCCTGAGCGCGCTGGCCGAAGTGGGGTGGAGCCTCGACCGGAAGGATTATGCCGGCTATCTGCACCGTGTCCGCCGCCTGGCGCGGATCTACGATGCCTGCGGGTATAATTATGCGCGGCACATTTTCGGAGAGTAGGGCGGCGCCCGCATACGGACGGGGATCGGCTGAGTGTCGATCCCCGTTTTTTGTGCCCCGCAGCGGCACCGCAGGCCCTCGGGGATATTATCTCGGGTTTTGCACGGTGTGTTCGTAAATTTTTGCTATCTTTGGAGGCAAAAAGTGTGCGGATTATGGATTTGAAATACGTGCGGAGCGAATTGCGCAAGCTCTCGGAAATTGTTGAAGGCTGGAATGAGACCCAGGAGATCGGCTCCCTCGAGCGGGATCTCGCACTCGATAAATTGCGGACACTCTACGAGGCCGTGCGTTTCGGTACGGAGGAGGCACCCGCTGCGGCCGATGCCGTCCGGCAGGAACCCTTCCCGACGGAGATCCCGGTCAGCCTTGACCTGGGCGAAGTGCTTTCGATCGAGCCGCTGCCCGTGGCGGAACCCGAATTGCCGTCGCTCTCCGGATCCGGGCCGGAACCCGAATCCGGGTTCATTGCGCCCCAGGCCGGCCTGCCCGTGGCGGAGCCCGGGGCAGCTTTCTCCGATTGCGATACCGCGGCGGCGGAAACGGTGGCCGAATCTGTGCAGGATTCCGTGCCGGCGGACGGACAAGAGCCGGCCGGGGGTGTTGCGGAACCTGCCGAAATCCCGGCGGAACCGGCTGCGGGGCGAACTGCGGAGGCTGAACTCCCGGTTGCCGGGCTGGTTCCCGATCCTGAAACCCCGGCTGCGGAAGAAATCCCTGCGCCCGAATCAACTGGAAATAGCGCTGGCAAGGAAGTGCCGGCTGAAAATATTGCGGCGGCATCCGAATCGCATGGGGATTCCGGCTCGCAGGAGTTTGCCCGTGTGCCGGGGGCATCCGGGCCGCAAGGGGTAACCGACCCCCGGGACGAGCCCGCACACCGGGAAGCACCCTCGGGGATGCCCGAACCGGAAGCAATTGCCGGATCAGGGGCGGAAACGGGCGTTACCCTCCTGGCTCCCGGAGCGGGGGCGCATCCTGCGGCAGCGCAGCAGCCGATCGCGCCGACCTTGTTCGGCATCGAAGAGGAGACCCAGCGCCACCGCCATAAACAGCGGGTAATCATGTCGCTTTACAATCCCGAACCCACGGCTGCACGGCCGACGGCCGAAAAGCCTGCTCCGTCACCTGCCGCGGGGGACGCCGCAAAACCCGTGGCAGGGCGGCCGCCGCTTTCTACCGCCAGGCCCGCTACGGCCCCGGGAGCCAGGACAGCCCGGCAACCGACAGCCCGGAACCGGCATCCGGCCCTGGCGCTTCGGCTCCCGGGGCTCCGCGTATGTTCGCCGGGGATGAGGCCCCTGCCGAAGGTGCGTATGCGGCGTCCGTGCCGCAGCGTCCGGTGCCCGTGTCCGACACCGGGGATGACGACGAAGAGCCCGATTTCGAGGAGATTACCCTTGCAGGGAACGGGGTGCCGAATAACGGGGCCGTACTGGGCGAAGTGATCAACCATGACAAACAGACGCTGGCCGATACGATTGTGCCGCCGCGCGACATGGCCTCGGAACTGCGCCGCAGCGAGCCCGTCACCGACCTGAGGCGTGCCATCGGCATCAACGACAAGTTCCTGATGATCCGCGACCTGTTCGACGGCGATGCCCGGGCTTACGAGGCGGCGCTCGACAAGCTCGATGCCTTCAGCGATTTCGACGACTGCATGATCTACATTGCCGAGAATTATGCCTGGAATGCCAATTCCGACGGCGCGAAGTTCCTGATGGAACTGCTCGAACGTAAATTCGCATAGCTCCATGGCCAAGCTCTATATCGTACCTACGCCGATCGGGAACCTCGACGATATCACGCTGCGGGCGGTCAATGTGCTGCGCGAGGTGGATTTCATCCTCGCCGAGGATACGCGTACTACGTCGTTCCTGCTCAGACACCTCGGTATCGAGAAAAAACTCCATTCGCACCACAAGTTCAACGAACACGCCACGGTCAAGATGGTGGCCGGGTCGATTGCCGCCGGACGCAATGCCGCGTTGGTTTCGGACGCCGGGACACCCGGTATCTCCGACCCGGGGTTCCTGCTCGTCAGGACTTGTGTCGAGGCCGGCATCGAGGTCGAGACCCTGCCCGGTGCCACGGCGCTCATCCCCGCCCTCGTGCAGAGCGGCTTCCCGTGCGACCGGTTTTGTTTCGAGGGGTTCCTGCCCCAGAAAAAGGGGCGGGCGAAGCAGTTGCAGGCGCTCGCCGACGAGGAGCGTACGATGATATTTTATGAATCGCCCTACCGGGTGGTGAAATGCCTCGAACAGTTTGCCGAAGTGTTCGGCCCCGGGCGCCGGGTGTCCGTATCGCGCGAACTGACCAAGAAGTTCGAGCAGACCGTGCGGGGCACTGTCGCCGAGGTGCTGGAGCATTTCCGCACGACCGAACCCAAAGGCGAATTCGTGATCGTGCTGGCCGGAAAACCCAAGCCCGGACGGGAAACGCAGGGGGACGGCGACGAACAAAAGATCGGATATGATGAATAACAACGATACGCATCGGGTCAAACGCTCTTTCTCGGCATGGCTGGGGGAGATGCGCGAATTCCTCCGGGGGCGTTTCAGCCTCGATGAGGACAAGGCGCAGCGCGACGAGGTCGTGGCGTCGATTTCCAAGGGGGTGGTATTTCGCGGGGTCAACCTGTGGGTACTGATCTTTGCGACGATGATCGCGTCGCTGGGCCTGAATGTCAACTCGGCCGCCGTGATCATCGGCGCCATGCTCATCTCGCCCATCATGGGGCCGATCATGGGCATCGGCCTTTCGCTGGGTATCAACGATTTCGAACTGCTCAAAAAGTCGCTGCGCAATTATGCGCTGATGTTCGTCGTGGCGATCGTCACCTCGACGGTCTATTTTCTGGTGTCGCCCCTGTCGTCGAACAGCAGCGAGTTGCTGGCACGCACCGTGCCGACGACCTACGACGTGCTGATCGCATTGTTCGGCGGCCTGGCGGGCATCGTGGCGCAGACGCGGCAGGATCGCACGTCGACCGTGATCCCGGGCGTGGCGATCGCTACGGCGCTGATCCCGCCCCTCTGTACCGCGGGCTTCGGCCTTGCCACGGGGCAGATGCGCTTCTTCTTCGGGGCGTTCTACCTCTTTTTCATCAACTCGGTATTCATCGCCCTGGCGACCTATGCCATGGTGCGGTTCCTGAAATACGAGAAAAAGGCGTTCATCGACAAGGTGCGCGAGCGCAACGTGAAGCGGCTGATGATGGTCATCACGCTGGTGACCTTCATCCCGAGCGTCGTCATCGGGTTCCACATGGTCAGGGTGTCGCTTTTCGAAGCGGCGGCCGACAAATATGTCTCGCAGGTCTTCAATTTCCCCCATACGCGCGTGATCGAGTGTAATAAGCGTTACGCGCACCGCGGGCATCCGTCGCAGATCGAACTGCTGCTCCTGGGGGAGCCGCTCGACGACGGGACGATCGAGAACGCCCGCACCCAGATGCGCAGCTTCGGGCTCGACAAGGCCGAGCTGGTCGTCCGCCAGGCGAACACCACGGACAAGATCGACGTGGCGTCGCTGCAACAGAGTTACCTCGAACTCCTGGAAGAGAAGAACAGGCGCATCGGCGAGATGGCTGCGCAGCTGAAACGCTACCGTGTCACGAATGTCGAGGTGGACGACATTTCGCGCGAGGTGGGCGCCATGACCACGAACGTCAGGGCCATATCGCTGATGAAGGGCATTACGTTCGACGTTTCGGGCACGCCGCTCGATACGACGCTCGTCTGCGTGGTCACGCCGAAAGTCCCTTCCGACTCCATCGACCGGACGACACTTGCGAACTGGCTGAGAATCCGCACCAAGGTCGCCAACGTAAAACTTTTCGTCGAACCGTAACCGCTGATTTGCCGGATGAAACGTACAGAGCTGAATTTCGTACAAAAGGTATGGTTGGAGTCCCTGTGGCTCGGGGCGCGGGTGTTTGCCATGATGCCCTACTGGTTCAAATACTACATTGTTGAAAACCTGCTCTTTTTCATCATATATTATTGCCTGCGCTACCGCATGAAGGTCGTGAAGGCCAATTTGCGGAACTCGTTCCCCGAAAAAAGCGAGCAGGAACGGGCGGCCGTCTGCCGCAGTTTTTACCGTACGCTTGCCGAGATTTTCGTCGATACGGTCAATATGGCCCACATGGGCGAGGAAAAAGGCCGTACGGTTCTCACCGTAAAAGGGTTCGAGGAACATTATGCGAAGGTGCACGGCCGCGACTGGATCGCCATGACTGCCCATTTCGGCTGCTGGGAGTATTGCTCCTACTGGGGGCTTTACGAACGCTCGCAGATGCTCGTGGCCGTTTACCACCCGCTGCGCAGCAAAGTGATGGAATGCCTTTACCAGCGCCTGCGCAACTACGAGAATTCGATGACCGTGGCGATGAAGGATTCGCTGCGCTTCTACCTGCGCAACCGGGAACGCGGCATCGAGGGCAAGAACCTCGTGATGGGGCTTATCGCCGACCAGAACCCGCCGCGCCGCCCCGACAGCCATTGGTTCCGCTTTCTCAACCAGGATACGATCTTCTTCGACGGCGGGGAGAAACTGGCGCTGCGCTGTAACCTGCCGGTCTATTTCGTCCGGATGGAGCGCTTGCAGCGGGGACGTTACCAGATGTCGTTCGAACCGATCTACGACGGTGTGGAGGAGGTCGCCGAATACGAAATCACGGAACGTTACGTTAGACGTTTGGAAGCCATGATCCGCGAGCATCCCGAGCTCTGGATGTGGTCGCACCGCCGCTGGAAACACAAACGCACGAATGCCAATCGTTAAAATCGTCATACTCAACTGGAACGGCGCGGAACATCTGCGCCGCTTCCTGCCGAGCGTCGTGGCCGCGGCTTCCGCCGGGGTCGGGGTCGTCGTCGCCGACAACGGTTCGACGGACGGGTCGCTGGCGGTGCTGGCGGAGGAGTTCCCGACCGTCGCCGTGGTGCGCCTCGACCGGAATTACGGTTTTGCGGGCGGTTACAACCGCGCTTTGGCGCAGGTCGAGGCGGATTATTACCTGTTGCTCAATTCCGATGTCGAGACACCCCGGGGATGGCTGGAGCCGATCCTCGGCGTTCTGGAGCGTGAGCCCGACGTGGCGGTCGTTTCGCCCAAGCTGGTTTCGTGGCTCGACCGTACGAGATTCGAGTACGCAGGGGCTTCCGGGGGCTTTATCGACTTCCTGGGCTATCCTTTTTGCCGGGGGCGTATCCTCAAGCGGGTCGAAGCCGACGAGGGGCAGTACGACGATGCCCGCGACGTATTCTGGGTCAGCGGAGCGGCTTTTTGCTGCCGTGCCGACGTGTTCCGCGCATTAGGGGGCTTCGACGACGATTTCTTCGCCCACATGGAGGAGATCGACCTCTGCTGGCGCATGCAGCTCGCGGGTTACCGCGTGCGGGTCGTGCCCGGGAGTACGGTCTACCACCTCGGCGGCGGGACGCTGACGACCGATTCCCCGACCAAGGTGTTCTACAACCATCGCAATAACCTGGCGATGCTCTACAAGTGTGCTTCTCCCGTACAGCGTGCCGTCGTGGCCGTCGTGCGCCCCGTGCTCGACCTGATGGCTGCATTGTCGTACCTGGCACAGGGGCGGGGCGATAATTTCCGTGCCGTATTCCGCGCCTGGCGCGATTTCCTCCGCTGGCACGGCAGCCTGTCGCGCAAGCGGAAGGAGATTCGGCAGCAGTGCAGGGGGACGGTCGCCGGGAAGGTTTACCGCGGTTCCGTAGTCCTGCGTTACCTTTTGGGGCGAAAGACCTTCGGGCGGATGATGTGACCCGGCGGAAAAACTCAGGACGGAGATTTGCCTTCCGGTGGAATAACCTAAAATAAGACCTCCCGGTTTTGCCGGGAGGTCTTATTTTAAACAGTATTCGGTGTTTTCCTACTTGTTGATTTTCGCCCACGAATCCTTGAGCGTCACCGTGCGGTTGAACACGGGGTGTTCGGGTGTCGAGTCGGTGTCGGGACAGAAGTAGCCTACGCGCTCGAACTGCACGGCCTGCCCTATGGGTATGTCGCGCAGCGACGGCTCCAGGTAGCCCGTGACCTTGACCATGGATTCGGGGTTGAGGTTGTCCTCCCAGGTCTGTCCTTCCTCCACGTCGTCGGGGTTCTCCTTCGTGAAGAGCGGGTTGAACAGGCGGATTTCGGCCTCCACGGCATCTTTGGCCGATACCCAGTGGATGACACCCTTCACGCGGCGGCCGTCGCTCGACGACCCTCCGCCCGACATCGGGTCATAGGTGCAGCGCAGCTCGGTGATGTTGCCCGCGGCATCCTTGATGACCTCCTCGCACCTGATCAGGTACGAATAGCGCAGGCGCACCTCGCCGCCGGGTGCCAGGCGGAAGAACTTTTTGGGAGGCTCCTCCATGAAATCGTCGCGCTCGATGTAGATGACCTTCGAGAAGGGCACCTGCCGCGTGCCGGCCGATTCGTCCTCGGGGTTGTTGATCGCCGTGAAGAGCTCGGTCTTGCCTTCCTCGTAGTTGGTGATGACCACCTTCAGCGGGTTGAGCACTGCCATGCGGCGCTCTGCGATCTTGTTCAGGTCTTCGCGCACGCAGTATTCGAGCTTGCCCAGGTCGATCACGTTGTCGCGCTTGGCTACGCCCACCATCTCGGCGAAGTTCCGCACCGAGGCCGGGGTATAGCCCTTGCGGCGCAGTGCGCAGATCGTCGGCATGCGGGGGTCGTCCCAGCCCATCACGGCGCCTTCCTGCACGAGTTTGAGCAGCTTGCGCTTCGACATCATCGTGTAGGTGAGGTTCAGCCGGGCGAATTCGTACTGGTGCGAAGGGTAGATCTCCAGCGCCTGGATGAACCAGTCGTAGAGCGGACGGTGCACGTCGAATTCGAGCGTGCAGATCGAATGGGTGATCTGCTCGATCGAGTCGCTCTGCCCGTGGGCATAGTCGTACATCGGGTAGATGCACCACTTGTCGCCCGTGCGGTGATGCTCGGCATGGATGATGCGGTACATGATCGGGTCGCGGAAGAGCATGTTGGGGTGCGCCATGTCGATCTTGGCGCGCAGCACCTTGGCCCCGTCGGGGAATTCGCCGTTTTTCATGCGGACGAACAGGTCGAGGTTTTCCTCCACGGAACGGTCGCGCCACGGCGACGGAGTGCCCGGTACGGAAACCGTACCGCGGTTTTCGCGGATCTGCTCCTGCGTTTGGTCGTCGACGTATGCCAACCCTTTTTTAATCAGTACGATCGCCCAGTCGTAGAGCTGGTCGAAATAGTCCGACGCATAGCGTTCGACGGCCCAGTCGAACCCGAGCCACTGGATGTCGCGCTTGATCGAATCGACATACTCCACATCCTCCTTGACGGGGTTCGTGTCGTCGAAACGGAGGTTGCACTTGCCTCCGTATTTCCGTGCCAGCCCGAAGTTGATGCAGATGCTCTTGGCGTGTCCGATATGCAGGTAGCCGTTCGGTTCGGGCGGGAAACGGGTCTGGACGCGCGTTTCGCCCTTGGCGATCGACTCTTCGATGATCTCTTCGAGGAAGTTCAGCGACTTCTCCCGTGTTTCGTTTGTTTCGCTTGCCATATGTGTATGTTTCGCTTGTTGTATGCTTTATTTCTTTGCCTTGGGGCCGATGTTGAACAGCTTCTGGATGTCCACCGAGAGCTTCACGACCTGCTGTGTGCCCATGCCCGTGCCGTCGTAGTGGAACACCATGCCCGCCTCGACGGCCAGCGTGCCCTTGAAGAATCGGCGGTCGTAGCCGACCCACGTGCGGTTATAGACATTTTTTGTCGTTGCGTAGAAAGGCTCGCCGGCATAAAGCCCGTCCTGTCCGTAGGTGACGGGGATGTCTTCGCCGACCGCGATATTGCGCAGGGGTTGCAGGTTTTCGCCCAGATAGAGGTTGTTCTCAAGTTTCACGCCCCACTTGGTCAGCACGAAGTCGATCTGTGCACCGCACGGTTTTTTCCAGTTGTGGTCTACGCTGCGGCCGCGCTGCGGGGCGAAGAGGAACCCGGCCTTGATGTCGAAGTCGAAGTAGGCGTTGAATCCCCAGCCCGCATAGGGGTTTACCAGCAGGTTGTCCGTGACGTTCTCGTTGAGCTTCGAACCTGCGAAATGGAACATCGAGAAGGCATAACCGAAGTAGAAGCCCCGCTCGAGCGTATAGCGTCCCGCCGAGATGATGCGGAACATTTCGCGCGACTGCTCGGAATACATGCCTTCCCAGTCGATCGCCATTTCTACATAGGTGTTCTCGCGCTCGGTGGATTTATAATGCCCGAGGAAACCCGAAAGGCGGTTGTGGTAGAACGCCGTCGAGTCGCTGAAGAACGCCCTCGAATAGTCGCCCAGCAGCTCCTTGCGGTCGAAGATACCGGCGTTGGCCTGTACGTTCTTGCTGTTGAACTGGTAGTATACGATAGGGCGGGCCTTGGTCAGGAACCGGGTGTCGTTGCCGAAGTCCTGCAACAGGTCGACACCGACCACCAGGCGGTTTTTCCCCATCCATTCCACGCCGATGCGGGGCGTGAGGCGGGCGCTGAAGAGCGTCTGCGATTCGTTGAAATCGTTGTTGGCGTATTCCCGGTTGTCGAAGCGGGTCGCGAAGTCGGCGCCGACGATCAGATTCTGTGCGCTGAGGCTTCCTCCCGCGACAAAGGCGGCGAACGACAGCATCAAGACTTTTTTGAGTGACATAATTCTTTTGAATTGAGACCCCAAAAATAGGTAAAATATTTATTATTTGACTACTTTTGACCCCGAAATCACTCATTTGCATACGTTATGCGTAAAATCACCAACGAAGAGCTGAACCGGCCCTCGGCCGGGGAGTTCGCCGCGATGGAGAAAATGCCCGTCGCGGTAGTGCTCGACAACGTCCGTTCGTTGCAGAACGTAGGGGCTTTCTTCCGCACGGGGGATGCTTTCGCCGTGGAACGCATCGCCCTCTGCGGCATCACCGCGACGCCGCCCAACCGCGACATCCACAAGACGGCGCTCGGCGCCGAACTGACCGTGCCGTGGACTTATCACAAGACGACGGAGGAGTGCATCGCCCGCCTGCGCGCCGAAGGCTACCGGGTCTATGCCGTCGAGCAGGTCGAAGGCGCCGTGATGCTCGGCAACTTCCGGGCGGAGCCGGGCGCGAAATATGCGCTCGTGTTCGGCAACGAGGTGATGGGCGTGGGGCAGCAGGCCGTGGACATGTGCCACGGCGCGATCGAGATCCCTCAGGCCGGGACGAAGCATTCGATCAACGTTTCGGTCTCGGGCGGTGTCGTTTTATGGGATTTTTTTTGCCAAATCCGGCCAAAGCGTTAACTTTGCCGCGCTGAACCGCGGTTTAGCTGCGCCCCGGCAAAGCAGATGAATTTGGCTTTGCACCCGGCTTGCGCTATCACCCCGGTTTACAGGTGTTGATAAGTCTCCCTTTTCAAAGGGAGGTTTGGAGGGATTGTCGATATGGAATCGGCCTTTTTGCGCCGTAATACGAATCCGATGGATTCCATACCGGAACCTTGCGAACAAATGAAATGTTGAATAAATCCATTGGGTTCGTAGTAAACTATGTCTGTAGAAAGTACTGTCAGGGCTGTGACCACCTACCGTCTGACGGAGATGAAACAGCGCGGCGAGAAGATCGCCATGCTGACTTCGTACGATTATTCGATGGCCAGGATCGTCGACGCCGCGGGTATCGACGTGATCCTCGTGGGCGACTCGGCGGCCAACGTGATGGCCGGTTACGAAACCACGCTTCCCATTACCCTCGATATGATGATTTACCATGCGCGTTCGGTCGTGCGTGCCGTCAGCCGTGCGCTGGTCGTCGTCGACCTGCCGTTCGGAACCTACCAGGGCAATTCGAAGGTGGCGCTCGACTCGGCCATCCGCATCATGAAGGAGACCGAGGCCGATGCCGTGAAGATCGAGGGCGGCGAAGAGATCCTCGAATCGGTCAACCGCATCCTTTCGGCCGGAATCCCCGTCATGGGGCACCTGGGGCTGACGCCGCAGTCGATCCATAAATTCGGGACGTACAGCGTGCGTGCCAAGGAGGAGGCCGAGGCAGCGAAACTCGTCCGCGACGCCCACCTGCTGTGCGATGCGGGGTGCTTCGGCATCGTGCTCGAAAAGATTCCCGCGGCGCTGGCCGCCCGCGTCACCTCCGAAATCTCCGCGCCGACCATCGGTATCGGGGCCGGTAACGGCTGCGACGGGCAGGTGTTGGTGATCCACGACATGCTGGGCATCAACAAGGGTTTCTCGCCGCGCTTCCTGCGCCGCTATGCCGACCTGTATACCGTCATGTCGGACGCCGTGTCGCAGTATATCGCGGACGTGAAGTCATGCGATTTCCCCAACGGGCAGGAGCAGTACTGACCCCGCCGGGTGCGCAGGCCGCCGTGACGGAATAATTTCGATCCCCGACCCTGAGGCCGGGGATTTTTCCTGTCCGGGAAGTCGTCGGCGGGAGGATGCCCCCGATTGCTGTCCGGGGATTCCGGGCGCGGGGCGTCCCCTCCGGCTTGTACGGGACTGCGCGGGCGGCTTCCCGGCCCGTGGCGCCGGGGGCTGTCCCGGACGCAGGCGTGTGTATTTACCCGTCGCGGGGCCGGCCGGGCGTTGTCCCGGGGGCTCCGGATTTCGCCCGCACCCGGCGGCTTTGATAAATTGTTGATAAAAAAAATCGTCGCGTTGCCCCGGATATTAGGCCGTTTCGAAAATTATCACTACATTTGCGAGCAACAAAAATCCACGTTCATTATGTCTTTTATCAATGAAAGGGTTCAGCCCGAAGGACTTACGTTCGACGATGTGCTGCTTATACCCGCCTATTCGGAAGTGTTGCCGCGAGAGGTCAGTGTCCAGACCCGTTTCTCGCGAAATATCAAACTCAACATCCCCATTGTGTCCGCTGCCATGGACACCGTTACCGAAGCGCCGATGGCTATTGCGCTGGCTCGTGAAGGCGGGATCGGCGTGATCCACAAGAACATGTCCATCGCCGAGCAGGCCGCCCACGTGCGCCGGGTGAAGCGGGCCGAGAACGGCATGATTTACGACCCGGTGACCATCTCGAAAGACCATACGGTCGGCGATGCGCTCAACCTGATGAAAGAGAACAAGATCGGGGGTATTCCGGTCGTGGACGCGGATCGGAAGCTGATCGGTATCGTCACCAACCGCGACCTGCGGTTCCAGCGCGACATGTCGCGCCGTATCGAGGAGGTGATGACCCCCGGCGACCGCCTCATCACCACGCATAGCTCCGAATTGTCCAACGCCTCGGAGGTGCTGCTCAACTGCAAGATCGAAAAGCTCCCCGTGGTCGACGACGAAGGCCATCTGGTGGGGCTTATTACTTATAAGGATATCACGAAGGTGCAGGATCATCCCAACGCCTGCAAGGATGCCAAAGGCCGTCTGCGCGTCGCAGCCGGCGTAGGCATCACGCCCGATGCGCTGGATCGTGTGAAGGCGCTCGTCGAGGAGGATGTGGATGCCGTGGTGCTCGACTCCGCGCACGGGCATTCGATGAATATCGTCAATAAGCTCAAGGAGATCAAGGCCGCCTATCCGTCGCTCGACGTGGTGGTCGGAAATATCGCCACGGCAGGGGCCGCACGGTTCCTGATCGAGAACGGCGCCGACGGCATCAAGGTCGGCATCGGCCCCGGCTCGATCTGCACCACCCGCGTGATCGCGGGCGTGGGCGTTCCCCAGTTGTCGGCCATCTATGCCGCGGCGTCGGCCGCCAAAGATACGGGCGTCCCGGTTATCGCCGACGGCGGCCTGCGTTATTCGGGCGACATCGTCAAGGCGCTGGCTGCGGGCGGCGACTGCGTGATGATCGGCTCGATGTTCGCCGGCACGGAGGAATCCCCCGGCGAGACGATCATCTATAACGGCCGTAAGTTCAAGACCTACCGCGGCATGGGCTCGATCGACGCCATGAAGGCGGGTTCCGCCGACCGCTATTTCCAGAAGGGCTGCGAAGGCAATATCAACAAGCTCGTTCCCGAAGGGATCGTGGCGCGCGTACCCTTCAAGGGCACGTTGAGCGAGGCTGTCTTCCAGCTTATCGGCGGCATCCGTTCGGGCATGGGTTATTGCGGTGCCAGGGACATCGCGGCTTTGCAGCGCGCGCAGTTCATCCGCATCACCTCGAACGGCGTTACGGAGAACCACCCGCACGACGTGACCATCACGAGTGAAACGCCCAATTATTCCCGCGGTGAATAGTTCCGATCCCGGGATCGCGGCCTGCGGGCTTTTTTGCGGTTCATGCCGGAAATTCCGGAAAGGGAGTTGTCCGGGGTGCCGCGATAACGAAAAGGCCGCGTGGTGCAAGGTTCGTTCCTGCTGCCGGGAGAACGGCTGGCAGAGTTGCGCCGAATGCACGCTGGTGCCGCTGGATACCTGCGGAAAGTTCAATAATTTCATTGCCGGGATTTTTCAGGTCGTTTTTCGCTCAGACCGCCGAGGTTGCATAGAACGCATCCGCGAAGTCGGGAGCGAGGCTTTCGCCGCGGAGATGCGCCTTGCGGGAAGCTACAACCGTCCGGTAAAAAGAAAATAATAAGGATTCGGGGTCTTCCTTGCCAAAGGGAGATTCAGAGGGATATTAAGCCTGGAACCGGCGTCGAAGACGCCGTAGAGTGAGTCCGGCGAGTTTCATGGCTTGTAAACCTTCCGAAATTGATGAACCCAGATTCGTCGGACTTACGTTATATTATGGAAAAAATCCTGATTCTCGACTTCGGGTCGCAGTATACGCAGCTCATCGCACGGCGCGTACGCGAACTGAATGTCTATTGCGAGATCCACCCCTTCAACAAGATTCCGGTGCCGGATGCTTCGGTGCGGGGCGTGATCCTCTCGGGCAGTCCCTTCTCCGTGAGGGACGAGCATGCCCCTGCCCCCGACCTTTCGGCCATCAAGGGCAAACTGCCCCTGCTGGGGGTCTGCTACGGCGCACAGTTCCTCGCATCGGCCTTCGGCGGCGAGGTGCAGCCGGCGCCCAGCCGCGAGGACGGGCGGGGGGTTCAGCAGGT
>OAWP01000776.1_pt1 | contig 24568 bp, 17 predicted proteins | sample 1517081 | NCBI WGS metagenome assembly OAWP01 (sample SAMEA2580167, study PRJEB22360) | human gut metagenome | biome: human gut; feature: human-associated habitat; material: faeces | place: Denmark | collected 2008/2010 | reverse complement strand
TCAGGCCAGACGGCTGGCGAACACACAGGCCAGGATAGCCACCACAAAGAACACGATGCCTGCAATGCGGGTCACCTTGGCCAGCATCTGATCCGCAGGGGTCAGGCGTGCATTGTTGGCACCGCCCACACCACCGTTGATGGCACCGGCCAGACCCTGACCGTGGGTGTGCTGCATCAGGGTGAGGAGGATGATGACGGCCGAGACAACCAGCAGGATGGCACCGCCGACGATTTCAATGACAGACATGGATGGAACGCTCCTTTTATCTTTAGTTTCATAGAGACTGCATACAAATACAAGTGTATGATAGCACAAAAGCCCGGGAAATGCAAGAAAAACCGTGGGCTACGGGGCCAGAATTTCCAGCCCTGCCGCCACCCGGGCAAAGATGGCCGCGCTGGAAAAGGCAGGCTCGGCCTGCGTGTCCTGCAGCACCACGATGGTATAGCGGGGCTGCTCTGCCGGGACAAAGCCCGCAAACCAGTAATTTTTCAGCTCTGTGCCGCCGGAAAACTGGCCGGTCTGGGCCGTGCCGGTCTTGCCTGCCGCGGTCTGGCCGGGCAGGGCGGCCTCATGGCCACGGTTTTCGGGGCGGGCCCCCCCCGCCCCCCCCCCCCGCCAACAGAGCCTGCAGGGCGGCGGCGGTGCGCTTTGTAAGCACCCGCCTGCTCCGGACATGGGAAAGCGCCGTGAGGGGCGCGCCGGTGGTCTCGTCCAGAGTGGTCTCCAGCAGCAGCGGGGTGCGGCAGATCCCCCCGCAGGCAATGGTGTTCATCATGGCGGCGACCTGCAGGGGGGATGCCAGCAGCTCCCCCTGTCCAAAGCAGAAATTGGCGTAGGCCCCGCTGGACGCAAGAGCCTCCCGCTCCGGCAGGACCCCAGCCGCCGTGTACAGGGCATCGGTGAGTGGGATCGCCTGCCCGAATCCCAGCTGCTCTGCCATAGCGCGGACAGCATCGGCCCCCAGCGCCTGCCCCAGCCGGATGAAGTAGCCGTTGCAGCTCTTTTCCAGCGCGCCGGCCAGATCCACCTCACCATGGGGAATGCCGCCCGCACAGCGGAAGATCCGGCCATCCACCGCGCACCAGCCGGGGCAGGTGTAGACAAAGCCGCTCTCCCCTGCCTCCAGCGCCGCTGCCGCCACCACCGGCTTAAACACCGAGCCCACGGCATAGCACTGGAACGCCCGTTCCAGCAGGGGGCTGTCCGGGGCGTTCAGGCTGGCCGAAATGTTTTCCGGATCATAGCCGGGGCGGCTGACACAGGCCCGCACCTTGGCGTTGGCGGTGTCCAGCACCAGGATGCAGCCGCTCTGCATCGTCTCGTTGGCCACGGCTTCGGCGGTCTGCTGGATCTCCCGGGAAAGGGTCAGCTGCACCCCCACGGCCCCGCTGTCGGCGGGGGTGAGGACGGGCTCGGCCCGCAGCTTTCCCTGGGCGTTGACGGTGCAGAGCAGGGTATCCCCCGCCCCGCTGCCGGTGAGCAGTTCGTCAAAGGCGGCTTCCAGACCGGCAGCACCATGGCCCTCGCCATCGAGATACCCCAGCAGCTGCACTGCCAGCGGGGCGGCAGAGCTTCGCCGCGCCGCTGGCCAGCAGGAAACGCCCAGCGCGGAAACATCCCGGTCCACCTCCAGCAAGAACGGGGATGCGGCGTTCCGCTTCTGGTAGAGCGCCGCCTGCCCGGCGGCATCGGTGTAGGAGAACAGGCGGGCATAGCTGCCTTCGCCGGGCACGCAGAGGGCCATCCAGCGGGTGGTCTGCCCCGTGAGGAGCTGGCCCCTGTAATCATAAAAATTGCCCCGCCGGGCGGGCAGGTGGAGGGTGACCACGCTCTGCGCCGCCGCCCGGGCCCCGTAGGCCGTGTCGGAGCAGAGCCAGTACAGGCGGCAGACCACCGCTGCAAAGCAGAACAGCAGGGCCCCATACAGGGCCAGCACCCGTTTGCCGGACATGAAAACGCCCCCTCTCCCGCTTAGGATGGGCAGGAAAGGGGGCGTTGATGCGTTCAGGAGCAGATTTTTCGGACGAGCTCAGCGGCGCGGGCGGCATCCTCGGCCGTGGCGGTGCCGTTGTAGCGGGCTTTGAGGTAGATCTGGCGCAGCTCGGCCTCGGCGGCAAAGTCCATACCGAAAGCGCGGCCGGTCAGGTCAAGGCTGGTATCGCCCCGCAGGATGGTCACGCCATGGCGCTGGCAGTGGTCCAGATAGATGGCATACTCCCGCCGCACCTTGTCCACCGGGCTGAGGAAGAGCCCGGGCCAGCGGCGGGCACGCTTGTGGGTGCTATGCCGCACAGTGGTGTCCGTGCAGGCAGTGTCCGTGTGCCGGAACTTCTGGCGCAGGAAATGCCGCACCACCAGCACCGCACAGAGGACCGCCAGCAGGATACCGAGCACAGTCAGCATCGACATCCCGTTGATGAGCGGTTCTGCGTCCTCGGCGGCCTTTTGGGCGTTGGCGATGACCTCATCGGTAGAAACGATCTCGGTGCGCTCCAACGGTTTGGGCGGAAAGAGGGTGAAGAGCCAGTGGATGAACTGCAGGATGCCGTGGAACAGCCAAGTCACGCCCTGCACCACAATGTTGTTCAAAAACAGCTGCAGCACCGGCACGATCCCGCCAAAGTAAACGGCAGACGCAGCCGCCTTTGCACCGGCAACCACAACACTGCGGCTGAGCAGAAACGGCCCTGCACACCCCGCCGCCAGCACGCCGCCGGAAAGCAGCAGATAGCCCGGCCGGGTGGAGATCTCCGGGTCCTGCCGGGTGGTGCGGTTGAACCCCACCAGAAGCACCGCTGCCGCCGTCGCAAAGGGCAGAGCCGCCGAAAGCACCGCGTTGGCGTTCCACAGCAGCATTGCCACTGCAAAGAAGGGCCATACCCGGCAGAGCCAGCGCAGGCGCTCGGCCTGCCGCACCGGCGAAAGGGCAAAATCGCCGGTGTAGGCCAGCAGCACCGGGTAGACTGCCGCCGGGAAGTAGCAGAACTTGTCCGCCCCTGTAGGCAGGAGGAGCAGCGCCGCCGCGCTCAGGGCCGCAAGAGTGGTGCGGAGGGGACGGCTGCCCTCAAAGCAGGAGGCCAGACCAAAGCAGAGGGCAGGCCAGACCAGCACCAGCGGCATGGGGGTCCCGCCGAAGCTGGCGGCAAAAAAGCCCGCAAAAGCATAGTAAAAGCTCAGATCACCTGCCAGGCGCAGGGTATGTAAGAACATCATGCGCCCGCCTCCCCTGTCTGGACCGTCTCTACGGCCATTTCCGGAGTGAGCACCAGCAGCGGAATGCCAGGCAGGGGCCGCACGGCAGCACGCACAGCTTCTTCCGGCTCCGTTGTCACCACGATGCAGCTGACCTGCTCCTGCGGGTGGTAGTATTCGGCGCAGAACCGCGCGCAGGAAAGGGCGGTCTGCCCGGTGGCGCGGCCCAGAATTTCCAACACCCTGCGGTAGTGTTCGGGGCCGTAGCCCTGCGGGGTTTCCAGCGGCTTTCTCCACTCCTCACCGGAGAGAGCCGCATTGAGCAGCAGGTCAAAGGCAGCGTTTGCCGCAAAGCGGTAGGACACCGCCTTTTCTTCCAGCCTCCGGCAGATTGTGCGGGCCATGGAGTAGCAGAGCTCCGCCGGTTCCGGGTGGTCGTAATCCTTGGTATCCGCATGGACTAGCACCACTGCCCGGGGCTCAGTGGTGTAATCCCACTTTTTGACCATAAGCCCCTGCCCCCGGACGCTCTGCTTCCAGGCGATGGAGCGCATGGGGTCACCACTGGTGTAGGGGCGGTAACCCGCCGTGAGAATAGGATCCTCGTAGAGATAGCGGTTCACCGAAAGCTCGCCCAGAAAACCGCCCAGCATCTCTTCCAGTTCCGGCAGAGCGCACTCCCTGGGTGGAACGATGAGCTCGTGGAAGCCCCGCTCGGTGCGGGACTGTTCCACAAGACCCAGAAAGTCGCCGCCGATGACCTGCATCGGTTCCAGCACATAGCGGCCCCGGCGTTCCAGCCTGAGGGCGGTGGAGAAATCCGCCTCCTGCCCAGGGCGCAGCCAGGTGGTGAACCGCACCGTGTGACCCAAACCTGTCTGATCCTGCGTAATGTGGTGCTCCGCGCAGGGAAGGAACTCCTTGTTCAGGTGGAGCTTTGCCGCCAGGAACATCTTCCAACGGGGGCCGCTGTTCCGGACAACAAGGTGGATCACGGCGGGCTCCCCGGCTTCCACGAGATGATCCTCCACTTCCAGCCGCCCCTGCACATCGTCAAGGCTGTGGACTGTGCTGTAACGCTCCAGCCCAAGGGCTGTGGCCACCAATAGCAGCGCGAAGATAACGGCGCTCATTCCGCACTCTCCAACGGCACAGTGATCTCGGCCAACAGCTTGCGCATCCGCAGAGCGGCGGCTTCGGCGTTCATGCTGCTGCCCAGAGAAATGCGGTGAGAAAGCACCGCCGGGGCCAGCCCTTTGATGTCCTCGGGGATGACGTATTCCCTGCCCTGCAAGGAGGCATACGCCTGCGCAGCCTGATAGAGCGCCAGCGCACCGCGGGTAGATACGCCGCTGACAAAGCCGCTCTGTGTACGGGTGGCTTCCACGATGTCCATAAGGTAGTGCTTGACCTCCTCGGAGACCTTGACCTCCCGGTAAGCCGTGCGGACGTATGCGGTCTCCTCGGGAGTGACGATGGCCTGCAGCTCGTTCAGCACGGTCTGGGCCGAGGGGCGGGAGAGCACCTCCAGCTCCTGCTCCCGGGTCATATAGCCCAGCGACAGCCGCATGAAAAAACGGTCCATCTGGGCATCTGGCAACGGGAAGGTGCCAAAGGATTCCAGCGGATTCTGGGTGGCCAGCACCATAAAGGGCTCAGCCAGGCGGCTGGTCACGCCGTCCACGGTAATCTGCCTTTCCTCCATGGCTTCCAGCAGGGCCGACTGGGTACGGGGCGTGGCGCGGTTGATCTCGTCCGCCAGCACAAAGTTGGTGAAGAGCGGGCCGGGCCGGAACTCGAACTCACCGGACTTCTGGTTGTAGAAATTGATGCCGGTCAGATCGGAGGGCAGCAGGTCGGGCGTGAACTGCACCCGTTTGAAGTCCCCGCCCACCGTGCGCGCAAATGCACGCAGGAGCATGGTTTTGCCGGTGCCGGGCTTATCCTCCAGCAATACATGGCCTCCGCAGAGGAAGCTGACCAGAATTTTCTCGGTAGCATCCTCCTTGCCCACAATGACACGGGCACAGTTGGACACAACTTTTTCGCGGTAGGCGGTAAAAGCGGCAGTGTTCATTGGTGTTTCCTTTCCCAAAAACAATTTTTCTAAGTGTACTCTTGTTTGGAAAGGGTGTCAACAAAAAAGAAGGCAGAGCCTCCCGGGTGGGAAGTTCTGCCTTCTGCGGCGTATTGAATTGGTACGGAGAGCCGATGCGGCTTAGTACATGCCGCCCTTCCAAACCACACTTTTGGAGCCGAATCACGAATATCGGGAAACGTAGACTTTTGTAGAATTATCAAGGCCACAAGCCGATTTTTCCAGATTCTCCGTTTTTGCACGATCCACGCTTTTCTACGCAAATCTACGCCACTTACCGGGTGATTGGCGTAAGTTTCGGCGTAAGTTTCAGCGTAAGCAATTCCGCGTCATGCGTCGAAAATCACAAGTTGCCGGCGATCTGTTCAAAGGCTCTTTCAACCGATTCAAAGCTGCTGTGCGTGTAGACATCCAGCGTCACACTGGCATTGGAGTGTCCCATCAGGTATTGCAGGCTTTTTACATCCAGTCCGGCCTGCTGAACATTGGTGCAGAAGGTGTGTCGCAGCACATGAGGTGTAATGCGCGGAACAGGTTTGCTGTACGCCTTCTCAAACTTTCCCTGCACGCCGCGCATATAGTTTTCCAAGTGCATTGCCACTTTCGGCATTCCGGACTTGTCCAGAAAGAGAAATCCGCTGCAGCCATCTACCAGCGCTTCCACTTTCGTGGACGCTCTAGCTTTTACTACACGCCGCAACGCTGCACAAACGGTATCTGTCATGGGAACATTGCAGATACCGCTTTTTGTTTTCGGCGGTGTGACAAAGTAGGGTTTTTCAGCCGTCCGGCAAAGCTGCCGCCGGACATGGATACAGTGCCGTTCAAAGTCGATATCTGCTCGTGTCAGGCCGTACAGCTCGCTCACACGCAAGCCGGTTCCCATAAGAATGACGATATCATCATAATAGTTGCCGCCATAGTCCTGAACGAATTGCAGATATTTCTCCTGCTGTTCTCTGGTCAGGGCATTGCGCACATAAGCGTCCTTCGGCACAACGTCCGACAGCTTGAACTTAAATGGATTCTTGCGGATGATGTCATCCTCTACCGCCATCTCAAACGCCGGTCTGACAACGCTTTGCAGGATTCCTATGGTGTTTTGCTTGAAACCGCTGTCATGCAGAAACACGAACCAGCCTTTCGCATCGGACAATTTTACCGTTTTGATAGCTTTTTGCCCGAAAGGGTCAGCATGAATCCGCTTGACCGCTGTGTTGTACGACCGAAGTGAATTGGGTTTCAACCCACGTTTCAGGTTCATATAGCGGTCAACCAGATCAGCCACTGTCATCTCTCCGGCAGCATAGTCGATGCCGTCTGCCAGATCGCGCCACAGTTCTTCCTCTTTTTTCCGCAGCTCTGTCAGGGATTTGGCGTAAATACAACGCCGTTTCTTGTGGATATCGGTATAACGATAGTCGTAGGTGCCGTTTGCTCTCTGGCTTTCGCCATCCTTCAAAACACGGCCCTTGCTATCCTTGCGCTTTTCAGGCATTTAGAAGCTCCTTTCTGTGAAAAGCGCATATAGGGGTTGATTTTAGTATACCATACCGACCATGCGATTTCCACCGATATCGAATAGAAAAGACGTTGCATCATTCTCAAATAGAATACGCCTGCTCGATATAGCAATCAAACAGACGGCGCTTGATCAAACGCTTGTTGCCCACCCAAAGGACAAATTTGCATTTATCTTCATTCGTAATTTCACGCAGTTTGTTGATGCCAATGCCGGAGTAAGCCGCAGCCTCCTCCAGCGTCAGATTGCTCTTTTCCCAAATCGGGACATCTTTCATAGGCATTTTCCTTTCCTTGTAGCTGTGCTGTGTGCCAGCAAGTTTTTCAAGCTTTCTTTCCGATTCATCCAATCAATGCTTTCAGCCGTTCCAGCTTCTCCTGTGCGGTTTCCCTGCGGAAACTGGCCCCAATGCAGGAGATTGGAACACACATTTCCAGCAGGCGGTCATAGATGCGGGCATGAGCAGTATCTTGTGGGTGCCGTATCTCGTCCAGCGTCAGGTTTGTGGTGACGATCAGCGGCTTCCGGCTGCGGTATCGGCTGTCCACGATGCTGTAGATCTGTTCCAGTGCGTACTCGGTACCACGCTCCATGCCGAAATCGTCAATGATGAGCAGGGGATAGCGGCAGAACTTGTCCACAATATCATTTCGCCCGGAAAAGCTGCCGTTCAACTCGTTCAGGATTCGGGCAAAGTTCGTCATCCGCACAGGCACTTCCTGCTCCATCAGAGCGTTTGCGATGCATCCGGCAAGGAAACTCTTGCCGGTGCCAACACCGCCCCAGAGAAGCAGCCCAAGGTTCTCTGAACGCATGGTCTGCCATTGCTCCACATAGCGATGTGCATGGTGCATCTGCGGGCTGCGGCCATTGTCGTTTGCAAATGTCCAGTCCAGCATTGCCGGGTCAGAAAATCCCTCGGCTTTCAGCCGCCGCACAAGGTCGATGTGCTTTTGTTGGTTAATAAGGGCTTCCTGCTGTTCTCTTTCCGTGCGTTGGCAGATGCATTCGATTGGGTGCTTGTTCTTGCCCATCAGGACAAGACCTTTGGGAAAGAAGGCTTCTTTGGGCGTTTGGCACTTGCCGCAATAAAGCAGACCGTCCTTGCCATAATAATCTTCTGGATTTTCGGGAATACTGAAAACGGACTGTTCAAAAATTTTTTCAATCGTCTTTATAGGCTTTCTCCTTCCACAAAGGTGTAGTCCGGGATACCCGGTGTTGTCTTTTTCTCTGTCTTCTGCCGCTTTGCCCAGATACGAAGTGTAGCAGCATGGTCGGCGTACTTCTTTCCGGTAGACTGGATATAAGCGGACAACTGCTCAATCAGACCATCCAGCCCTGCAAAGTCAGCCTTGAGCCGCTTGTACTCCTTTTCCGTTAGAAAGACATTCTGGTATTCTCCCAACGATAGACGAGCATTGTTTGATCTTATCAGGTGGTTATCATTCAGGTTGTTCTTATTACGTTGGTTAGGTGTGCATTTCTGCGCGATCACACTGCTCGTTTCTGCACAGTCATGCTCGGCGTTTTTGCATACTGTGACAGCGCAATTTTGCGTAGTGTACGGAACCTTGAGCAAAATGCGGCTGGGCTTGGAAAATCCACTGCGGATACGTTCCACGAGCTGTGCGTTTTCCAGTTCGGAGAAAGAGCGCGTTACACTGGAAATGCAGCACCCTAAATCTTTTGCCAGATGGGAAAGCGGATAGATCACATAAATGTGCCCCTGTGTATCGATCCAGTTATTCTTTTGAGAAAGCGTAGCCCGGTCAAGCAGCAGGGTATAGAGCAGTTTTGCCGTGTGGCTCAGGTCTGTATCCAGCAGAAAGCGGGCATAGGGCAGATATTGCGGCAGTGGCATATTGGGTTTCAAGTAATCCGAAATGGAATTCACCTCCATTTTTACATCCGAATTAGTGCTAAACCGTTTGAGAGTTTTGGTTTCCATCATTATTCAGACGATCTTTTACCGTCTGAAGATACCGACTGGCACGGTCGATAAAAATCAGCAGTTTCTCATTGTTCTTCGGTTCAGTAAGAATATCCGGGTATTCACGAAAGCACATTTCCCACCGCCGGACAAAATCCTCCTGCGCTCCCTGAATCTCGCACATCATGGCTTCGCCATCTGCCAAGCGGCGAGGTGAATAGATGCTCTTGACGGCATCCTTGAGATTCTGCTTTTCTTCCTTGTTGAGTCCTTTCTTATGCCCCTGAATGTCTTGCTTGAAGGTCGTTATAAACTCATTGCCCTTTGAAGGCGAAGAATACGAATCCGTGATACTGGAATCCCGTTCGCCTTTAGGCTTACGAAGCTCTGCCACAACTTCGGGACGCTTTTCCTTTGGAACCTTTGCAATCGAGGAAATTTCACGGTCGGTTGCCCGGATCTTTCCACTCAGGATTTCTTTCTGCGCTCCGGGTACTGCCTCCTCCGCAGCTTCCACACCTTTTGCAAATTGCTCTGCACGGTAAACATAACTTTCGGATGTTCCATGTTCCGCAGCGACCTTCGACCGTGAACCGTGCTTTGTGCGGTCTGGTTCATTTTGAACCAGACCACTTTCAGATGCCAAAGTATACTGATTGCCGTGAAACGATTTGATTTGCTTTTCCGCTTCTGCCTGCTTTCCGATCAGGAACTTTTTCTGTTCTGGGGTCAGGTTTCGCCGCCCAAGCTGATTTTTACAGATCCATACGAGTGCTTCATAACGGCTGGAAAATTCTTTTTCGATGACTTCAAATGGAATAAATGGATATTTCCGAAGAATTTGATAGCGTGTATGTCCATCCACAATATAGCCGTTCCACGTGATGATCGGATTCAGTACACGTTCTTCTTTTAGGATGTTCATTTCCAGTTGGTGGGTTTCCTCAAACGACGGAGGGTTGATTTGATTCTGGAACTCCGGATCGATTTTAAGCTGGCTCAGTTTTGTCATAAGCAAACCATCCTTTCTGAAATGAAATAGAATATCATTGTTCTTACGCCGTTCTCTCTGCATGGTGTTCCTGCCCCTTTCCAGCGGCGTTTTCCGGCTCTCCTTTTCAGGATCTTCGCCGGGTATCCCATGCAGACGGTCATGCGGTTTTCAAGGTTCAATGAAGGCTTTGAAATTAGATTAACACATTCACACAAGATTTTTTAGGAGGCCGTACCTCCGGTTTTTGGTTATAAAAAAGCGGAAGTAGTGCTTCCGGTTTTCTGCTGCAAACCATTGAGAAAATTGTATCACATCGTAAATTTTGTTTTTAGGAACTGGTAGTTCCAGTTTTTAAAAAATACGAAGTGAATTTCAAGGCTAAATCGGAACTGTTGGTTCCGGTTTTGCGTATCAACGTAATTTCAAATTTGGAGTGCCGTTCTCTCTGCACGGACTTCCTACCCCCTTCCAGCGGCGTTTTCCGGCTCTCCCACTTGGGGGTCATCGCCGGGTATCCCATGCAGACGGTCATTCGGTTCTCAAGGTTCGATGAAGGCTTGTAGAAAGCATATCACAATCAACCAAGTGTTTTTAGGACGTATCAGGTCCGGTTTTGAGGGAGAAAACCGGACTTGGGAGGTCCGGTTCTTGTGAACGGCTCTGGATAGAGCATACAATAAAATCGCTCGATTTTTTAAGAAGTGATACTTCCGCTTTTTGCCTTCAAAACCGGAAGTAATAGTTCCGGTTTTGTGTGATATTGAATGAATCAACGACGATTTTTCAGAAACGAATTTTTTCAAGAAAATTTGCTTATTCAGCGACCGTTAAGGTGCGGAACTAGCGCATTCTTGTGCTGAATACCTGCTTGCTGCGATTGCAAATGCGAAAACTTCCTAAGAAAAAATAACCGTCCGCTTCAAGTTGAACTTGAAAACGGACGGTCCTGATTAGAAAATAATTTTCAAATTTGGGAAGCGCATTGAGAGGCTTCATAGTTGTTGCAAGCAGTGTCTTCGTATATACAAAGACCATTTTTGCGTTGCAAAAATACTTGTTGGGAACACCCAAACCCTTGAACTGCATCCGGTGGATGCAGACTGTGCGATTGCATCGCTGATTCGTTCAAACTCATCGCAGCCCTATATTATCGCTCACACTCCCGATCGGGATGTCAAATGCAGAAGCGGCCATCTGCATCTACGCAAACAGCCGCTTCATGATTCATTTTGTACTGGTCACTGCAGTACCTTATTCATCAGCTCTTGATAGCTGTCCACATGGTCGTATGTCACAAGACCATCTGACAATTTTGCGAAGAGCTTCTTGGCGCAGTCGATCTTGGACTTCTCGATCGGGCGCAGGTTCAGGCTTTCCATCGTGCCTTTGGTTTCTGCTACAAAATAGATGTGCTTCACCTTGCCCTCATGGAACACGATTGCCCAGTCCGGGGAGTAGTGTCCAACCGGGGTCGGAATATAGAAGCCTTTCGGCAGTTTTGCATAGATAAAGACTTCCTCTGCACGGTCCAGATTTTCCGCAAACTTCCGTTCCACGCTCTTTTCCGCTGTGCCATCGGTGAAAACGTAATCCTGAATCGCCTTTTGTGCCTTGTAAGCCTTATCCATCGTCAGAGCGTGTTTCTCTGCCGTAAAGATGCTGCTGTCGTAGCTACCCTCAATGGTATCATAGGTGATATGCTCCACGATCATGGTAGCTTTCTGCTCCTTGACCAGCCGGATCACCTTTGCGATAAATTCTTCCGGGTTGTTCTGGTACATCGCAAAGGTTGTCGGCTTGATGCCCTGCAAAATCCGTGCAACGGTATGCCGGGTCAGCGTTGTGCCCTCTGCAATTTTGCCGATCAGGTCATACGCAACCTGACCTGCGTAGTCATGTTCTAATTTTTTTGTTCTGCTCTTGGCATCGCTGAAGCTGCTGCCTTCTCGCACCATATCGGCACTCAGGACATCTTTCTGCCCGGCATAGGTAACGGTATATTGCAGGCGACTGACGTACAGTTCCCTGTCGATGTGTACGATTGCTTTCTGAATCAATTCCTCAGAATCAAATTTCACCGTATAGGCGTATTTGTGGTTGATCGTCTGCCAGAGCTTCTGGAACTCTGCCTTTTCAAACCGGTCGTTCAGCGGATTTTCCAGCACTTTCGGCTTGTTGCCATCCTCAAACATAGACTTGAGCATACTGTCATCATAAATTGCCTGCACAAGCGTGTGCACGCCCTCTTCAATGGGCTTCAGCGTTTCCGGCACCGGTGCAAGTGTTCCGGTCTGCACATCGTCCCGGTAGTCCTGCGTGACGTTATCCTGCTCATCCACATAGTTATTGCGGACAAGGTACTGATAAATCGCCCGTGCCTGACGGTCATCCACCTTGACAATTTTGCCATCCAGCCTGATAGTCTTGCCGGTAAAATATGCAATGTCTGCCTTGCGTGGGCGGTCATACAGCACTGCTTCGGTCTGCTTTTGCAGTCCGTCCACAAATCCTGCATAGCTCTCGCTGGCAATAACGGTCAGGACGTTGATATCCTGCACCTTATCTCCCAGCACTTCCGCATCCATGCGGTTTCCGTCCTTATTCACGCACAGACGCAGACCACGGCCTACTTCCTGCCGCTTCTGCGTGGTGCTGTCGCTGTGCTTCAGGGTGCAGATTTGGAACACATTTGGGTTATCCCAGCCTTCCCGCAGGGCAGAGTGGGAGAAGATGAACCGGGTCGGCTCTTCAAAGGACAGCAGACGTTCCTTATTTTTCAGGATCAGGTCATAGGCAGAAATGTCATCCGACATATCTGAGCCACGCTTGACCGAACTGTTGACGCTGTGACCTTTCTTGTCGATGCTGAAATAGCCCTTGTGGACATCATGCACATCGGTTGAATCCAGATAGGCTGTATAAGCAGGGTCGAACAGGGTGCGATGCTCATTCAGAACCGAAAGATACTCCTGCTCAAAAATTTTGCCGTACTCGCCCAGCAGCTCGTTTCCTTCTTCATCGTACTGGCGGTATTTTGCCACTTCGTCAATGAAAAACAGGGAAAGCGTCTTGATGCCCAGTTTGAAAAGTTCCTGCTCTTTTTCAAAGTGCGAAAGGATCGTTTCATGAATCTGTACCCGGCGCATATCGTTTTCGGAAACGTCGCCGGTAACATCACCTTTGCGGATGGTGTCTCCGTTCGTAAAGGTCACAACGCCCGTGATCGGGTCGATTTCCGACACCACGAAGCCCTTGTACTGCTCCATTTTCTCGGAGATATAATAAAGATTATCGCCCACATCCAACGTATGGAACTCTCGCTTCGTGCCGTTCTGGTGGCTGACCTCCATCTCCACTTTTGCCCGTGGCGGATTCTTCGGGGAGATGATGATGCTTTCCAGATACAGATACTTGTCCGTACCACGCAGATTTTTGACCTCAAAGCCTTTGACTTCGATTTTCTTGACCAGTCGCTTATTGTAAGCGTCCAGCGCATCCAGAACGTAAATCAGATTATGCTGCTTGGCGTGGGTAGCAGAGTAATTCAGTGTGAAAAGTGGATTGAACTTTTTCAGGGCTTTCTGAGTGGCAGAGTCCTCTTTGCCCATCTTCTGCGGTTCGTCCAGAATCAGGATCGGGCGGTTGGCGGCAATCACATCAATCGGGCGGCGGGAACCGAACTCATCCCGCTTGGTGTAGATAATACGCGCCGCAGCATCTCCCTTGCGGCCTTCCACGTTCTTGTCCTCGTTCATGGAGGCGGCAAACGCCTGCGTGTTGATGATCATGACATTGATGCCGGAATTGCTGGAAAAGGAATCCAACTGATTCAGGTTGCTGCTGTTGTAGATAAAGAACCGTGCCTTTTTGCCGTAGCACTCCATAAAGTGATCGGCAGTGATCTCAAAGGACTTCTTTACGCCTTCACGGATGGCGATACTCGGCACAACAACGATAAATTTGCTCCAACCATACCGCTTGTTCAGCTCGAACATGGTCTTAATGTAAACATAGGTCTTGCCTGTGCCGGTTTCCATCTCAATATCCAGAGAACACCTGCCCAGCGGTGCCACCAACTTGTCCGACTGATGGATGTTTGCTTCTGCTTGCAACGCGCGGATGTTCTGAAGCAACTCCTGATCAGTCAATTGGAGTGCTTCGTTCTTAAAACCAGAATCGTTGATCAAATCCTGCAATTCCACCTGTGTTGCATCGTCCCCACTGGAAACAAGGCTCAACTGCTGCGGCTGTGCGGACAGACTTCCCATATCCCGCAGGTAAGACACACCTGCATTATAGGGCTGACCCTGAAAAACCCGTGCCACCGCATCCACAGCATCCGTTTGGTACTGCTGAATCTTAAAACTAAACTTCATCTTTGTGGTTTACCTCCTGCTCCAGCATCAGGAACCGGTCAAAATCGCTTTCATACAGGCGATCCTGAATGACACGATACTTTTCGTATTCGGTTTCTGCATGGAGTTTGGCCTGTTCTGCGCTGATTTTACCGGGGCCTGTCAGCAGTTCATTGCCGTTGAACTCCAGAAAACCGTCCAGCCGCTTTGCCCAGTCCTCCATGCTCATGGGGATCTTGCGCTCGGCCTGCAGCTCGGCATAATCCAGATAGAGCGACACGATTCGCTCCAGATAGTTCATTTCCTCTTTGCTCAGGTAGTTTTTGGCTACTGTCACATCCGCTTTCAGGATTTTCCCATCCGGCGCATTTTCCCATGTGGTAAGCCCCATGTGCTCCTTGTTGGCATCGGCACGCTCCACGATCAGTTCTGCCGCCGTGTGGCGATGCACAGCATAGTGCATCTTATTCTGAACCGTCTGGAAGAACCGCCGGGTCGTTTTTGCATCCTTGTCATAATCAAACGCTGTTGCGTACAAATCCGTCACTTTCTGGTAGAACTTGCGCTCCGACAGACGAATTTCCCGAATCTGCTGCAACTGACGCTCAAAATATTCATCCGTGAACATATGACCTTTTTTCAGCCGCTCCACATCCATTGTCCAGCCCTGAATGGTGTGGTCCTTGACGATCTGCCCCGCCCACTTGCGGAACTGCACAGCACGCTGATTGTTCACCTTGAAGCCCACGGCAATAATCATCTGCAAATTATAATGCGTCAGTTCCCGATTGACCTGACGAGTGCCCTCGGTCTGAACTATCCGAAATTTCCGGATAGTTGCCTGCTCGGTCAGTTCGCCGTCCGCATAGATTTTTTTGATATGCTCGTTGACCGTGCGCACATCCACATCATACAGTGCCGCCATCATCTTCTGCGTCAGCCAGATGTTTTCATCCTCATAGCGCATTTCATAGCTTGCATCGCTCTCACCCGTAGAAGCCACAAAGGTCAAATATTCTGCCGCTGAACTGCGAATAGCAAGTTCTTTTTTCTTTTTATCATCCATATCACATTTTCACCATTAAAGAACAGCAATAAGGATAGTAGCAACAAGCGAAGCTAGCGCAATACCCGCAGAAACAAGGGCAATAATCAGCATCTTTGTATTATACTTTTTTGCTTTTTCAGCTTCCTGTTTGCTTTCTTCCAGCTCTTTCTCCTTCAGCAGGTACAAATCGTTAAGTTTTGAATAGTTATCATTAAGTCCCTCTACCACTTTCTGATTTCCTTCAAGTATTGGTTTTATTTCCTCTGCAAGAATCTCGTTCAGTGGCGTAATGCTATCAATCATTTCCTGATTTCGCCTATTCATTTCATCAATAAACGAGGTATCTATTCTTGGGGTTAAATCAGGTAAATTAATACCATTAAAATCCATTACAGCACCTTCCTTACCGTTTCCGGGCTATACGTTTCAAAAATCTGGTCGAAATTTGTCGCAACGCTGTCGTTGGCCATGGAGCTGTCACGGAAAACAGCATAGTACGGCTTCATCTGGGCAATGGCCTTGACAGTCTCCTCCGTCACATCATGGTCAAAGCAGGCCAGCAAAAAGCCGTCTGCCACATTGAACACCTTTTTGCCGGCAATTTCCATGGTTTCAATGGGGCTGGAAAGCAGCACACCCAGATCCAGCATCACCTGGAACAGCAAATCTTCTGGGGTACGGTCTTCCTTCACGTTGTCCACCAACGAGAACAGATCCTGCTGCTGGGTCTCCTCCGGCGTGTAGTAGACGTTTTCCATATTGCTGCTATCCAGACGCAGGCAGCGGAAACCAATATCCAAATCAGCCGGAGCCGTCAAACCGGCATCCTCTTTGATTTTCCGGCCAGCCCGGCGGATACGCTCTTTGCCAATCTCACAGATGTTCTTATAGCCCGCCTTGTACGCTTCTTTCTTTTCATCTGTTTTCTCTGGCAGCTGCACCATAATAAACTTGCGATGTCCGTTATCGTCACAATTCAACTTCATAATAGCGTGGGCAGTTGTTGAAGATCCCGCAAAGAAATCAAGAAATACACCTTCTTTCTCCTCGATGGAATTGATCAACACCTCAATCAATGAAATCGGCTTTGGATATGGGAAATAACTTTTTCCTTCAAATATTTTCTCAACCTCGATTCCACCGTCGCTTTTTAAACTAATAATTGATCTGAGAAGCATTCTTCCAACATCACGAAGATATTTAATAGAACTCGGTTGGGTGTTCTCATCTTTTGCAAACCAAATGCCTCCACAAACCCAACTTCCATCATAGCGTTCAATGGCTGTATCATAATTAACAACGGAGTCAAACGTCGTTTTTGTCCATCTCCAACCACGATCTGGAACTTTGGTTGGCTTATGAGTGCCTGGGTGAATAACATCATAGCGCGGGCCAAATGTATCTGCATTAGGCCAACTCATGTTTATCTTTCCCCAAGGCTCATAATTCTCGTCCAAGCAGTTATACAGTGTAATTCCTCTATCAAATCCTCTCTCTTTATAAAACTCTTTTAGTTTTGCTTCTGCTTCTGGTATAGGCACTTTTTTAGCCTTACAATCAGACAAAAGTGCGAAAACCTCATCCAGTCCATCTTTTTGCATTGTAAATTGTCGCTTATATGTAGCATCTTTAACATAGACAACGATGTATTCATGAATGTTTCCAATACCATTATTGTCATTCTTAGGAACACGCTTATTCCATGTGATGCAATCGACAAAGTTATCTTCTCCAAAAACCTCATCACATATTTTCAATAGGTTCTTAATTTCATTATCGTCAAGACTTATAAAAACAGCTCCATCGTCTGCCAGCAAATCCTTCGCTAGCCTCAACCGAGGATAAATCATGTTGAGCCAATCCGTATGGAATCGGCCATTACTCTCGGTGTTGGTCACAAGCCGGTTGCCTTCTTCGTCATACTGGCCGCTGTTTCCCATGTAATCCTCGGTGCTCTGTGCAAAGTCGTCCTCATAGACAAAATCGTTGCCTGTGTTATAGGGAGGGTCAATGTAAATCATCTTGACCTTGCCTAAATAGGTTTCCTGCAAGAGCTTTAGCACTTCCAGATTATCGCCCTCGATGTAGAGGTTCTCGCTGTCAAAGCCACCGGGAGTGCCATCTTTGCCAACGCTATCCGCCACAACGGGACGCAGAGTTGCCGTGATGGGCGCATTGGCCGCCAGCATCGCCTTTTTCTTGTCCGGCCATGTAAACTGGTAACGCTCCTCCCGACCTTCCACAATGGAGTCGGAAAGTTCCTGCCGCAGAACGTCAAAGTCAATGGCGTGTTCTACTTTGCCGTTGCGTTTTACCTCGGTAATGGCGTTGGGAAACAGTTTGCCGATCAATTCTATGTTGCGCTGTACACCGTCAAGGCTGTGCATTTTAAGGGTGTCCATCAGATAACCTCTCGTTCTTTATAAATAGAATTTAACGTCTTCATGTTCATATAGTGGCAAATCTTTTTCTTCAAATTCTAATCCTTTGCAGACACCACGATAAAGAAGACAACAAATCGAATCATAGTACAGATTTCTGTGTTGAATAAATCTCTGAATCGTTGCACTCCCCGTAGTCGATATAAGACCATCCGGCACATTGCCGTCTGGAAAGTCCGCTGTACAGGATGGATTCATTTGTATGCCAAGTTTTTTCGATGAATAGCACTGTGAATCTATACACAGAAATCTCATATCACCAATATTATTGCAGATAAGTTTATAGTCATATTTATTTCGAATAAGATATTTGCTAGTATCAAAAATATTATAATATGTTTCTTCGTATAATTCAGGCAAATTAGAAAACAGTTTTCCGCATATATCATTGCATCTGGAAATATACTCTGGATTATTGAATTGAACCAAATCGTACCAATGATATCCCCAAACCGGAGTAATCTCTTGCACCTTCCGTTTTTCAAGTTCAAGAATTGCCAAAAGCCACCGTACACTTTCATCTGTCAAAAGCCCAAGCACACTTCCTCGAAAACGATTTTCATCATCTCTTCCATAAGCACAATATTTTTTGAAATCTTCCGGACATGAACGTGCGCACTCAAAGATATCGTAGAAATTTTTTCTTCCACGAGAGAGAATTTCATTTGTCCGTTTTACATATGCAATTTCCTTATCTGAAGACGCATATCCTGAGAGAACAAAGCACATGTAATTGTGCAACAATACGAATCTACGATGAATATCAGACGGCAAGTATATATTCGATTTTGATTTTTCAAAGAAACAGTTGCTTTTTTCAATGAAGTCCTCCACCCGTTCTAACAGCACAAGTGTTGGTAAGCAGTCGTGTTGTATTCCGATTCTAAAATAGTTTTGAATAATTTCATGTAGTGTGTTTTTACTATATTTCTTCAAATCGGTTTCAGATATAAAAGAAAAATGTGTAAACATATTTTCTTTTATATTCCAGTCATATTCGTGCACTCCTGTGTCAAGATTTCCACGCATTTGAGGATACAACGCAACACACCCAGCAACTTGAATCGTTCTATCATTAACTTGAATATCATGGTTCGAGCTATACTTAATGCCAATCCTCCACAAATCCGGAAAAACACATTCCTTTATCTTCTTCAAGTCACCATTCAAGTGCTGGTTAAGGTAATCCACGGCATCTTGAAGTTCTGAAATCTGCTGAGGTGTTTTATATACAAAAAGTCGATTACGTTCTTGAGCGATATGCCTCATTTCCAAAATGAAAGAATTTATATCAGAAATAAACTCTGTCTCCTGAAAATGATATGTCACTGTCTTTTTTCCTTCAAAATTCAATCGCATAAGCGTTTCATCTGAAAGATATATCCAGAATACCTTTTTGGTCGAAAGATCTACGACAAAGTAAATTGCCGGACATTCCGTCACCTTGTCTTTAACATACTGCAAGAAATTTGTTTTGAGTGAATAATCATATTTTCCAATGTTTTTTCCTTTTGTATTCTGTATCAATTTGTCAACTTTTTTTATTTGGACGATAAATTGTTTGACAGGTTCACATTCATTGTTTACAAGCTCAAATGTTCCATCATAATTTGGAGTTCGATCATTTTCGCTAAAAAAAGTTTTAATTTCACGTGTTGATTCCAAAAGTTCCTCTAGAATTCTGATTGATTCAGACTCGTCAAAAGCTGATTTACTATGCTTTGAAATCATTGAATTAGACATCTTTCAGCCTTTCCTTTAACATTTTAATTTTTTGAACCATCTCAAATTTCTTTTTCGGTTGCTTTTCCTTACGGATTTTAGCTTCCAGTGCAGCAATCTGCTTTTCCAGCTGCTCACGCTGCTTCTGCTGCTCAATGCTTTCTTTCAGCGTAGTGCCATTTTCTTCAACCAGAACATCACCTGCGATCTGACGGACAAAGTTCTCGTATACAGCATCCAGCGTAAGCCCTTCCAGATGCACCGGCAGGTCGTCCTCGTCCAGCCAGTCCGTAGAATAATAGCGGTCAACCTTAAAGGCCGTCTTGCCTGCCGCAGCCTCCTTGTAGCCGATGACAGCACGATACTTGCCCTCGTATTCCAGCAAAAAGAGGATGTGATACGGAATTTCCCGGTCGATTTGGCGCAGGACACTCTCGTCCAGCTCCGGGGCAGACAGCCGCATCTCAAACACCTCGATCTCCGTCACCTGCTCCCCAGCCGCCAGATTCAGGGTAGTGGTCGCAATCTTATTGCGCCAGTAGATGATTTTGATCTGCTCGACAAAGGCTTTCTTCATAGCCGGAGTAACGGCGATGTTCTCATAGAACTTCTGCTTTGGGATGCGTTTATTGAACTCGGTATTCATAGGCAAACCAAGCACATTTTTCACCTCTGTTCGTTCATTTTACAACAAGGAAGCAAATCAGCTCAAAATCATCCAGTCCGGACACCTGACTGAGCAATGCCGTTGTTCCGCCCGCAAAGAACAGGCTGTCGATGTCGCTTTCTTCTTTAACATCAATGATTGAATCAATGGCTTCACTCAGCAATTCGGACATTTCTGCCATGTCCTTTCCATCGTCTGTTTCCCGATTGAAGCGTTCGTATACCTCTTTGATCGGCTCAGTCTTTCCACGGCACAGCAACCGGATATCGTCCAACATCTTTTTGGGGTTCAGGTAGTCGCAGATGATCTGCCCATCCATGCCGATGTAAACCATGTAGAACGGATGGATGCGGTTCCGATTGTCCACATTGACGCTGTCATTGATGTTTTTCAGCACGAAGATCACTCCCTCCGGCAGTTCATCCGTAGCCGGAACCACCGCATGAAGTCCACGGGGCTTCTTGTCCAGATCACCATTGTGTTTGATGTAATCCAGCAGGTCGAGCCGGAACTCGTTCAGTCCCAGATCCATGATGGAGATGCCGTCCGACATATCCTCGATGTCAACGACCTCTTCCTGCAAGCGTTTCAGCTGTGCCTTGCGATACTCCAAATCACCCTTTTCTTCGGGGTTGATAAGGTCATCATCGCCGGTAGCGGTCATAACGGTGATTTTCATGCGGGTCTCCACACGGGATTTCAGGTTGATGTAATCGTCCAGCGTCAGATCAGGCCAGAAATTCACAAGCTGGATGTACTGGTTTCTGCTGCCGATACGGTCGATTCGTCCAAAACGCTGGATAATGCGTACCGGGTTCCAGTGAATGTCATAGTTGATCAGATAATCGCAGTCCTGCAAGTTCTGACCTTCAGAAATGCAGTCTGTCGCAATCAGCACATCAATTTCCGTGGCACTACCGGGCATCAGAACATCCCGGTCTTTGGAAATGGGAGAGAAGCAGGTCAGCACGTTGTTGAGTGTTGCCTTGAAGCCTTTGATCGTGGTACGTCCGTCAATCGAGCCGGTAATTACAGCGGTATTCAGCCCATATTTCTGCTTTACAAACGCACTCACATTGTCAAAGAGGTACTCTGCCGTATCCGAAAATGCAGAGAAAACCAGCACTTTTCTGTTGCCGGCATTGATCGGGTGCTCAATTTTTTCAGACAGCAGCTTGAACAGTTCTTGTAGCTTTGTGTCATGCTGCGGCGTGATATCTGCCACCATAAAGGTCAACAGCTCCAGAATTTCTGCATCTTTCCGAAGCTCCGTACGCCAGCTCTTCCAGTCCATATCCGCAAGGTCGATTTTGACTTTTTTGCCGACGGTGAAAAAGTCAGTGTTTTCATCGTCCATGTCAAAATCGTCTCCGGCCATGTCGTATATATCCAGATCAGCGTGGCCGGAGCGTTCAAACTGGTCAATAGACTGAATCGTACCATCAATCAGTTTCTTGATGCGCATCAGGGTCAGCTGGAACGAATGTACAGAGCTTTCCAGCCGTTTCAGCAGGTTGATACTCATCAACCGACAAATACCCTGCTCACGGCCTCTCTGGGTCAGATTCTCTCCCTTATTGTGCGTCAGCTCCTGATATTTCTGGATCTTACTTGCGAAGATGTAGTTGGAGGGCATATAGACGCACAAGCTCAACTGTATCAGCTGCTCGTAAATCTCATTGTAGTTGATAGCATTATTCAGGTCTGTCAGGCATGGACGGACGGAAATCGGCTTCAACCGCTCCGGGAACTTTCCGATAGCGTTGGTGTTGTAGTACTTCTCGATATGCTTCCGAGAACGTGCGATGGTAACACTGTCCAGCAGCTCGAAGAAGTCGAAATCCAATGTCCGCAGCAGCGCATCCGTGGTTCTCTCTTCTGGTTTCAGTTTGCTCCATGCGTTAAAGGCTTTCTGCGCCTGCTTAAAGATGTCTTCAATGCTCTTTGAGGTGTTCAGCCTTTCATCCAGATATTCGGAGTTTCCCTCATAGGCAAGGGCCAACTGATTTTTCAAGTCAACAAAGCGGTTGTTGACAGGCGTTGCCGAAAGCATCAGCACCTTAGTCTTGACTCCGGCACGGATCACCTTATCCATCAGCCGCTGGTAACGATTGTCCTGCGTCTTGCTATGAGTTCCGATGCCGTTGCGGAAGTTGTGCGATTCATCAATGACGACCAGATCGTAGTTGCCCCAGTTCAGACGATCCAGATCGAGACCATTCGATTTTCCGCTGCTTCTGGACAGGTCTGTGTGGAACAAGACGTCATAGTTCAGCCGATCCGATGCAATCGGGTTGTTCACATAGTTGTCCTTGTAGGTATTCCAGTTTTCCGCCAGCTTTTTGGGACACAGCACCAGAACCGACTTGTTTCGATTCTCATAATACTTTACGACTGCCAGTGCGGTAAAGGTCTTGCCAAGGCCAACACTGTCCGCAAGGATGCAGCCGTTGTACTTTTCCAGCTTATTGATGATGGCAAGCACCGCATCCTTCTGGAAGTCATACAGCAGGCTCCAGATTTTGCTCTGCTTAAAGCCGGTTGCCTCATTCGGCAGTTCATCTTCTGAGATGTCGTCCAAAAACTCGCTGAACACATGATACAGCGTCATAAAGTAGATGAACTCCGGGGAATTTTCTGCATAAGCCGTGCTGATATTTTCCAGAACCACATCTGTGACATCCTGCATTTTGTCCCGGTCGTTCCAAAGAGAATCGAACAACTTCATGTACTGCTGTGCGAACGGAGCCTCCATACAGTTGACCATGTTATAGCTGTTATTTCCGCGTTCACAGCCAATATCGACCGTTGTAAAGCCGCCAATCGGCATATAAGCGGTCTGTGCTGCACCGGAATCCACAGTCATAAAGCCAGCCATATTTTCACCGGTGGTGTTCGATTTGAACGTAGCCTTCCTTCTGATCCAGTCTGCACACTCCTTTGCGATGGCTCTCTGGGTCATCTCATTGCGCAGTTTGATTTCAAACTCTGTACCGTAAAGGCTCGTTTCACGAGAAATGCGGGGAATGTAGAACTCCCGCTTCTGCTTTTCAGCCTTTTCTTTCACAAACGTGGGGGATGTAAAGATAAATTCAAACTCGTCTATGGTTTCCAGCTGCTTCTTTAGCTCTTTGTAGGCATACATCGAAAAGCAGGCTGCCGCAATAGACACCCTGCTGCCTTTTTTGATTTCCACCCGTAAATCATCTCGAACGGTATTGGTGATGTTATCCAGAATTTTCATATCATCCACCGGCTTTATGCTTATCCGTATTTTTTATAGCCTTGACTATGAAAGCACTCTTACAAAACTCTATTTCTATTATACCACCCACTTTTTCCCCTGTAAACGAAAAAGCTGACGGTGTGTAGCGTGCAGCATCCATCAGCTTTTCGTGACACAAAAATCGGCACCCGCTTTTCAGCGAGTGCCGATTTTGTTACCCTATAGTGCGCTTTGATTTTTGGCGTAAGTGGCGTAAGTTTGGCGTAAATCCGCTTTTGCGCGCTCCAAAAATCAAGGATTCATGCGGTTTTTTGGCAGTTATTAGTACATGCCGCCCATGCCGCCCATGTCACCACCGGCTGCGGGAGCAGCGGGGGGTTCGGGCAGGTCAGCGACCAGGCTCTCGGTGGTCAGCACCATCTCAGCGACGGATGCTGCGTTCTCCAGAGCGGAACGGGTGACCTTGGTGGGGTCAACGATGCCGGCGGCGATCATATCCTCAACAAAGACCTCGTTCTGAGCGTCGAAGCCGTAGTTGGGCTTGTTGGCAGAGATGATCTTGTCGATGATGACGCTGCCTTCCAGACCGGCGTTCTTGGCGATCTGGCGCAGAGGTGCCTCCAGAGCCTTCAGGACGATCTTGGCACCGGTGCGCTCGTCGCCTTCCAGCGTGTCGCACAGGGCGCGCACAGCGGGGATGGCGTTGATGGGAGCGGTGCCGCCGCCAGCGACAACGCCTTCCTGAACAGCAGCCTTGGTTGCGTTCAAAGCGTCCTCGATGCGCAGCTTCTTATCCTTCATCTCGACCTCGGTAGCAGCACCGACCTTGATGACTGCAACGCCGCCGGCCAGCTTTGCCAGGCGCTCCTGCAGCTTCTCACGGTCGAAATCGCTGGTGGAAGCCTCGATCTGGTTGCGGATCTGTGCAATGCGGGCTGCAATGGCATCCTTATCGCCTGCGCCGCCCACGATGGTGGTGTTCTCCTTGGTGACCTTGACCTGACGGGCATGGCCCAGCATCTGGACGGTAGCGTCCTTCAGCTCATAGCCCAGATCAGCGGACACAACGGTGCCGCCGGTCAGGATAGCGATATCCTGCAGCATCTCCTTGCGGCGGTCGCCAAAGCCGGGAGCCTTGACAGCGCAAACGTTCAGGGTGCCGCGCAGGCGGTTGACGATCAGGGTGGACAGAGCCTCGCCCTCGATGTCCTCAGCCACGACCAGCAGCTTCATGCCGTTCTGCATGACCTGCTCCAGCAGGGGGACCAGATCCTGGATGACGCTGATCTTCTTATCGGTGATCAGGATTGCGGCGTTGTCCAGAACAGCCTCCATCTTGTCGGTATCGGTGACCATATAGGGGG
>OAWP01000769.1_pt1 | contig 24685 bp, 18 predicted proteins | sample 1517081 | NCBI WGS metagenome assembly OAWP01 (sample SAMEA2580167, study PRJEB22360) | human gut metagenome | biome: human gut; feature: human-associated habitat; material: faeces | place: Denmark | collected 2008/2010 | reverse complement strand
GTACGGGTATCAATGGAGCTTGTCTCCTCATCGAGAATCAGTCCCGGCGGATCCGCAATGGCTGCACGCGCGATCGCAAGAAGCTGCCGCTGACCCTGGGACAGATTCGCACCGTCTCCGGTCAGCATTGTGTCATAGCCCTGCGGCAGACGCATAATGAACCCGTGCGCATTCGCCAGTTTTGCTGCTGCTACAACCTCATCCTCCGTCGCATCGAGCTTTCCGAAGGCAATATTTTCTCTTACCGTTCCCGTAAACAGATGTGTATCCTGCAAAACAATGCCAAGCGATCTTCTCAGATCGTCTTTTTTGATCTTTCCAATATTGATCTCATCGTAACGGATCTTACCTTTCTGAATATCATAAAAACGGTTGATCAGATTGGTAATGGTTGTTTTTCCGGCTCCGGTGGAACCGACAAACGCGATCTTCTGACCCGGCTCCGCAAACAGTGATACATCGTGCAGAACGATTTTATCCGGGTTATAGCCGAAATCAACATGTTCGAATACCACACGGCCCTGCAGCTCGCGGTAATCCACAGATCCATCTGCCTGGTGCGTATGCTTCCATGCCCATTTTCCGGTACGCTCTTTCGTCTCGGTGAGTTTTCCGTTTTCTTCCTTCGCATTGACAAGCGTTACATACCCCTCGTCCAGCTCCGGCTCTTCATCCATCAGGCGGAAAATACGTTCGGCTCCTGCAAGTGCCATAACGATTGCGTTCAACTGCTGGCTGACCTGGTTGATCGGCATGTTAAAACTCTTGTTGAAGGTCAGAAAGCTTGCCAGACCACCGAGCGTAAAGCCACCGACATTGCCAAGGGCAAGTGCACCGCCGACAATCGCACAGACAACATAGCTCATATTTCCAAGCTGTGCATTGATCGGTCCGATGACATTCGCAAACGCATTGGCATTGTAAGCACTCTCATACAGATTGTTATTAATTTCTTTGAATTTTTCGATATTCTCCTCTTCATGACAGAATACCTTGACAACCTTCTGGCCATCCATCATCTCTTCGATAAAGCCGTTGACTTTACCAAGATCCCTCTGCTGTTTTACAAAGAAATTTCCGGAAAATCCGGCCACCTTTTTTGTCACTCCCAGCATGATAGATACCATAACCAGCGTTGTAATCGTCAGCGGGATGTTCAGAATCAGCATACTGACAAAGACACTGACAATCGTGATTGCACTGTTGATGATCTGCGGGATACTCTGACTGATCATCTGGCGCAGAGTATCAATATCATTTGTATAAATCGACATAATATCGCCGTGCGCATGCGTATCAAAATATTTGATTGGCAGCTTTTCCATATTGCCGAACAGATCATTTCTCAGATTCCGCAGGGTTCCCTGGGACACATAAATCATGGTACGGTTCTGAATGAACGCAGCCACAATACCGATCCCGTAAAATCCGGCCACCCGCAAAATTGCGTGGAGCAGCGGGCCAAAATCCGGATCCGGCTGGGTCAGCATCGGCGTGATATAGCCGTCAATCAGCGTTTTCATAAACATCGTTCCCTGTACGTTTGCCAGGACGTTGACAAAAATCGCAATGACAACAGCGATGCAATGTACGGTATAATCCTTTAATGCATATTTCATAATTCTGGTAAAGATCTTCATCGGATTCTTGACCTGCGGTTTCACCCCTCTTGGAGGTCTTGCGCCCGGCCCCTTTACCTGCTGTACTCTCTCTGCCATTCCTTACTCACCTCTCTTTTCGTCAAAGTCTCCGCCGCCACCGGTCTGAGACTCATATACTTCCCGGTAAATTTCATTGGTTTTCAGTAATTCCTCATGGCTTCCAAAACCATTTACTTTTCCGTTCTCCATGACAATGATACGGTCTGCGTCCTGCACACTGGAAATACGCTGTGCAATGATCAGCTTTGTCGTTTCAGGAATCTCGGTCAGGAATGCCTTCCGGATTTTTGCATCGGTTGCGGTATCGACAGCACTTGTACTGTCATCCAGAATCAGCACCTTTGGTTTTTTCAGCAGCGCTCGTGCGATACAGAGGCGCTGTTTCTGGCCGCCGGATACGTTGGATCCGCCCTGCTCGATGTAGGTGTTGTAGCCCTCCGGCATCCGGTCGATAAATTCATCAGCGCAGGCAAGACGGCAGACACGCTTGCACTCTTCTTCCGAAGCATTTTTATCACCCCAGCGAAGATTGTCGAGAATGGTACCGGAAAACAGCACATTTTTCTGTAAAACAACGGCTACTTCATTTCGCAGAGTTTCCATATCGTAGGAACGGACATCCTTTCCGCCGACTTTGATGGAGCCTTCCGTGACATCGTACAGACGGCTGATCAGGTTGACAAGACTCGTCTTCGCACTTCCGGTTCCGCCGATGATACCGATGGTCTCACCGGATTTGATCGAAAGGTTGATATCCGAAAGAACCGGCTCGCCTGCTCCCTTTTTGTAGTTGAAGTAGACGTGATCGAAGGTAATGCTTCCGTCCGGAATATCAAAGTCCGGATTCTCCGGATTGTCGAGATCGCTCTTCTCATTCAGAACCTCGGTAATACGGCGCGCACTCGCAAGGCTCATCGTGATCATAACGAATACCATCGAAAGCATCATGAGGCTCATCAAAATGTTCATGCAGTAGGTCAGAAGGCTCATCAGCTCTCCTGTTGTCAGGCTGCTTCCGACGATCATCTTCGCACCGAGCCAGCTGATCAGAAGAATACAGCTGTAAACGGTAAGCTGCATCAGCGGCGCGTTGAAGGAAAGGTTTTCCTCTGCTTTACAGAAAATTTTGTAGATGTTCTCTGCTGCTTTGTGGAACTTACTTGTTTCATGATCCTCACGCACATACGCTTTTACTACGCGGATGGCGGATACGTTTTCCTGTACGCTCGCATTCAGCTCATCGTACTTCGGAAATGCCTGATCGAAATATTTCATCGCGGAACGCATGATCAAAAACAGACACGTTCCGAGGATAAGAATGGCTACCAGATAAACGCTTGCAAGACGTGCATTGATATAAAACGACATAATCATCGCGATAATCATGCTCGACGGTGCACGCATGCACATACGAAGAATCATCTGATAGGCATTCTGCAGGTTGGTGACGTCTGTCGTCAGGCGGGTGACAAGACCTGCGGTGCTGAATTTGTCGATATTCGAAAATGAATATTCCTGAATGTTTTCAAACATGGCCTGACGCAGATTTCTTGCAAATCCGGCAGACGCTTTTGCTCCATATTTTCCGCCCATGATACCGGCAAACAGACCGATGGCTGCTGCTGCCACCATGAACGCTCCCACCACGTAGATGTGATGGAGATCGCCTTTTTCTACACCATCATCGATAATGGATGCCATCATAAGAGGAATGATCATCTCCATGATAACTTCCAGAATCATGAAAAGCGGAGTGGCAATGGAGGCTTTTTTAAACTCTTTTACCTGTGCTCCAAGTGTTTTTAACATGATGTCTCTCCTAACATATTTTTTACATTGCTTTTGAGCTGGTCGATGACACGGTAGAAGGTATCGAGATCTTCTTTTGCAATTCCTTCAATTGTCTGTTCTTCCAGAATATCGATCATATCTTTCGTCTTCTCGTGAAGCTCTCTTCCGGTATCGGTCAGCACCAGTTTCTTCAGACGTGCATCATAGGGAACGGACTCCCGTCGGATGTAGCCCTTTTTCTCCATGAGCTTTAAAATATTCGTCACGGTGGACCGACAGATCTTAAACTCCGCCTCGATATCCTTCTGGAAAATATCTTTGTCTTCGTTCCGGCACAGATACCCTAAAATCCATCCGTGCATGGCGGTCAGTTCATCGACCCCCCGCTCTCTGGCGGCTGCCATCAGGTTCCGTGACATCATATTGTCCAGCGTCCGCAGTTCGTGGCCGATTTTTCTTTTTTTACAACACACGCTGCTTTTTTCCTCCTTTCCCCTTTGCTGCCGTCCCCATCTGTTCTTTATAAAACTGTTTGAACAAGGACTGTTCTATAAGCAACTGTTCTATAGATAACTGTTTCATATTAAACAGTTCGCTATAGAACATTCTAGGAGGTTTTGTGGGAAATGTCAACCTGTTTGCGTAAAAAAATTTGAAAAAAATGCTCCGGATAAAAGTTTTCCACTTTCCGCCCGGAGCATTCCGCTCGTTTATTCTTCGATTTTTCTTCTTAAATAGCTTCCCACCATATGGGAAAAGTTGCGGATGTCGCGCGCATATGCGAAATCCTTGCCGAAAATCTTCTGCTCCGCCATAAGCTCCGTCTCCTCGCCTACAAAGACCCCAAGCACCGAGACACCCTGCTGCCTAAGGCGCCGCACCTCAGTTGCCGTGTCATGCAGCGCATAGTCATCCCGGTACGGCTTTGGATTTCTCGCATTCGGCCGGTTCACCAGCACATCGTACGGCTTTCCGTCGCTTAAGAGGATCAGCAGCTTCCGGTCCTCCTGGCGTTTTAAAAGATCCATCCCCGCCGCCTTGACAGCAAGCCCGTCGCGGTTGTTTGATGATGTAATATACTCAAAAATATTGCTGTTCTTCTCCCGCGGATCGTCGTAATCGCGCATCCGGTGCAGAATCGTGTAATCCCAGAACGTACAGAAGCTCATCACGCGGAACGGGATGTGCAGGCGGCTTAAGGTCTCCGCCAGAATGTACGTCTGCAGTGTCACATTCTCCTGGCGCGGCCGCTGGGAACCGCTCGCATCCACGAGAATATCCACGACAAAATCCAGCGAATTCCGCCGCTGCTCCAGCCGGAACAGATCCGCATTCTGACTCCGTCCCACCTTCCACATCCGCGCGGGCTGTAAAATTCCGTGGTCTGCATCTGCAAACGACTGGTCCTCCTGCAGCAGCATCGCTTTTTTCAGTTCCTGATACAGCAGCGAAATGTTCTGCCGCACCGCGCGGTGCTGGTCGTAATAGGCATGAAGGTTTTTATCCTTCTGCTTCTGCGCGTAGGAGAGCTGATAATACTTTCCGACCGGATTTTTCAGCACACCCTCCGTGTAATAGAGGCTGCAGTCGCTGTGGATGCCGCGGCAGAGCTGGTAATTCCGGCTTTTCTCCTCACTCTCCGAGAGCCACGTTTTTCCGTAATTGCGCTGAATGTACTGATACATCCGTGCCAGCGCTTTCTCATCAACGACAACGACCTTTTTGGTATCGCTTCTCGCTGTTTTTTCTTTCTTCTCTTCCGCCTCTTTTGATGTGAAATTTGTCATATCAAGCGAAACTCGCTCCAGATATGTCTCGAGCCCGTCCTCGTACAGTTCCTCCGAAATGAAATCCTTCCAGGAATACTCGGTGAGCTCCTCGATCGTTACCGCAAGAACCGAGGCAAGATCACCGTGCTTTTTCACAAATGCGGGATCGACGACCTTATTGTACAGCTCGTCCGTCACCCGGATCAGAGAAGAAAGATCCGCTGTTTCGGATGCGTGCTTCAGCAGCTCCATCCACTCCCGCGTTTTCCCCGAGTATGAAGGGCTTTTTTCCTCGTCCTCCTCTCTTCTTCCGCGCAGATACTCCAGTTTCAGGCGCCCTGTCTCATTTTTGGATAAAGATTCAAACGAGTGGTCCAGTATTTCCTCCGCTGCTCTCCTTCGAAAGCCCTTGACACCGGGGCGCTCGCTTTCGAGCCGCTTCGATACGGCCTCCTCCGTCACCAGCTGGGCGAGCATCATCAGTTCTCCCTCCGCTGCGCCGCTGTAAACCTTCTTCACCAGATACAGGCTGTAGGCTTCCCGATCAAAGTAACACGAAAAGGCACCCTGGCGGATCGTATCGTACAGCACCGTATCCGGCTCTTTCGCATACCGCTCCACGTCCGGGTTCAGCTTCAGCGTGTAGTCGCCGCTGACGGTCCAGACGAGATTGCGGATCCGGCTCTCCAGCTCCATCTCATGCGTTTTTAATGTTTCCTCTGTCACCATACGTATTTCCTCTAAAAAATATCCTGCGGCGTCCACTCTTCCGGAATCCGCGTGCGCACAACATCCCGCACGATCTCTTTTTCAAACAGGTCAAAGCATTTATTGACAATGCCGATCTGCACCGCAAGATACGGGGACAGCCCCTGGCGCATCGTACCGATCGCTCCGAACAGGCCGCGGAGGTCGAGCGCACGCGTGGTGATTTCCGCCTGTTTTGCCTTTTTCTGCAGATCGAGGTAAAGACCGGCCAGCGCATCGCGTGCCGCCGGTTTCAGATCCGGGAATTTTGACTGCATCAGATAAAACAGTGTCTCTTCCGTAAGCGACGGCATGTCAATCACCAGAAAGCGGGACACCAGCGCCTCGTTCAGCTCTCTCGTTCCCGCATAGCCGTAGTTCATCGTTCCGATCATCCGCGCCGCCGGGTGAAGCGGAATTTTATCGTAGCCCGGCACATCGATAATGCGGCGGTAGTCGAGCGCGGCGTGAAGAACACTGACTGCATCGTTTTTCGCCATGTTGATCTCATCGAGAATGCCAAAACCGCCTTCCTCTGCACAGCGGTAAATGCTGCCCTTCCGGAGTGTGACCTCCTGGTTCTGGAACGTATCGGTTCCGATCAGCTCGGCACTTCCTGTGTTTACATGGAAGGAAACGTTGTACGTCGGTCTTCCGAAAACATACGCCAGTGTCTCTGCCAGCACGTTTTTTCCCGTTGCCTTCTCGCCGGTCAGCAGCAGATTTTCGCCCTGCAGCAGCGCGGCAATTGCCATCTCCAGAATCTCTTTTCCAAAAAACGGGATTTCCGGCGTACTCATGCGGTTCTCTAAGCCCTCCGCCACCGGATAGCTCTCGCGGAATCTCCGCACGCTCTCAATTAACGCCCCGCTCACGCCCTGTTCCTGTAAAAATGAATCGTTCATCTTCTATTTTTTAATCCTCTCTGTCGTTAAAATATCTTTTTGCTTCTACCAGTATACGGGATCTGCCTTTTTTCTGCAAGACCTGTCGGACTTATAGTAATCCCCGAAAATAATGCAAAAAATTCGCGCTCTGCAGCACTGCCTTTTTTGCATTATTTTCGGGTCTTGCTATAGATTGAATTGAATTGAAACATAAAGACACCGGAAAACAGGCTTTATCCCGTTTCCCGGCGTCTTATTTCTGTCATTGATTCAGTTCATGCATCGCATTATCCGCGGATTCCGGAAAGAATTTCCTCTGTGGAAGCTTTTGCCTCCTCGTCCAGGTTCTCTTTCTTATAGTTCTCATATCTCTGTTTGTGATGCGGATTCTCTGCCCACAGCTCGTCTGCGGCTTTTTTCCACTCAGCAGCATACAGGTCACATTTTCCGCACAGATGCTCTGCGCTCTCCGGAGACTGCAGGTCGGTTGACTTCGCGCCGGTCTTCTCTACCATCTCACGCAGCAGTTCCGGATTTTCGAGCATCGGACATGGGCGCAGGTGGTTGCGGTTGAACGGCTGTCCATCGCGGTATGCCTGGAACAGCGGCTGCTGCAGTGCTTCGATCAGGGAAACTTCGTTGATGTTGGCGCCGGAGTAATGGATGAAAACACACGGCTCCACATCGCCGTTTGGATTGATATGGCAGTAGTTTCTTCCTCCTGCGATACAGCCTCCGACGAACTCACCGTCGTTCTGGAAGTCCATAACAAAGATCTGTTTGTCGCTCTTATCGGAACGGATCTCACGCAGTCTGTGATAGATATATTTTCTCTGCTCAACCGTCGGCATCAGCTCCGGTGCAGCGTCCATGCCGACCGGCATGAAGTGGAAATACCAGCTGTAACGGCATCCGTGCTCGATCAAAAGATCCAGGAACTCGTCACTTGTAACGGTCTCGAGGTTTGCTCTTGTGTAGCAGATGGAAGTACCAAAAAGCAGACCGTGTTTTTTCATCAGATCCATGGCTGCCAGAACTTTATCGAAAATACCCTCGCCGCGGCGTCCGTCGTTGACCTCCTCGAAGCCTTCCAGAGACAGGGAGAAGGAGATATTGCCGAGCTTCTGAACCGCCTCACAGAACTCCTCGTCGATCAGGGTTCCATTGGTGAAGCAGTGGAATTCACAGTCATGATGCTCTTCTGCCAGACGCAGGATGTCTTTTTTGCGCACAAGCGGTTCGCCGCCGGTGAACATGTAGAAGTAGGTTCCCAGCTCTTTTCCCTGGCTTATGATATCAGAAAGTTTCTCATAGGAAAGATTCAGCTTGTGGCCGTATTCTGCTGCCCAGCATCCGGTGCAGTGCAGGTTACAGGCACTTGTCGGGTCCATCAGCATCGTCCATGGGATGTTGCAGTTGTATTTTTCACGGTTCATACGGATCTGTTTCGTTCCGACGAAAGCTGCCTGGAATCCCAGGTTCAAAGCAGTCATTTTGATCACCTGCGGATCCAGCTCGTCCAGTCCGCGGTTGACATACTGTACCCATTTGTTGTCCGGATTCTGCAGCATGGTGCGGATGTTGTCGAAGGTTTTCTCCGCAAACATATTTCCGGTAAATTTCTGTACAAAATCCGTCAGATTCAACAGCGCTTTTGTTCTGTCGTCTCCGTGATTCACATATTTTAAAACACCATCGATCGCAGCGCCTGCAGCGGCTCTTTCTACTTTCATTTTTGCATCCATTGTTCACGATCTCCTTTGTAATAGTTTAATATTTTCGCCCGGAATTGATCTGGTTTTGAATACCACATCCTGGCTTTTTCCCATTATATTCTCCATATTTGGAAAATACAACCCAAAATTCCCTCGTTTTGGACACATCAAAAAAAGTGTCCCACAAGGGAACACTTTTTCCTGTTTTTCTCTTTCCGTTATATTTTACATTGCATTTTCAGATTCACACAAAGCATTTTCTAATTTTCGATCAGAACCGCGCGGATCGGTCCGCCGTACTGGTGTTTCTTTTTGACCGGAGCAGCCACAAGAAAATAATGACCCGAGGTCACTTTCTCCAGATTCAGATTTTCGACAATCACCGTACCTTTTTTCAGCAGCTGCTGATGAACATCATTCCCCGATGTCTCATTTCCGACAGTTTCCTGCTCCACACCGAGCAGCACCAATTTTTTCTCTGCCAGGTAATCTGCCCCATCGCGTGTAATCTGCGCATCGCCGCGGATCAGAAGACGTTCACAGTCCTCTTCCATGACCTCCTCGAGCACTTCTCTTGTCACTTTTCCCTCAAGCTCCGCCACCTGACAGATGCCAAGTGACCGATCGAGCGTCGTCTGCGCCGTTCCTTCCTCCGTCATCAGATGACGCGGCGCGTCCATTGCGGAAAACTGCTCTCCGGAAATGTCATATAATTTCATATTTTCCTATCCTCAAACCGGGAAACTCCCGTCTTTCTTTTTTCCAATATTTGCCGATACTGCCAGATTCTGCCGGCAGCCAAACCTTGTTTAGTATAGCCTATTTTCGGACGCTTTACAAGGCTCATTTCTGCAAAAATTCTGACTTTTATACAGCAATCCTATCTGCAATAAACAATTTGTCATTTTCACTCCCCTGGTGTATAATAGAAATATCCAAACGGTTACGCTATCTTTCAAAAGGGAGGGAAATCTTATGAAACTCCGGCTAAGCCCGTGGATCTGCGCCACAGCTTCGCCGGAGTTTTTTACACTCTTCTGGTTTACGGAATCAGACGGTGAATGTCTCTTGGAAACAGGGATGCGTTCCGCACATTTTCAAATCCGAGAAGCCGTGCCGTAAACCGCTCCAGCCCAAGACCGAGACCGCCGTGCGGAGGCATGCCGCAGCGGTGCATCATTAGATAGCTCTCAAACGCTTCCACATGCATGCCGCGGCTTTCGATCTTTTCCACCTGCTCCCGGTAATTGTGGATGCGCTGGCCGCCGGTCGTCACTTCAAGGCCGCGGAACAGAAGGTCAAAGCTTTCCGTCTCTGCCGGGTTTTCTCTGCTGTCCATCGCGTAGAACGGGCGCTTGGCGCTTGGATAATGTGTCACAAATACGAAGTCACTGCCTGTCGTTTTCTTCACGTATTCGCACAGCAGTTTTTCCTCCTCCGGTTCAAAGTCCAGTTTCTCCGAAAAGGCTCTTTTGTATACGCGGCTCACCAGCTCTTTCGCCTCGGAAAAACGGATTCTCGGAATCTCCGTGATCACCGGCACCTCTGCTTTTAAAAGCGAAAGCTCCGCTCCGCATGTCTCCTGCAGCCGTCCAAATGTGTACCGCAGCATTTCCTGCTCCATCGCCATGATGTCCTCAAAATTCTCGATATAGCCCATCTCAAAGTCCACGCTTGTATATTCGTTCAGATGACGCGCCGTGTCGTGCTTCTCCGCCCGGAAGACCGGTGCGATCTCGTAGACACGCTCGAAGACGCCGACCATCATCTGCTTGTAAAACTGCGGGCTCTGCGCCAGATATGCCTGTTCGCCGAAATACGACAAAGAGAAGATATTAGCTCCGCCCCCGCCGCTACGAGCTTCGGTGTGTGGATTTCGGTGAAGTGCTGTCCATCCAGAAATTCGCGGAACGCCTGACAGATCTTTGCCTGGATCTGGAAAATCGCGCGCTCTTTTTCGTTGCGCAGCGTAATTGGGCGATAGTCCAGCAGGTTCTCGATGGAAGTGTTGACCCGCTTCTGGTTGATGACAACCGGCGGTACTTCTTCCGGCTCGGAGAGGATTTCCACGTCTAACAGATGCAGGTCATACCCGCTTCTGGAACGCTCTTCACGGATCCCCTCCGCGGTAAACCGGACACACGCCTCTTCTTTTAATTCCTCCAATGCAAACCGGGCATACGCCGGCTCGTACACGCACTGTACCATCTGCCGTTTCGTCCGAAGCAGCACAAATGCAAATGAGCTCATTTTTCGGATTTTGTAAATGCTTCCATGCAGCCGCACGATTTCGCCGATGTGTGCTCCTAACTGCTCTGCTTCGAGTTCCTCTGTTTTTCTTACTTTTACGGTATTCATTTCTGTCTTCATAGTCTTTTCTGCCTTTCTGTTCTGATTTTTCTTTATCGCCGCAAAATCAGCAGAAAATCCATATGGACATAATCTGTATGTCCCATACGATCACAACCCTTCTCTGATGTAAATTTCAAGTCATTCCCGCATGGATAAAAAATGGCAAAGAAAAACCACACGGGGTATTTCTTTTTCTCCCAGTGTGGTTTCCCTTTGCCTTATCTTCCACACAGGTACAACACAATCAGCGCCTGTACCTGTGAAGTATAGTAGTCTTCACTTTGATACAAGCGCTATCAATCGTCGTCCCTGTGCATCTGTACGCTGTGCATCTCGTTCATCGTTGATAACCTCTGTTTCGTAGTTTTGTTGTATTATAATTCTGCGTTCCGGTTTTGTCAACCCTTATTTTCCGTAATTGATGATCACCACTTCCGCTTTCGTCCCGATCCGCATCGGCGGTCCCCAGAGACCCACGCCGGATGTGACGATGCTGTACATGTCTCCGACTTTCTTCATCCCGCAGGCATTCTCCCACATCAGGCCGGTAAGGATATTTCCTGGGAAGAGCTGTCCGTCATGCGTATGGCCGCCAAGATCAAGGTCTGCGCCTGCCTCTGCCAGCTCGGTCAGCTCCGACGGCTGGTGGTCAATCACAAAAACTGGAAGCGACTGGTCCAGTCCGGTAAGCAGTTCGGACGGCGTGTCGCGTGTCTCCTGCGTTTTGCGGATCCGGTCGGGATCTTTTCGGCCCGCCAGATAAAAGGCATCATCGATACAAACCACATCATCCTCCAGCAGATGAATCTTCGCGCGGTCCAGGAACTCACCGAACCGGCGGTCGGCGACGCGCTCCTCCTTCGTCTCAAACGTAAAGCCCGCGAGAATCTTCTCATCGAGATCGTGGTTGCCGTAGCAGGCGTACGTGCCGTACCGGCTCTTTAAGCCCGCCAGAAGATCCGCCACGCGGTCCGGCTCATAGATGGCATCGTACTCATTATCAAAAATATCCCCGGCAATCACAACGACATCCGGCTCCTCAGCGTTGATTTTTTCCACCATCTCTTCCATCTGATGACTGCCGATGCTGTACCCCAGATGAAGATCTGCGACGAGCGCAATTTTCAGATGTGCATCCTTTTTCGATGGAACCTCATATCGTGTCGTGTAAATATGGACTGCATGCACCATTCCATAGATGCACATTCCCGTCACAAAAAGGATCGCGCCAAGGCCGACCGCTTTCAATCCCATCGGAGAATACAGCCAAGTTTTCGTCAGTACCGTATGCGCAAAAATGAAGCGCAGCAGCACCAGAATCGCGGTGAAGCCAAGAAAATACAGATACATGCCGAGCCAGCAGTTGCTGATGACCTTTAAAATCCGGTGAACGGGATCTCTTTTGATCAGAAAGCTCGTCAGCAGGGAAAGTGCAAAAAATGCATACAGCACCAAAATGACACCCAGCACGGCCGGATGGCGGAACAGAGGATGCACCTCCTTCATCCACCGCAGCAGCCAGTAGGCGGTAAATACATTTGCCAGTATGTAGACCGGCGCAAGAAATATTGCAAGCATACGTATGTTTCCTCTCTTTTTCGATTCAAATACAGGGCAGGAAAAAGCGTGCCGAACGAAACGTTTCCGGCACGCTTTTTGCCAGGCATTCATCAGAGTTTTTTCTCTATGATATCAAACAGCTCACGTCTCCGCTTCCGCCAGCGCCAGCCATTTGCAAGTTTGTTGTAGAAATAGAACGAATCCACAAGCACCATGTTCAGGCGGCCGATCCGGTCTTTCGTCGTTCCGTTGTAATGTTCGCCGCCGCATTCGATCTGCGGGCACGTTTTTACGTAGGCGATCAGATCATCCTCACTTCTGATGGTATCCGGCAGCTCGGTGTACGCTTTTCCGATGCAGTCCAGCCGGTGCGCATCGCTTCCACCAAAGCCGGGCTTATTGAATTTCTCCGCCAGCCGTTTCGCTTTTGCGTTCGTCTCCGCGCTTTCACACGCATTGAAAATTTCAACAAAATCGAACTGCGGGAGAAGCTGGGCAATCCGCTGCTGATACTTTTTCTTCCGTTCATTCGTGCTGATCATGCTCATAAATTTTTCGCCGTACGGATGCGCCGGTCCTAAAATTCCGCCGTACGCATGGACGATCTTGACAAGGATCGATCCCGGCAGGCCGCGCAGCTCCAGAATTTTTAATTTTACGCCGAACGGCATAATCACAAGAATGTGGCCGCAGTCGCACGTATCGTACTCAACACCTTTTAATACCACAAAATCCTGGTGTGCTCTTCCCTTGATGGCATTCTTCCACTCGCGGTATCCGTCATAGGAATCGTGGTCGGATACCAACATTCCTCCAAATCCTTTTCGTTTCAGTGTTCGGATGTACTCCTCAATCATGACTTTTCCATCCATCGAACCCTCTTTTGTGTGGCAGTGCATATCAAATTTCATGCAAAACGCCTCCTTTTATCTTCCATGTTCGAAAACCATTTCGTTTTTCCTATTTTTCTGGAATCGTTTCGGATGGTTCCGCCGCGTTTTTGGCGCGGCAGAATCGATAGTTTGTACCATCTAACTTTATTTTACCACTTTTTCCACAAAAGAAAAAGAAATTTCTTCTGAAGATCTGGTAAATTTTCCTTAAAGAATGGAGTTTTTAGACAATTCCTGTTCTTTGTCCCTGTTTTTACCGTGTTCTTTTTGCTATGATAAAAACAGCTTATTTTACTTGATCGGAGGAACACATTATGAATTCACAGGACATCACCCGCGCACTGATCGACACAACAGTTGCACGCGCGATGGTGGAGATGGACGCAGATCCGAAACGCAGCGTCCGCAAGCTCTGCGATCTTGGCCGCCAATTTTCCCGCGGCCGCTTTCAGAATCAGATTTTTGCCATTTTTCAGGATCTTCTGCGCAACGATGAAAGCCCGTATTATCAGGCGATCGACTTTCTGCTGCGCAGCAACGATCCGGAAGCGCTTCGTCAGTTCGGCATCAACATCGGCTACAACAGTTTTACCTACGGTGCGCAGATTCTGCGCCAGAAGCAGAAAGAACTTTCCTTTGCTGTTCCCTGGGTTGTCAAGCTCCGTCTCGACAGCCGCATCCCGGACACTTACGATTCCTCGTTTTTTGCATCCGTGGTCAGAACCGGTCTGACATACGGCATCTACTCTTATCAGCTCCGCTCCATGGATCATCATGAGGATATGGAATCCTACCTTGCCGTTATCCAGTCGCATCCGGAATGCGCGTTTCTCTGGTTTCTTTCCGATACGCCGCTTACCGAAAAACAGCAGAAACTGCTTTTATCCTGCCCGAACCTGATGGTTTCTCTTCCAATTGATGCCCCCTCAACGGCTTCCATGGCAAAAGCCCTGCGCCGTCAGAAAACGCTGTTCGGTATGCACAAAGTCTATCAGGATGCAGATGCTGCCGCTTATCTGCTCTCTTTTGACCACCTGTATTCCCAGATGGAACAGAGTGTCTTTTTCTTTCTGGTCGCAGATGATTCGTGCTCAAAAGAAAGTATCCGGGCTGTTTCCGATGTTGTTCAACAGTACCGCTTCACCCCCATACAGCCATTCTTCCCGATCGAAGTGCAGGAAGACTCCCGCAAAATTGAGCAGATTATCACCGCCAATCCGGCGTATCTGCTGCTTCTGCCGGATCACATGGCCCGCACACTCGATACGCCCACCGTTTCCTTTGAAGAGTTGTCTCTTCGGAATATATTTTACCGTGAACTGCTCGCAGATGCATAAAAGTACAGCCAAAGCGGAATTTTATTTCTTTGGTTCCGCTTTGGCTGCTATTTTTTCTGATGATCTGCATATCACTTCTTTCAGTTCTTCGACAAACGTTTCCGGTTCCAGCTCGCTTTCCATGGAAAACCAGCGCAGAACCGCGGTCAGGAAGGCATCACAGAAGAACGTTACAAACAGTTTCTGATTCTGTACCTGAAAGAGATCCTGTACAAAAAACGCCATGACCGGCTCGAGCATCTCGTAAAAGTAATCCTTAAAACTGTTCTGCCCTTCGATCCTCAGGGCACTCTGGTAAAATGCTTTATTCTGATAGAAAATATTGCAGACCGCCACCAGCACATCCCATTCATTCTCAAAGTTCTTTCCGCCCATGTTTGTCAGAAAGTCCACATAAAAGATCCAGTTTACCAGATCGTATTTATCTTTAAAATGATAATAAAAGCTTTTCCGGTTCAGACCGCATTCCTCGCAGAGATCTGAAATACTGATTTTCGCAAAAGACTTGCGTACCATCAATTTTTTCATTGCATCTGCAAGCGCACTCTTTGTACTGTTGGAATCCGCCATCTCTTCTCTCCCTCTCTTTTCGACCGTTTGTGCTATTATTCTACACCATCTTTTTCCTTTATGCAAGAAAAGCGCACCAGGAAAAGGCTGTATTTCCTTTTTCTGGCACGCTTTTTGCAATCATGCTTCTTCCGTTTTTCCATCTGCCTCCAGTGTGAACCAGAATGCCACACCGTTGTCGTAATTCTGGCAGCCGCACTGCTGCTGGAAGGAATCCATAATGGCTTTTACGATGGAAAGGCCGATGCCGCTTCCGCCGTATTCCCTTGTTCTCGCTTTGTCCACCTTGAAGAATTTCACCCATACCTTGTCGAGATCCTCCTCCGGGATCGGGTCCCCGGTATTGAAAACGGTTGTCTTTACGACATTCCCTTCTTTTTTGCAGCTGATCTCAATCGTGTGGTCGTAGTCCAGATGGTTGAGGGCATTCGTCAGATAGTTGGTGATAACCTCCTCGACTTTGAATTCATCGCCCCAGACATAGAGCGGGTCGCCGCCGGTAAAGAGCACTTTTGCCTCTTTCTGGCGGATCAGGATGTCGGAGGACTGCAGCACGCCTTTAATCACGGCGTTCAGATCGAACCGTTCCATATTGACCTGATCCTCACCGAACTCGAGTTGGTTCAGGTTCAGGAGTTTTTTGACCATCTCGTTCATCTTTGCCGCCTCGTCGATGATGACATCGCAGTAGAACTCGCGGCTTTCCTCGTCGTCGTTGATGTTGTCTTTCAGGCCTTCCGCATAACCCTGAATCAGAGCGATCGGGGTTTTCAGCTCATGTGTGACATTTGCGAGAAACTCGCGGCGCATTTCATCAATCTGCGTTTTTTTGTCAATATCTTTCTGCAGCTCAACGTTCGCACTTTTCAGCTCGGAAATCGCCTGCTCAAGCTGTTCGGACATGACATTGAAGTTGTTTCCAAGCTCGCCGATCTCGTCTTTTCCGCCGCTCACGTAGCGGGCATCGAAGTCAAGGGCTGCCATTTTTTTCGAAATTTCGGTCAGCTCCTGCACCGGACGGACGATCTGGCGGGTGATGATCCAGATCACAATGGCACCGATGATGATGATCGGAATGCCGATAAAGAGGTAAAACTGGTTGGAAAGGCCGACCGCATCCGTGATGCTCTCCAGCGGGCATCTTGCAAAGTAGCAGTTTCCATTGTCAAACCAGCCGATGATCTGCAGATACTCGGCATCGGCGTGGCTGTCGTAGAATTTCTGGATCTGATAGTTGTCTTTGCTGTCAACGACTTTGGTATTTGCCTGCTCGTTTCCGCTGATCAGGCCGAAGATCAGGGTCTGGAGGCTCTGGCGGTCGGTTGCGTTGGAATAGACGAAGCTGCTGAGCTCCGGTCCGGTGATAATGACTTTCAGGTTGTTGGTAACGCAGAACTGCTCGAAGGTATCAGGGATATCGTCGCTGTCTCCGCCTGTCGCATTCAGTTTCTGAAAGCTCTCTGCCAGAATGTGTTCTTTATCCCGGATATAAAAGGACCCGAGAAAGAAGTAATTGATCAGGCCGATGATAAGCAGGGTAGCCGCCATGGTCGCAATAAAAGTGTAGGCAATTCGTTTTTTGACGGAGTGTTTTCTTCCCTTTTGTGGCATTTTCAAGTGAAACCGGTGCTTTTTCTCCGTCTGGTTTCCCATTGTCACACGAGAATCTTCTGCAGGTATCTCCATGGAAGTCTCATTTTGTTTTTCTGTTCCGTTCATGATTCGTCCGCCTCGAATTTATAGCCCATGCCCCAGATGGTCTTGATTAAATCGCCTTTGTCGCCCATTTTGCTGCGAAGTTTTTTGACGTGGGTGTCGATGGTGCGGGCGTCGCCGTAGTAGTCGTAGTTCCAGACGTTGTTCAGGATTTTTTCTCTGGAGAGGGCGATTCCCTGGTTTTCGAGGAAGTAGGTGAGGAGTTCGAATTCTTTATAGCTTAACTCCATTGGTTTTCCGTCAATGGATGCCATGTGGGCGGCTTTGTCGATGCGGATGCCGCCGGCTTCTAATACGTCGTCTTCGCCGGTTTTGCCGCTGCGGCGCAGGATGGCTTCGACGCGGGCGACGAGGATTTTCGGGGAGAATGGTTTTGAGATGTATTCGTCTACGCCGAGGTCAAAGCCGAGGAGTTCATCGCGTTCTTCGCTTTTGGCGGTGAGCATGATGATCGGGACTTTGGAGTTCTGGCGGATTTCGCGGCAGACCTGCCAGCCGTCCATTTTGGGCATCATGACGTCGAGGATGATGAGGGCGATGTCTTTCTGGGCGTAGAAGGTGTCTACGGCCTGTTCGCCGTCACCGGCTTCGATGACGTCGTATCCGGCTTTTACTAAAAAATCTTTGACAAGTTTGCGCATACGGCTTTCGTCGTCTACTACTAGGATTTTTAATTTGTCCATGATTGAAAGTCTCCTTTATTTGACGGACGGAAAAAAAACGGCTGCCCGCCCGCTCGTGCTTTTTCCTAATCTCGTTGTGTTTTTATGTTTGATATTTTTACCATTTTACTTTAACATGGGTTTATGTTTTTTCTGTGAAATGGGGTGAGTTTATTTTAACATATAGAAAGGGAGTTGGAAACTTCTATTTTTTGTATTGATTAAATTTGGGTATGAAAAAAGATCTCCTGGGGTTGGCAGGAGATCTTTTTTCATACGGGTTATTCTTCTTCGTCGAGATAGTATCTACCGTAGGCGTCGGCTGCTTTAATGGCGGCGAAGACGGTCTCCGGGGTTACTTCGAATGGCATGTTGTGGAGGGTGTCGGTCTCTGCGCATGCGGTTTTGGCTACTTCCATGAGCTGGTCGTCGGTTACGTTTCCGGCACCGAGTTCAGCCAAGGTGACTGGGAGACCGACTTCGATGCACCATAAGATGATGTCTTCGAGTTCATCGAGCGGTACGTTTTCCAGGACGAGCTGAGTCAGGGTTCCGAAGGCTACTTTTTCACCGTGGTACATGTGATGGCACTCTTCGAGTACGGTGAAGCCGTTGTGGATGGCGTGGGCTCCTGCGAGGCCTGCGCTTTCAAAACCGATTCCGGAAAGGAGGGTGTTGGCCTCGATGACTTTCTCGACTGCCGGGGTGCATACGCCGGCTTCAAGAGCGATTTTGGCTTTTACACCTTCTTCCATCAGAGTGTCAAAGCAGAGTTTCGCGAGTGCCATCGCTGCCTCGGTTGTTTTTCCACCGGCGCAGGAAGTAGCTCCGCTTCTCTGGCAGGCTCTTGCTTCAAAATAGGTGGCAAGTGCATCACCCATTCCGGCTACGGTCAGGCGGACTGGAGATTTTACGATGATGTCGGTGTCCATCAGAACCAGGTTCGGGTTTGCCGGAAGGAAGAGGTATTTCTCGAATACACCCTCTTCTGTGTATACAACAGACAGTGCGCTGCACGGTGCATCGGTCGATGCGATGGTCGGGCAGATGAATACTGGTTTTTCTGCGTAGTAGGCAACTGCTTTTGCGGTATCAAAAATTTTGCCTCCGCCGACACCGATGACCAGATCACAGCCTTTTTCTTTCACGATAGCAACCAGACGGTTGATCTCACTCTCACAGCACTCGCCGTTGAAATAATCAAAAACAACGTTGCAGTCGCTTCCCGCAAAGCTTTCTTCGATCATTGTTCCGATCCGTCTGTAGCCTCCCTGGCTGATCAGAACCAGTGCTTTCTTTCCGCATTTTGCAGCATATGTTCCGATGTTTTTCATTTCCCCTGCGCCCTGTAAATATTTGGAAGGGCTGATTAAAATTTTTGCCATTTCTCTTACGCTCCTTTTTTGTTTTTTGAACGTCATCCTCCGCTTCTGGCGTTTTCTGCGAAAAACGAGTTTACTGCAGAACTTGTCTTTATTATAATAACTGTGCTGTAAAATTGCAAGAATATTTCCATCCAAAAAGCACCCAGGAAGTTCACATATTTCCCGGGATTTTTCGGTTTATTCTGCCTGATCGTAAATGATTTTGCAACGCAGCAGTCCTGTGCGTCGTTTGGGTAGGTATACGGTGCAAACAGATAGACAACTGTCGGGGCATCGTAAAAAGCATTCTGGATTGTGCTGTCATCAGCGATGCTGTCGGCTTCGAGAATTTTGTCCAGTTCTTCCTTTTTGATCTGCTCCGGCTGGTAAAACGGGTGGAATGTCTGGCTTTGATTAAAGTAACCGCCCCTCTGATACGTTTTCACATAAATTGGCTAAGGGTTGGCTGTGTTGACGATCGCATCGGCATGAACTTTTGTGATGTCGTTTCGGATGATTTTAAATGGCATGGGGATCACCTTCTTTCGTGGGATTTATAGCTGTTTTAATTTATAAGTTGCAAACAGCGTATAATGGTATATTTACCATCCGCTCCTGCTCTTTATACTTCAATGTTGAAAATCGAACTGCTTCTTCCGGCTGGAACTTTTCGCAATATGTTTTAAGACTATGGGATCGAATGTTCTGTTCCGCCTTTACTTCAATCGGCACAATACTCTTTGCCTTCTGAATCAGAAAATCCTGCTCGAAAGTTGCTTTTTCATTTCCATAATAATATGGCGTATAAGGGGTATCTGAAATCAACTGCTGCAGAACGTACTGTTCTGTAAGCGCGCCTTTAAATTCAACAAAAATATCGTTCCCCTCCAATATGGATTCTGCTGGCAGTTCACTCATTGCTCCGAGCAGTCCTACATCCAGTACGAATAATTTATATGCATTCATATTTTTATACGCCTTCAGCGGCATATGAGGCTCATTTACCCGGTTGACTTTATATACTAATCCACAATCCAGAAGCCACTGAATTGCTATTTCAAATTCGCTGCTTCTGGCTCCTTTCTTTATCTGTCCAAAGAAAAATTTTTTATTCTCCTTCGCCAGCTGCATCGGAATAGAATCCCATACCATTCGTATTCTTGGGAGAACTTTTGCTTCAATATGCTTTCCAAAATCACCCTCATACTGCCGTACAATATCACTCTGTATCTGTCGTACTTCTGCATAATCTTTATTCAAGCGAAATGCATCTACAACTGCTGGCATGCCGCCTGTATAATAATAATTTTTCAGCCAGAACAAATATTTATCCGCAAAATTGTCAATTAAATTGTAATCCTTTGTTTCCAATGCACTTTCCAGCCCTTCTTCGTCCATAGCGCACAGGAATTCTCTAAAATTGAATGGATATAAATCCAGTAAATCTACTTTTCCCACCGGATAGGATATTCCCTCATGAAGCGCCACGCCAAGAAGTGAACCTGCTGCTATTACATGATATTCCGGTGCTTCTTCGCAAAAATATTTCAAAGATTCCAACGCTTTCGGTGCATTTTGAATTTCATCCAGAACAATCAATGTATTCTCTGGGGTGATCGTTACGCCTGATTCAATATTGAGGTTCATAATAATACGTTTTATATCGAAATCCGTATCGAAAACCGCCTGCATTCTCTGATTATTGTAAAAAGAAATGTAGGCGGTTTTTTCATAATATGTCTTACCAAATTCTTTCATTAACCACGTTTTACCAACCTGCCGGGCTCCCATTAAAATCAGTGGTTTTCTGTTACTTTTTTTCTTCCAGTCTAATAGTTTATCCATTGCAAATCGACGCATGCTGACCTTCCTCCATTTCTCTTTTTTATTATTTCACATTTTTCCCTGGTTATTCTTACTCTAATTTAACATTTTTCCCGACCTAATTCAATATAAAATTAACATTTTTCCCGACTTCACCGGAACAGAATCTGCTGTGAAACCTTCTCTTAAGACAAACATAATCTCTCCACGGAAAAATACGACGGCCAGCCACCGTCGTATTTTTCGTTATCGAATATTTTTATTTTTCTTCTCTGATCAGTCTGAGTCCGTCTTTTTCCAGCAGATACTCCTTCCCGCACACCTCTCCGATATACTTCCTGTCATGCGAAATGCTGATGATGGCGCCTGGAAATTCGCGGAGCATTTTTCTTATGACCGGTCCCGATAAGGGTGAAAAGTTTCGGGTTGGTTCATCCAGAATCAGCACATTGGCATTGCCAAGGCTCATTTTCAGAAGCAATACTTTTGCCTTCTGGCCGCCGGACAGTTCGCGGATGGGGTGATCCATCTCGTCTGCCGTGTACTTCAGCGACCCAAGATACGTTCGTATCTTCGTCCTCTCACTCTTCTCCCCGGTGGAATCCAGAAAATCGACCGGCGTCATGGAAAAATCCAGCTGATCCTCGTAGTTCTGCGGCATGTAATCTACGCGGAGATCCTCCCGTTCTTTCAGCTCTGCCGCAATCTTTTTCAGCAGTGTTGTCTTGCCTGCCCCGTTCGGGCCGACAATGCATATTTTTTCCGGTCCTCTTATCTTTAAGGTGATATTTTCCGCCAGAACCCGCTCCCCATCCGGCGTTTCCAGTTTCGGAAGCTGATATTCGATGACCGTTTTCCCGGCGGGCATGGCTGCCTCTGCTCCTCCAAGCTGGAAGTAAATCGCTTCCTCCTGCTCCGGCATTTCTGTCATGCGGGCATCTTCTTTTTCAAATCTGCGGTTCATCGCCTTTACGGTATGCATTTTGTCCTTCAGATTTTTCGCCACGGACGGTGCCTGACGGGAACAGTTGCTCAAGGCGTTCTGCACGCTCTGGTATACCTTTCGGTATTTCTCATCGCGCAGCGCTTTCTCTCTCCTGTCACTCTGCGCCTTCTGTTCCTGGCGCTCGAAATTCTGCAGGCGCTCCTCTACATACGTCCGATAGGGAAGTTTCGCAACCGTGTATCTCGATTTTGTCTTCCGCACAATCTGTTCAATATGAATGACCATATTTGCCGTGTTTTCAATCAGCGTTTCATCGTGCGAAATAAAAACAACAATATGCTCCCATTCGCGGATCAGTTTCTCCAGAAGTTCCAGTGTCGCAAGATCAATATCATTTGACGGCTCATCCAGCAGAAGGACCGTGACATCCTCCATGAGAAGACGCATCATCTGCGCTTTCACCTTCTCGCCGCCGGAAAGCTCACTCATCTGCTGATCCCGATAGAAAAACTCTTCCGTCAGACCAAATTTTCTTGCCAGCACCGCCAGATCCTTCGGTGTCTGATCCCAGAACTTTTCTTTTTCATAGAAATACTCATACACCGTCTTCGTTTTCTCCGCCTCCGGAAGTTCCTGCGGCAGATATCCAAGCCGCTCCTTTCCGATGATGCGCTCGCCTGTGGATTCGATGTAATCTTCCGTCAGTGCGGGATCGTACATCCACTTCAGCAGCGTCGATTTTCCGTTTCCCTCCTCTCCAATGATAACGGCCTTATCACCGTCATTCAGTACAAGCTGAAAATCTTCGAGAATCACCCGCAGATCTTTTTTATGTGTCAGTGTTAATTTTTTTATCTGCATCATACAGAAGTCCCCTTTGCTCCGGCAGCCTCTTTTCTGCTTTTTTACGCAAAACGAGCCTGCCCTGCGTACGCAAAACAGACCCGCAAAAAAATATCCCTGTTCTATTCTCATAAAAAAGGGAGATGATTCAGCGATTCTCGTCTTTAAGCGTACACGAAAAACAGGCCTGTTTTCCAGGCTGCCCGTTCTTTGTGTTTTTCTTAAAGTCGATTATCGCAGAAACATTCCCTCACCTTTACACCAATGGTGCTCTTTCTTTTTATTTTCTGTTCCCTATTATAGGACAACTTACAGATAAATGCAATCCGTTTTTTTACAAATTGAGAAGTTCCTCTGCCAGCGCCTGTGCATGTTCCAGATACCAGCCGTCTTCGTCCTCTTCTGCTTCCACAAACTCGATATACTCATTCAGCGTGGCCAGCTTCACATCCAGATTGAACTGTTCGCGTGAAATCTTTGTCTTTAACGCTTCATACATCCGATCCAGAAACAGCTCTTTCTGTGCATCGTTCATGTAGAACGGGAAAGTACTCCGTGTCTCGGTCGCATGTGCCAGGAATCTTGCAATGTCCAGAGAATACGGCATCATTCCACCAAATCCCCAGTCAATCATGACAACATTTTCGCCGTCATAGATCACATTCCACTGCAGGAAATCACCGTTTGACATCGTACATGGACAGATCAGCTGGCGGTCCAGGAACATCTGATACGCTTTCCGCAGAATTGGATCATCCACTACGGACGATGCTCGGCGCAGAACGCGTTTCCAGTATTCGACAAATCTCTGCTCCACTTCATTTTCCGGCGCTTTGTCCATCGACGGTGTCCAGAAATACGACTGAATTTTACTTAAGGTTTCTGCCGCTTTTTCTGTTGTCTCGTCCGTCATATCCCGCATGTCGTTTCCTTCTACATACTTCATGCAGATCCAGTCCGCATCCTCTGCCTGCCGCATGCCGACATACTGCGGTACGTGAAACTCTCCTTTTGACAGATACTGCACATAAATCTGCGCTTCTTTGCTGCCGGTTTTCTTCAGTGTATATTTTCCTGCATCTGTCTCGATCACATACACATCGTACTCCCGCACTTCATCTTCCGCCTCGCCCCACTGCTCGCAGATGCGGGAAACTGCTTTTACCGGTTCTCCGATGATTTCAAATGCCATTGTTTTGATTTCATCTGAATCTACTGATTTCTGAAAATTTCCTAACTCCATCTCTTTTGTCAAATCCTTCTCTTTTTCACATTATTCTACTACTATATCACATCTGTGACACTTTTGTCATTCTATCTTTCTGGCTTTTAAAAGCTTTGGAAAGTTTTTTCACAAAAAAGCAGGCGCACCAGACATTGCCGTCTGATGCGCCCGTATCTGTCAATTTTATGATCCAATCGAGTATTCCATCGATGCCACGCTTAAGATAACGGTTGCGCTTTCATCCCCTTCCGTAAAAGCCGTCAGCTGCAGAACCGTATCCTGCTCCCCCTGCCACTGATAAATCTGATTTCCGAGTCCAGTTGCAATTCCTCCGCCGTATAAAGAATTCAGTTCGTCTACTTCTTTCTGAATCCATGTATTGGCATCCTGTTCGATGTCAAAAGTAAAGGAAACCTGACTCAGCTGACCGTCCGAAAATTCCAGATCCATGTTAGATTCTGCATTTTCCAGGGAAAATTTTTCTTTGCTCTCGTATGTCTTTGTGCTGCTCTCATCACCCTGTCCCAGATCTTTTTCATCAAACTTCAGGAAGCTCTGTTTGAAAAGCTGTTCCGAATCCGTTCCCCATTCAAAATCCGCATACTGGAAAACCTGCTCCTCTGTACAGAGTTCCTTTAAATCCAGATCTCTGCTCTGTGATCCTCCTGCAGATGCGCAGCCCGCCAGCAAAAACAAAGGTAATAAAAAGATTGTCTGTCTTATCTTCATAAACTTCCCCCCTTCTGTTTCCTGATTTTTTAATTAATACTATAAATGAGCAAATCCAAAATATTGCACAAAAGAAAGACACCCTCTGTAGAAG
>OAWP01000766.1_pt1 | contig 24761 bp, 15 predicted proteins | sample 1517081 | NCBI WGS metagenome assembly OAWP01 (sample SAMEA2580167, study PRJEB22360) | human gut metagenome | biome: human gut; feature: human-associated habitat; material: faeces | place: Denmark | collected 2008/2010 | reverse complement strand
CCCGGAGCTTATCATTTTAAGCTACAGCGGTTCGTCGGGCATCGAGTTTCCAAAGCAGATAGAGTGGTATTTTAATCTCTTATCAGAGGTCGGCAGGATGTGCACGACAGCAAGCGTCTATGAGGGTGCAGAGAACTGGCCGAATCTGTATGCCGGAGCCTTTAGTGTGATGCTTTTGATACTGTTTGTGCTCAATAAAAGGATTAATTGGAAGAAAAAAATAGCTCCCGTATTGTTTGTGTTGTTTTTCATGGCAAGCTTTGCCAATAAACAGCTTGACTTTATATGGCACGGACTGCATTTTCCGGATTCGCTGCCTGGCAGACAGTCGTATCTGTATGCATTTCTTGTATTGACCATAGGCTATGCTACAGTAAGAAAGTGGCGTGGCATAAGACTGTGGCATATTGGCGTGGCAGTGGTATTTGCATCGGCGCTTATGGCAGTAAGCACGATGTTTGCCGATGAGGATGTGACAGAGTATTATGCAGTTATCATAAGCATATTGTTTGTTGCGCTGTACGGCATTATGACAGTACTTTTAAAGCTTGCAGCAAGGAAAAACAGGGAGCTTTTGATGGTCATAACATGCGGTATTGCGATTGTGGAGCTGGCTGTCAATATGGCTGTGACAGGACTTGGATGTACCGGCAGAAGCAGCTACAATGCCAATGTGGACGATATGCAAAAGGCACTGGAGCTGGCAAAAGAGGATGCAGCTGACAACGATGTACCATTTTACAGGGTTGAGGATACAGGCCGACTTACTAAAAATGATGGCACACGATACGGCTATGCTTCTGGAACACAGTTTTCTTCCCTGATGAATATAAATGTGAGCCATTTTTATCAGGCTCTTTATATGGAGGGAGGCAAGAATTTCTACTGCTATAACGGTGCCACACCTGTCACGTCAGCCATGCTTTCGGTCAGATATATGGTTACAAAATCAATACAGCCACAGAATGAGCTGACTACACTTGTGGGAAAATGCGGAAATCACTATCTGTATCGGAATAACTACACACTTCCGCTTGGTTTTATGATGGATGAGGGAGTGATTGATGCGTGGAAGCCATCCTCGTCATCGAAAATCTATTCGATTAATTCCCTTGGCAGGCTCCTTGGCGCAGCAGATGATATGCTGACCATGACAGAGTGCACTCAGGACGAAAATCCGGGAACTACGACTCTCACCTTTGACCATGACGGATATTATTATGCGGCATACGATTCGTGCAGCACTGACAGTCTGACCTTCAGCCACGGAGAGTATGAGACCACATATTCGAAGACCACTCACAGGTATCTGTTTGACCTGGGATACGTGAAGGCGGGGGAGACAGTTTCCGTCACAAACACTGATGCCGATGCTGTACGATTTAATGTATACGAGCTTTCCATTGCTGCAGTTGAGAGTGCTTACAATACACTCAATGAGCAAACACTCTCGGTGGATGATTTTTCAGATACACACATAAGCGGACACATTGATGTGAAGCAGGCAGGACAGCTTGTGCTTTCTATTCCGAGTGAAAAGGGATGGACTATGAAGGTGGATGGGAAGGATGCAGAGTATGAGGATTTTTCAGATACCTTTGTGAGCATTCATCTGGATGAGGGAGAGCATGAGATAGAGCTTTATTATGAGACACCGGGGCTTAAGGCAGGTGCAGCTATAAGCGCAGGCTGTGTGGGTGTCTTTCTACTGTTTTTATTGTTGCGTCAAATAGTTAAGAGGCGCAGCCGTTTAAAGTTTAAAGCGAACAGTGACAGATAGCGAATGCACTGACAGACAACGCATACTGTTCATTTATGCGAAACACAGAATGTTCAAATTGTAATAGTATAATTCAATAATAAAAATAAAACAGGAGATTAACAAAATGAACAAACAAAACAAAAAAATCGCACAGGAAAAAAGAAGAATCGAGAGAGAGAAGGCAGAAAAGAAGGCAAAGGTTGTGAATCTGCTGAAATTCTGGGTGCCGGTAGTGGCTGGCGGTGTGGGAGGCCTAGGGGTCCTCTTGGCAAGCACGAGGCTGTCGTTGTGGTAGTCATAGTGCTCATCTGGGCAGTTGCGACATCGGGCGGTTCATCGTCAAATGGCACTGATGGTACAGAAGCTGCATCACAGACCACAGAATCTCAGGCATCCGAGACACAAAGCAGTGATTCACAGACCGAGGCAGCAACACTTAATACAGAGACTGACACGGTTGCTGAAAACGGAGATAAGGTAAATATTGATTACACCGGATATATGGACGGAGAAAAATTTGAGGGTGGAAGCACTGATGGACAGGGCACAGACCTCGTGCTTGGCTCAGGTAGCTATATAGATGGATTTGAGGAAGGAGTGGTAGGTCACAAGGTGGGAGAAACCTTTGATTTAAATCTGAAGTTCCCAGATGATTATAAGACGAATACAGAACTTGCCGGAAAGGATGTTACGTTTGAGGTGACACTTAACGGTGTATACAAATAAAGAGGATAACACACATATATGGAAAAATCGTTTGAAGAGGTACTGGTACAGTTTTATGTTGACCAGTACAGGGAGAATGCGAAGAGAAGTACAGGTAAGCCTGTAAAGCTGGCACACTATATTCACAGGCTAAATAACAAAGCAAAATCAATTAAATATGCGCGATTTTCAAAAAACGAGACAATAGCACTTGACAAGCTGCATCAGGAAATAAAAAGGCTTGCATTGATTACCTACTATTCCAACAATAAGAATGCAAGGCAGATTTTAAATAGAGAAATCATTCCGCAGCTTGTCAGGGTGGATATGGAGCAGTTTGATGAGAATGAGGCAGAGTATCTCACAGAGGATTTTCTAAAGCTTTTGCGCAAGGAGTATATAGGTGCGATATGTACAAGGAGCATGAAGGCACTTTACAATGAGTACCGCAGCAAGGAGCTTAGAAGAGAGATTGTCACGCTGGTTCCGGCACGGCCGGAGCTTGAGTTTCCAAAAGCACAGAGCATGAAAAGGCACTTCATACTCCATATAGGCCCGACTAACAGCGGTAAGACATATCAGGCGCTTGAGAGGCTTAAGTTGGCGCAAAACGGAGTTTATCTGGGACCTCTTAGACTTCTGGCACTTGAGGTATATGAGAAGATGAATGATGCAGGCATACCATGCACCATGCTTACAGGCCAGGAGTGTCTTGAGGTATCAGACAGCAGAATTACAGCGTCGACGGTGGAGATGCTTGACTGTGACAAGGAATATGACATCGCAGTGATTGATGAGGCACAGATGGTTGCAGATGATGACAGGGGACATTCATGGACCAGGGCAATTCTTGGTACACTTGCAGGAGAGATTCATATATGCATGAGTCCGGTGGCAAAGGATGTAGTCATTCATCTGATTAATCTGTGCCATGACGAGTATGAGATAAGGGAGTATGAGAGAAAGACTGCGCTAAAGCTGGAGGATAAGCCTTTTTCATTTCCACAGGATGTAAGAGAGGGCGATGCCTTTATCGTCTTTTCAAAGAAGTCGGTACTCAATATAGCAGGGCGTCTGGAGGAAAACGGCATAAAGCCAAGTGTCATATACGGAAGTCTGCCACCGGAAATAAGGCGCAGGCAGATGACGCTTTTTAATGAGAAAAAGACACAGGTTGTCGTGTCAACAGATGCGATAGGAATGGGACTCAATCTGCCGGTCAGGAGAATTGTATTTCTGGAGGTGGAAAAGTTTGATGGAGTATCAAGACGTCCGCTTGTCATCTCTGAGATAAAACAGATAGCGGGCCGTGCAGGAAGATTTGGTCTGTATGATACAGGCTATGTGACAGCTTTGGGACAAAAGAATCTGAATTATCTGAAGAATACGCTAAATATACCGGAGCAGGATATTGATATAGTAAGTCTTGGCTTCCCGCAGGTGCTCCTTACAATGGATGCGCCGCTTGATGCGATAATTAAGCTCTGGCATGAGGCAGAGCCATCAGCACCGTTTAGGAAAATCAATGTCGATGAAATATTGTTCTTGTATGGATATGCGTATAAGGAGCGATACTTTATCGCAGATTTTGATGACAAATATCTGCTTTATAATATGATTACATGTCCTATAGATATAAAGGACAGGGAGCTTGTCAGACAATGGCTGCGCTACTGCATGTCGTATACATCTGATATCTCTCTCGACAAGCCTGATAAGCATTCAAAGTATCAGGGACTCATGAAATACGAATCCTATTACAAAAAGCTTGATTTGTACTATCAGTTTTCAGTCCGCATGGGCAAAATTGTGGATGAGGACTGGCTTGAAAACGAGCGCGACAAAACACAGGCAAAGATTATGCAGCTTCTATCAAAGAGCAAGGATGAGTATATTATCAGATGCCGGTATTGCGGCAGAATACTTCCGATTGGAAATTCACGCAATATATGCAGAGACTGCTACAGCATGATACGCAGGTAGCAGCCGGTTTATATTTTACGGTCAAGTCGTTGAATTTAGCTGTCCAATGTGGCATAATAGAAATAAGACCAAAATATGAATGGAGGAAGTTTTTATGGCAAACAATGAGTTACAGATTGCCGGCTCACAAGGTGAACTTAGAATCCGTCCTTACGAGCACCACGCAAAGTATTATGAAACAGATCAGATGGGTATAATCCACCATTCAAACTATGTCAAGTGGATGGAAGAAGCAAGACTTGATTTGATGGATCAGATAGGACTCAACTACAGGCAGATGGAGGATATGGAAATCATAAGTCCGGTGCTGTCGATATCGGTAGAGTATCACAGTATGGTACATTTCGATGATACGGTCGTCATCTACACAAAGCTGCTTAAGTATAACGGAATCAAGATGGAGCTTGAGTATGTCATGAAGGACAAGGAGACAGGCGAGCTTCGCACCACTGCAAAAAGCAGTCACTGTTTTTTGAATAAATCCGGCAAACCAATCTCATTAAAGAGAATGTATCCGGAATTAGATACAAAATTTTTTGAATTTAAAGAGGCATAATAAAATGATACAGGATAGATTAAAAGCATTGAGAAGCGAGATGGCAAAGAGGGGCATTTCGCTGTATGTTGTACCTACTGCTGATTTTCATGAGTCAGAGTATGTAGGAGAGCATTTTAAGGCACGCAAATATATTACCGGTTTCACGGGCTCAGCAGGAACCGCAGTCATCACTATGGATGAGGCCGGACTATGGACAGACGGCAGGTATTTTGTGCAGGCGTCTGCGCAGCTTAAGGATACCACTGTAAAGCTCTTTAAGATTGGCGAGGAGGGCGTACCGACAGTTGATGAGTATATAAAGGATACTCTTTCGGATGGCGGTGTAATAGGCTTTGACGGCAGAGTGGTAAATGCCGCATGGGGCAAAAGGCTTTCTGAAATCGCAAAAGAAAAGCATGGCAGCATGTATGTAAATGAGGATCTGATTGACCTTATATGGACTGACAGACCACCTATGTCAAAGGCACCTGTCATGATTTTTGACAATAAATACACAGGTGAGGATATAAGCTCAAAGCTTAAAAGAGTCAGAGAGCAGATGGCACAAAAGGGTGCAACCCTTCATCTGATGTCATCACTTTACGATATCGCCTGGCTTTTAAATGTCAGGGGAGGCGACATAAGCTATGTGCCTGTAGTGCTTTCATACCTGGCACTGTCACAGGACAGCTGCATATGGTTTTTGCAGGAAGAGGTTGTGACAGAGACTCTTAAGGCGTACCTCGATAAGAATGGTATACAGACAAGACCTTACGATGATTTTTATGAATATGTGAAGCATATTGATGAAAAAGAGACAGTGCTTTTAAATACATCGATTGTAAATTACCGCATCTGCGACAGCCTGCCGGATGGTGTTAAGGTGATTGATGCGGAGGATCCTACAGTTGTCATGAAGGCCGTAAAGAATGAAGTACAGCTTGAAAATCTGCGCAAGGCGCATTTAAAGGATGCAGTTGCGATGTGCAAGTTCATGTACTGGCTTAAGACAAATATAGGTAAGATACCTATGACAGAGATTTCGGCTTCAGATTATCTTGCATCGCTTAGAGCTGAGCAGGAGGGCTTTCTTGATTTGAGCTTTGCCACAATATGCGGATATGCTGATCATGGTGCTATTGTGCATTACTCTGCAACAGAGGAGTCTGACAGGCAGCTTAAGCCTGAGAGTCTTCTTTTGGTTGATTCAGGCGGACATTATCTGGAGGGAACCACAGATATCACGAGGACCTTTGCACTAGGCCCTGTGACTGACGAGATGAAGGATATGTTTACGAGAGTGTGCCGCTCAAATATGAACCTGGCAAATGCAAAGTTTAAGGAGGGCTGCTCGGGCCTTAATTTTGATATTCTGGCAAGAGAGCCTTTGTGGGAGATTGGCATGGACTACAATCACGGTACCGGACACGGTGTGGGCTATGTGCTCAATGTTCATGAGGGACCAAACAGCTTTCACTGGAAGCAGTACCCGGGCAGAACTGCAGAGCGTGTGATAGAAGAGGGCATGGTCACTACAGATGAGCCGGGCATCTATTTAGAGGGCAAATTCGGTATTCGTACAGAGAATGAGCTTATCTGCCGAAAGGGTGAGAAAAATGAGTATGGACAGTTTATGTATTTTGAGAATCTGACCTATGTACCGATAGATCTCGATGCGATTGATCCAAATCAGATGACAGACAGGGAAAAGGGATACCTGAACGCTTACCATGCTAGAGTTTATGAGCTTGTTTCACCATTTTTGAATGATGAGGAGGCTCAGTGGCTTAAGAAATATACAAGAGCTATTTAACGTTACTGCCTGCACTGCAGTGTGACCGGCAGCGATTACAACAATATTATGATTAAAGGGTCAAAAGGTATCATCGATGCATGCTTGCATGCAATTCGATGTATACCTTAGTGACCCGCACTACACCGAGAAAGTAGCAATTTGCTGCGGGAACGCAGGAAATTAGCGGATTTCGAGGTGTAGTCAGATTACGGGAATGCGTAGCATGTAGTAATCTGATTAATCATAAATGAGGGGCAAAATACCTTTTGACCCTCATATCATATTATAATTGACAGTAAGGAAAGTATCAAAATGAGTGAAAAGCTTGTACTTATAGACGGACACAGTATTTTAAACAGGGCATATCACGGGCTGCCTGATCTGACCAATTCAGAGGGACTTCACACAAATGCAGTCTATGGATTTTTGAATATCATGTTCAAGATTCTTGACGAGGAAAAGCCTGACTATCTGACGGTGGCATTTGATGTGCATGCACCGACGTTCAGGCACAGGATGTTTGATGCGTACAAGGGCACGAGAAAGCCTATGGACGAGGAACTTAGGCAGCAGGTGCCTATGATAAAGGAAATGCTTACCGCTATGGGCATTAAAATCGTGGAAAAGGAAGGCTATGAGGCCGACGATATACTTGGAACCTTATCTGTCAGGGCAGAAAAGGCCGGTATGGATGTCGCCATCATTTCCGGGGACAGAGACCTTTTGCAGCTTGCGACTGACCATGTCATGGTAAGGATTCCAAAGACAAAGAAAACAGGAACCGAGATAGAAAACTACAATACAGCAGATGTTATCGAAAAGTACGGCGTCACTCCAAAGGAATTTATCGATGTAAAGGCTCTGCAGGGAGATACGTCTGATAATATTCCCGGGGTACCCGGTATCGGCGAAAAGACAGCAGGCGCACTTATAGCAAAATATCACTGTATAGAGGCAGTACATGAGGACGCTGAGAATGTAAAGCCGCCAAGGGCTTCAAAGAATATAGTGGAGTACTGGGAGCAGGCGCTTATGAGCAAGGAGCTTGCGACAATCATACTTGATGCGCCGGTTGACTATGAATTTTCTGATGCAAAGCTTAGTGGCGGAGTAGAGTCACTCTACACTGAGGAAGCCTTTTTACTGTGCAAAAGATACGAATTCAAAAACATGCTGTCACGGTTTAATGTGGAGGCTCCTAAAAACAATGCCGAGGAGCATTTTGTGGTAGTAAGGGACTTAAAGACTGCAGAGAGTGTGTTTGAGAAGGCAAAGGACAAGGAGGTCGCTTTTGCGGTAGTACCGGGAGAGTCTTTGGGAAACTGCGAAAGTGATGGACAGCTAAGTCTGTTTTCGGAGCAGGTTTCTAACGATTATCTTGCTGTTTCGATTTGTTTTTCAGAGGAGGACATTTATTTTATCTGTACAGGTGATGAGATTTCAAGCAGCTTCCTGGATGAAAAATTAAATACCCTGGAAGTAAAGTCATGGATATCACCGGATTTAAAGACCAATCTGCACAGATTTAAGAGCAAAGAGATAAAGGCAGATGACAGAGGCAGATATTTTGACATGATGGTGGCTGCATACCTTATCAATCCGCTTGTCGGGGAGTATCCATATGATGCGGTTGCAAAGGACTATCTGGGGCTTATGCTCTCATCTAAAAAGGATTATCTGGGAAAGCTTGATTTCACCCGGATGATGAAGGAGGATGAGAAAAAGGCAGTGGACTGTGCCTGTTACGAGGTGTATACTGCCTGGAAATCAAAGCCGGTTCTTTTGCAGAAGCTAAAGGAAATGGATATGCTCACACTTTATAAAGATATCGAGCTCCCGCTCGTTTTTGTGCTGTATGATATGGAAAATGAGGGTATAAGGGCTGATGGAATAAAGCTTAAGGAGTATGGAGACAAGCTTGCTGTTTCGATAACTGAGCTTGAAAAGAAAATATATGAGGCAGCAGGTGAAGAGTTTAATATAAATTCGCCAAAGCAGCTTGGAGTCATTCTCTTTGAAAAGCTTGGATTGCCAAATGAAAAGAAGACAAAGACCGGTTATTCGACTGCGGCAGATGTGCTTGAAAAGCTGGCACCGGAGTATCCGATTGTTGCGGATATATTAGAATACAGACAGCTCACAAAGCTAAAGAGCACATATGCTGACGGACTTTCGGGATATATTGCATCCGATGGCAAAATCCATACTACCTTAAATCAGACAATCACTGCGACAGGCCGTCTTTCAAGCACAGAGCCTAATCTGCAGAATATCCCGATAAGGATTGAGCTGGGCAAGCTTATCAGAAAGGTATTTTTGCCTGAGGATGGAGATCTGTTTGTTGACTCAGACTACTCGCAGATCGAGCTTCGGGTGCTTGCGGCGCTTTCAGGGGATGAAAGGATGATAGAGGCCTTTAAGAATGGTCAGGATATCCACAGAAGTACAGCATCCCTTGTGTTTGACACACCGTTTGATGAGGTCACAGACCTTCAAAGACGAAATGCCAAGGCGGTAAATTTTGGTATCGTATATGGTATCAGCGCGTTTGGTCTGTCTAACGACCTGGGGATATCAAGGAAAGAGGCACAGGGCTATATAGACAGCTATTTTGTCAAATATCCAAAGATTAAGGAGTTTTTGGATCAGACGGTTTTGGATGCCAGGAAAAATGGCTATACAAAGACCATGTTTGGACGTATCAGACCGATTCCCGAGCTGAACTCGAGCAATTTCATGCAAAGACAGTTTGGAGAGAGAGTTGCGATGAACTCACCTATTCAGGGTACAGCAGCCGATATCATAAAGATTGCCATGATTCGTGTGCATGACAGGCTTCTTGACGAGGGCTTAAAGTCAAGACTTATCCTTCAGGTGCATGATGAGCTTTTAATTGAGACAAAGGAAGCTGAGAAGGATAAAGTGATTAAGCTTTTGGAGAAGGAGATGCGTGGTGCGGTGGACATGAAGGTATCCATGGAGGTGGGCACCGAGTGTGGCTATGACTGGTATGATGCGCATTGATGACAGAAAAGGAAATAGTATGATTTTTATAGGAATAACAGGTGGTGTAGGAGCCGGAAAATCGGCAGTGCTTAGCTATCTTAAGGAACTTGATGGCGTAAAGGTCATGCTCTCCGATGAGATAGCACATGAGCTGATGGAGCCGGGAAGCGACTGCTACAACAGATTAAAGGAATTGTTTGCGGGCGAACCGATATGGCTTGAGGACGGGCATTTTGACAGACCGGCACTTGCCGGAGTGATTTTTTCGGATGATAAAAAAAGAGAGCTTTTAAACGAAGTAGTGCATCCTGCAGTAAAGGAATATGTGCTTAATGCAGTTAAAGAGGCAAAAAAAGATGGTCTTTTCATGCTTGTGCTTGAAGCAGCACTCCTTATAGAGGAGGGATATGGTGAAATCTGCGACGAGCTGTGGTATATTTATGCAAGTGAAGAAGTCAGAAGAAAAAGACTTAAGTCATCAAGAGGCTATTCAGATGAGAAGATTGACAGTATCTTTGCAAGCCAGCTTAAAGAAGCTGAGTACAGAAGGCACTGCAAGGAGGTTATTGATAATGATGGAGATATCGAAAACACGATAGCTTCAATAAATAAAGCGCTTAGCAAATACAAGGAGTAGTGGGAATGAACAATGTATTCGGTTTGGATATTGGTACAAGAAATGTTGTAGGAACTGTCGGCTATCAGACTGATGACAAGGAATTTGTGGTTACAGCACAGTATGTCAGGGAGCATGAGACCAGAGCGATGCTTGACGGTCAGATACATGATATAGGCAGGGTGGCAAAAACCATTAAAGAAGTAAAGGACGAGCTTGAAAAACAGACAGGACAGCCACTTGAAGAGGTGTGTATAGCAGCCGCAGGACGAGTATTAAAGACTGTCACGACGCATGTGGAATATGAGTATGCGCAGGAGTCTGTGGTGACAGGCGAGGATGTCCATACGCTTAACCTGCTTGGTATAGAAAAAGCACAGGAGGCACTTAAGGAGGTTAACGATACAAGCTATAAGTTTTACTGTGTGGGATATTCTACAGTCAAATTCTTTTTGAATGATGATGTGTTTATCAGCCTTGAGGGTCATAAGGCAAACAAAATAGGCGAGGATATCATAGTTACATTTCTGCCGGAGGATGTGGTGGACGGACTTTATGCGGCAGTGGGACAGGCAGGGCTTAGTGTTGCCAATATGACATTGGAGCCTATCGCCGCTATCAATGTGGCAATTCCGGAGAACTATCGTATGCTTAATATCGCACTTGTCGATGTGGGAGCCGGAACGAGTGATATCTCAATCACAAGAGACGGAAGTATCATAGCCTATGGCATGATACCGCATGCAGGAGATGAGATGACAGAAGTTATTGTGCAGCATTTCCTCGTGGATTTCAATATGGCGGAGAGCATCAAGCTTCAGTCTACGACAAGTGATACGGTTACATACAAGGATATCATGAGCATCGAGCACACAATTCCTGCACAGGATGTCTGGGATGTGGCAGCACCTGTTGTTGATAATATTGCACAAGAGGTATCGGCTAAAATCAGAGAGCTAAACGGTGACAAAACAGTGAGTGCCTGCTTTGTAGTCGGAGGCGGAGGCAAGATACACGGCTTCACGGAAAAGCTTGCGGAAGACCTTGACCTGCCGGAGGAAAGAGTCGCTCTAAGAGGTGAGGAAGTGCTTGGCGATGTGACCTTTGAGCAGGAGGATATTAAGAAGGATCCGCTTCTTGTCACTCCAATTGGTATATGTCTGAATTATTATGACCAGAGAAACAATTTTATCATGGTCAGATTCAACGGTGAGAGAATAAAGCTCTATGACAATAACAGGCTTACAATAGTCGATGCGGCGCTTCAGGCGGGATTTCCAAATGATGAGCTGTTTCCAAAGCGCGGCACCCCGATAAACTTTACGGTAAACGGTGTGGCAAGGCTTGTAAGAGGCGAGGCCGGAGAGGGCGCAGTGGTGACCATGAACGGAAAGCCTGCAAGCATCAACACACCGCTTGAGCCAAACAGTGAGATAGTCATCGAGCCGTCCACAGCAGGAGAGGCAGCAGAGTATAAGATATCGCAGCTTGATGAGTACAATCATTCCGTCATTACTTTTATCATAAACGGCAGAAAGGTATCATGTCCAAGGTTTGTCCAGGTAAACGGAAGGCTTGAGCCGGAGGATTACAGCATCAGGGAAAACGATGTGATTGAGACAAGAAATTACTATACAGTGCGTCAGATTGCGCAGTTTATGGATCTCGTTATTGACACAGACCAGATGATATTTGTAAACAATGAAGAGGCTGATCTCGACACTCTTGTATATGAAAATTTCTCTGTTGAGTGGAAAACAGATGAATATGGTGTTGCAAGAATCGACAATAACAATTATAATGACACACAAGAGTCTGATTCAGATGATGCTTCGGTCTTAGCTGAGCAGGATGCAAACAGCACAGAGTCAGACAACACAGTGACCAGAACATCAGAGCAGATGATGAATCAGGTGCTCGATGAGCTGCATGATGAGTTTGCTAAAGAAGCTGAAGCATCTGCTGTGCCGGAAAACGAATTGCCGGAAAATGATATACAGGAAGAAATACACGAAGAAGACTCGTCAGAAAATACAGTTACAGTAATTGTAAACGGTGAGCCTGTAGAGCTGTCCGGCAAGGATACATATATATTTGTCGATATATTTACCCATATCTCATTTGATTTACAGGCAGGAAAGGGCAGGGCAATAGCCACTGTAATAAATGGCAGAGATGCCCAGTTTTCCGAGGAGCTTCATGAGGGAGACAAAATAGAATTATACTGGAAAGAGAATTAACATGTTAGAATTATGCAGCATTGCCAGCGGCAGCAGTGGAAACTGTATATGTGTGGGTACGGATGATTGTCATGTGCTCATAGACGCGGGCATCAGCGGTAAGAAAATAGAAAACGGACTGAATGAATTTGATATGACGGCCACAGATATGCAGGGGATTCTCGTGACACATGAGCATATAGACCATATCGCAGGGCTTGGTGTCATGGCAAGACGCTATCATATTCCGATTTATGCAACAAAGGCCACAATCGGGGCCATAAAATGTACCAAATCCGTTGGAAATATAGATGATGAACTGTTTCATCCTATTGAGGCAGGCGGCGATTTTACAATAGGCGATATAGAGTTTGAGCCGCTTCACATATCACACGATGCGGCTGATCCTGTCGCGTACAGATTTAAAAACGAAAATCATGCGATGGCGGTCGTGACAGACCTTGGCACGTATGATGATGCACTGGTTTCAAAGCTTCAGAACCTGGATGGGCTGCTGCTTGAAGCCAATCATGATATAAATATGCTCCAGACAGGGGCATATCCGTATCCGCTCAAGCGCAGAATCATGGGTGACAGCGGACATTTGTCGAATGAGAGAAGCGGGCAGTTGTTATGCGAGCTTCTTCATGATAAATTTGGCTCAGTAATACTGGGACACCTTAGTAAAGAAAACAACTACGAAAAGCTGGCGTATGAAGCCGTCAGGCTTGAGGTCACAATGGGAGACAATCCATATAAGGCAAGTGATTTCCCTATGTATGTGGCTAAGAGAGACAGGGCATCAGACCGCATAGCCGTAGAATAAGAGAACAGGAGAATAAGTTGTTATGGATAACACAAAGAACAAAGTAATCATCACAGTTGTCGGAAAAGACACAGTAGGAATCATCGCAAAGGTATGTACATATCTGTCAGAGGGCAGTGTAAACGTGCTTGATATCTCACAGACTATCGTTTCAGGTTATTTCAACATGATGATGATTGTGGATATGGCAAATGCTACAGCTTCATTTGCAGAGATTTCTGACCAGCTTGATGCACTTGGAGAAGAAATTGGTGTAACAATAAAGTGTCAGAAGGAAGAAATCTTTGAGATGATGCATCGAATCTAGTTTAGCATAAAAATGTCATACACAGTTAAAGGAGAACAGCAAAATGATAAATATTGGTGAAGTAATTGAGACCAATGACATGGTGGAGAAGGAAAATCTTGACGTGCGTACAATCACACTCGGTATCAGCCTGCTCGACTGTATAGATTCAGACCTTGCAAAGGTAAATGAGAATATCTACAACAAGATTACAACACTTGCAAAGAATCTTGTATCAACAGGAAAAGAGATAGAGAACAACTACTGTATCCCTATCGTAAACAAACGTATTTCAGTTACACCTATCGCCCTTGTCGGCGGTGCGGCCTGCAAGAGCTCAGAGGATTTTGTTACCATAGCAAAGACACTTGACAGAGCTGCCAAAGAGGTAGGTGTCAACTTCATCGGTGGATACTCAGCACTTGTGTCAAAGGGCATGACAAAGGCGGATGAGCTTTTAATCAAATCCATCCCTCAGGCAATGCTTGAGACAGACCTGGTATGCAGCTCTGTAAATGTTGGCTCTACAAAAACCGGAATCAACATGGATGCAGTAAAGCTGATTGGCGAGATGATAAAGGAGACAGCAGAGGTGACAAAGCACCTTCCTGTATCAGGCTGTGCCAAGTTTGTAGTATTCTGCAACGCTCCTGATGATAATCCGTTTATGGCAGGAGCCTTCCATGGTGTGACAGAGGCAGATGCCATCATCAATGTAGGTGTCAGCGGACCGGGAGTAGTAAAGACAGCTCTTGAAAAGGTAAGAGGCGAGAACTTTGAGGTGCTCTGTGAGACAATCAAGAAGACAGCCTTCAAGGTTACACGAGTAGGACAGCTTGTGGCAAAGGAGGCTTCAAAGAAGCTTGGAGTGCCATTTGGAATCATAGACCTCTCACTTGCACCTACACCGGCTATCGGAGACTCTGTAGCCGATATTCTCTGTGAGATAGGCTTAGAGAGAGCCGGAGCTCCGGGAACAACAGCAGCACTTGCACTCTTAAATGATCAGGTGAAAAAGGGCGGTATCATGGCATCCTCATATGTCGGCGGACTCTCAGGTGCTTTTATTCCTGTATCAGAGGATCAGGGAATGATAGATGCTGTAAACGATGGTGCACTCACTCTCGAAAAGCTTGAGGCTATGACCTGTGTGTGCTCAGTGGGACTTGACATGATTGCAATCCCGGGCGATACAAAGGCCACCACAATTTCAGGAATTATCGCAGATGAGATGGCTATCGGTATGATAAATCAAAAGACAACAGCCTGCAGACTGCTTCCAGCAATCGGAAAGGATGTAGGTGATGTGGTAGAAATCGGAGGACTCCTTGGAAGTGCACCGGTTATGCCGGTAAACAGATTCTCTTGTGATGCATTTGTAAACCGTGGAGGAAGAATCCCGGCACCTATTCACAGCTTTAAAAATTAGTAAATAATGGCATTGTTTACAAGCATGTACTTATAAGAATAACTTATAAGTGCATGCTTATTTTAAAGTGGTACTTGACAATGACAAAAATACATGATTAAATAAAGACAGTTATATGACTGACGGAAGTGGATAACCACATGGAGTATAACAGTTGATTGCCGACCGTCTGGGCGCACATTTATATAAGTTTCCTGCAGAGCTTTATATTATTATGTGTGTTCAGACGGTCTTTTTTATTCCGGCAGGCCCGAGTAATTTGGGGATGCAGACCACATTATCAGAAAACATGGAGGATGACATGGAAAGAGTATCATTAGCAAAGGAATTATCAAGCACAACATACCCTGGCAGAGGTATCGTAATCGGCCGCACAAAGGATGGTAAGAAGGCTGTAACAGCATACTTTATCATGGGCAGAAGCGAAAACAGCCGCAACAGAGTATTTGTAGAGGATGGCGAGGGCATCAGAACGCAGGCATTTGACCCTTCAAAGCTTGAGGATCCAAGTCTTATCATTTACGCACCTGTAAGAGTGCTTGGCAACAAGACAATTGTCACAAACGGTGACCAGACAGATACTATCTATGAGCTGATGGACAAGCAGCAGACATTTGAGCAGGCATTAAGGACAAGAGAGTTTGAGCCTGACGCTCCTAATTATACACCAAGAATTTCAGGAATCATGCATATTGACAATGGCGAGTTCAACTACGCTATGTCAATTTTAAAGAGCAATAACGGCAATCCTGATGCATGCAACAGATATACATTTGCATACTCAGCACCGGTTGCAGGAGAGGGACATTTCATCCATACATATATGGGCGATGGAAATCCACTGCCAAGCTTTGAGGGTGAGCCTACATGGGTAGACATCGACGGAGATATCGACGAGTTTACCAATATGGTATGGGAGAACCTTAACGAAGACAATAAGGTATCACTCTTTGTCAGATATATTGATATCGCTACAGGCGAGTATGAGAGCAGAATCGTAAATAAAAACAAATAAAACACTATATAAACGGTCAAATATACAAGATAAGCAGATAAAAACAGGAGAACAGAAAAATGCAGGAATACGAATTAAAATACGGATGTAATCCAAATCAGAAACCAGCCAGAATATTTATGAAGGAGGGAGAGCTTCCTATAAAAGTGCTTAACGGCAGAGCCGGATATATCAACTTCCTTGATGCCTTTAACGGATGGCAGCTTGTAAGAGAGCTTAAGAAGGCAACAGGTCTTCCAGCCGCAACATCCTTCAAGCATGTTTCACCTGCAGGTGCAGCAGTAGGACAGCCGCTTTCAGATGTGGAGAAAAAGATTTACTGGGTTGATGATATGGATATCGAGTTTACACCACTTGCAAATGCATACATCAGAGCAAGAGGAGCTGACAGAATGTCATCATTTGGTGATTTTATTTCACTTTCAGATGTATGTGACAAGAGCACTGCACTTGTAATCAAAAGAGAGGTGTCAGACGGTGTTATCGCTCCGGGCTACACAGACGAGGCTCTTGAGATTTTAAAAGCTAAGAAGAAAGGCAATTACTGTGTTATCGAGATTGACCCGTCATATGAGCCGGCACCTATCGAGAGAAAGGATGTATTTGGCATCACATTTGAGCAGGGCAGAAACGAGCTTCATATTGATGATGATTTCTTCTCAAATATCGTGACAGAGAACAAGGAGCTCACAGAGCAGGCTAAGATAGATCTGGCAATATCTATGATTACTTTAAAGTATACACAGTCCAACTCTGTATGCTATGTAAAGGGCGGCCAGGCAATCGGTATCGGAGCAGGCCAGCAGTCTCGTATCCACTGTACCAGACTTGCAGGCTCAAAGGCAGACAACTGGTGGCTTCGTCAGTCTCCACAGGTGCTTGGACTTCAGTTTGTGGATGGTATCAGACGTGCAGACCGCGACAATACTATTGACCTTTATATCGGTGAGGATTATATGGATGTGCTTGCAGAGGGTGAGTGGCAGAAGTTCTTCAAGGTAAAGCCGGACGTATTTACAGCAGAGGAGAAGAGAGCATGGCTTGACAAGAATACAGATGTAGCACTTGGATCTGATGCATTCTTCCCATTCGGTGACAACATTGAGCGTGCGCACAAGAGTGGCGTGAAGTATGTAGCCCAGCCGGGTGGATCTGTGAGAGATGATCATGTTATTGATACATGTAATAAGTACGGTATGGTGATGAGCTTTACAGGAATCAGACTTTTCCATCACTAATCACAAGGTATAGCGGTTATTAAGCTGAATTGAAACACAATAAGTAATTCAATAATAGGGGACTTCATGATATAATTACAGTATACATTTTACACAGTAGTTAATCATGGAGTCTTTTTATGTCATTACAGTTTATCACAGGTAATTCAGGAAACGGAAAAACAAAATATCTCTTTAACAGGATAGTGAAAGAGGCAAAGGCAAACCCAAGGGACAATTATCTTGTAATAGTGCCTGAGCAGTTTACAATGCAGACGCAGAGACAGCTTGTAGATTTGTCGGAGAATAAAGCTATCATGAATATAGATGTGCTAAGCTTTAAGCGCTTAGCCTACAGAGTGTTTGATGAGCTTGGAATCACAAATCTCACGGTGCTTGAGGAGACAGGTAAGAACCTTGTACTCAGAAAGCTTGCGGCACAGGAGGCGGATAAGCTTGGCGTAATAGGCAGAAACTTAAACCGCATCGGCTATATAAGCGAGGTGAAGTCACTGCTTTCGGAGCTTGTGCAGTACAATATATCACCTGAGGAGCTCGGAAGATATATTGCCTCAGGCAGGCTATCGGATACACTCTCAGATAAGCTCAAGGATGTGCTCGTGCTCTACGAAGCATTTGAGAAGTTTATGCAGGACAAATATATCACTGCAGAGGAAATACTTAATGTGCTTAGCAATGTGGCGGAGGAGTCTGCCATTCTTAGAAATTCAGTAATTGCATTTGATGAATTTACCGGATTTACACCTATACAGAACCAGCTCATCAAAAAGCTCTTTGTCATTTCAAAGAAAATATATGTAACGCTCACAATAGACTGTCGTGAGGATATCTTTAAGAGCAGAGGCATGCAGGAGCTGTTTGACATGCCAAAAAGGACAGTGAAATCACTCACCGAAATGGCAGCGTTTTATGGCATAGAAGTCGAGGAACCTATTATCCTTGATAAAAACTACAGGCTTGCAGAAAACGAAGAGCTAAGCTTTATGGAACAGCAGCTTTTCAGAAAACGAAGATGCTCCTTTAAAAAAGCACCAAAGCACATTCATATAGACTGTCTGCGTGACCCGAAGCAGGAGCTGACAAAGATAGCCAGAAGAATTAATGAGCTTGTAAGGAACGAAAACCTGCGTTACCGCGATATTGCTATAGTCACAGGAGATGTGAATATATATGCAGGTTATGTGCGTGAAATATTTGACAAATACAATATTCCTTACTTTATCGATGCCACACAGGAGATACTTTTCCATCCGTTTATTGAGTTTATCAGGTCAATACCCGATATTGCGGCACAAAATTTCTCGGCAGATGCGGTGTTCAGATTTTTGCGGTGCGGCTTTAGTGAGCTATTGGACAGTGAAATAGATGTACTTGAAAACTACGTGCTCGCCTGTGGAGTAAGAGGTAAAAGCGCATGGGACAAAAAGTGGGTCAGGCTGCCAAAGCATAAGGCAGGCTATGACATTGAGCTTTTAAACCAAAGCAGGAAATATATAATGGAGCTGCTAAAGCCGGTATATCAGGTGTTTTCCGATAAAAAGTCAACGGTAAAGGACTATGTGCTCGCTATATATAAGCTGATAGTTTTGCTTGATATACCTGATAAGCTTGCAAAAAAGGAGCAGGCACTGCTTGATGCAGGGGACCAGACCGCATCAAAGGAATACGGACAGATATACAAAATAGTCATGCAGCTCTTTGAAAAATATGTGGCGGTGCTGGGTGATGAATGCATGGATGCAGAGGAATTTACACAGATACTGGATGCAGGACTGGATGCGGCAGATGTAGCAGTCATACCGCCGGGATACGACACTGTGACCATCGGAGATATTGAGAGAACTCGTCTTACCAACATAAAGGTCATGTTTTTTGCAGGCGTAAACGATGGAATTGTTCCAAAGGCGGCAGGAAGGGGAGGCATTATATCCCAGTATGAGAGAGAGGCACTTAAGGAGATGGATATAGAGCTTGCGCCTGGGGCAAGGGAGCAGGCATTTATACAGAGGTTTTATCTGTATCTGAACATGACAAAGCCATCCGAGGAGCTTTATATCAGCTATACGAGACTTGACAGTGAAAAAAAGGCTGCCCAGCCATCGTACCTCATAGGTATATTAAAGGGGATGTTTCCGGAGCTTGTCGTGACTGAGACAGAGGATGTAGAACAGCTTTTGGATATATCAAGCAGGCAGAGTGCTCTGGATTATCTGCTGTCAAATGAGGTGGATGACAGATGGTGCGAGATTGCAGCAGCAGTGATGCTCTATGACGCATCAGTCAGTGTTGCAGGGGACAGTAATGAAGTAGACGATAAAGAATTTACTCAAAAAAATTCCGTGGAGCGGCTCATCAATGCAAAGTTTGAGCATTATTCAAAGGATCCGATCAGCCGAAATGTGGCAAGAAGCATATACGGCAGACACATGGAGGGAAGTATCACGCGCTTTGAGCAGTTTGCCAGGTGTGCATATGCGCATTTTTTAAATTATGGATTGAGGCTTACAGAGCGTGAGGAGAGCGGCTTTACATCCCTTGATATGGGTAATATATACCATGAGGCACTGGAAAGATACAGTAAGAAGCTTGATAGGGAGAGCACTGACTGGTTTAGCGTGACAGATGCAAAAAGGGATGAGCTTGCGATGGAAGCAATAAATGAGGTGATTGATGAGTATGCAGGCTTTGGCATATTTGATACAGCGGAAAGCCAACATTCGATATCACATATGAAGGCGGTCTTTAAGCAGACAGTATGGGCACTCACAACCCAGATACGAAGAGGCAGCTTTGTGCCTGAGAGGTTTGAGTTTTCCTTTTACGAGAGCCTTGATATGGCAAATGATGTGACGGTTGATATAAAGGGACGCGTGGACAGGACTGACACATATACGGATGAGGGCAGGCTTTTTGTGAAGGTGCTGGATTACAAGTCGGGAAATACAGTTTTTGACCTGGTGAAGCTGTACTATGGCACGCAGCTTCAGCTTGCAGTGTACATGGACGCCGTCATGGAACAAAAGAAAGAGGCGCTAAAGCAGGTAAGTGTGGAGCCGGGCGGTATGCTGTACTATCACATCGACGATCCTGTAATTGATTTAAAGGATGTGACACCGGGCACTGAGATGTCTGAGGAAGAAATCAATCAGATGATATTAAAGAAGCTCAAGCCGGACGGGCTTATCAACTCGGACGAAAAGGCATACAGAGGCATGGACAGGGACTTTGAGAAAAGCTCTGACGTAATCCCTGTCACCTTAAAAAAGGATCAGACACCGGCTGCAGGCTCAAAGGTGGCAAACGCCGAAGAGTTTGATGTGATAACAAGGTTTGCGCGAGAGAAGCTTCGCGAGATAGGAAGAGAAATATATGATGGAAATGTTGCCGTCAATCCTATCAAGAACAAGAAAATAGACAGCTGCGCATATTGCGCTTTTCAGGCCATATGCAGGTATGATTCAAGGATACCGGGCTTTAGCGAAAGAAGCTTTAACGGTGACAATAAGGAAGATGTACTTGATAAAATGCGTACACAGATTGCAGCTGCAGAGCATAAAGCATGCTATGGAGATAATAATATAAAGCCATAATCGGGAGATATAATATGGATGTTAAATGGACCAGTGAACAGAAAAAGGTTATAGATTTAAGAGACAGGGATATACTTGTATCGGCGGCAGCGGGCTCAGGAAAGACAGCTGTACTCGTTGAGCGTATAGTAAACAGAATATGTGTGGATAATCCGCCGGTGGATATCGACAGGATGCTTGTGGTGACGTTTACCAAGGCTGCAGCTGCTGAGATGAGGGAGCGTGTCAGCCGTGCGATAGACAGCTTGAAGGAGCAAAAGCCGGACGATGAGAATCTGCAGAGGCAGTCGACACTGGTTCACAATGCGCTCATCACTACAATCGATTCGTTTTGTCTGTTTGTGGTGCAGAATAATTTCGCACAGCTTAATCTGGATCCTGATTTCAGAATCGGTGACCAGGCAGAGCTTAAGCTTATGCTAAAGGATGCTTTGGCACAGGTATTTGAGGACAATTATGCAAGAGAAGACAACGAGGCATTTATCAACCTTATAGATACCTACAGCAAGGGGAGAAATGACTCTGCCGTCAGGCAGATGGTGGAGGATATCTACTATAAGGCGGGCAGCTCATCATGGCCGAGAAAGTGGATGAACAGCCTCCTGAGGCTCTATGATATAAAGTCAGCTAAACAGCTTGAGGATTCAGAAATCATTAAGGAGATAGTGGATTACAGCAGGGTGCTTTTGGAGGAGGATGTTCAGGAGCTTACAATGGCGAAAGACCTGGCATCAGCTACACCCGGGCTTGAAAAGTATGCGCTTACACTTTCAGAGGATATAGCATTGTTTGATGGAATGGCTGATGTGACAGGCTATGTCGGCATGCAGGAGTTCTTAAACAAAATATCCTTTGGCAGAATTGCTGTCATCAGGAAATTTGACGGAGACGAGAAGAAAAAGGAGCGCGTGAAAAGCATGCGCGATGCTGCCAAGAAGAAGGTAGACGGAATAAAGCAGAAATACTTTGGCATGTCAATTGAGCTTATGTATGAGCAGCTGGAGCGTCAAAGGCCATTTGTTAAAGAGCTGATAAGGCTCTCACTCGAGTTTTATGATGCGATGGAGGCTGTAAAGACAAGAAAAAGAGTATTTGATTTTTCTGATATAGAGCACTTTGCGCTTCGCATACTGGTGGATGAACAGACACTAAAGCCCACAGAGACAGCGCGTGAGTTTTCAAAACATTTTGAGGAAATCATGATTGACGAGTATCAGGACTCAAACCAGGTGCAGGAGGATATACTTACCGCTATTTCAAGAGAGCACCAGGGAGTCGGCAACATGTTTATGGTGGGCGATGTAAAGCAGAGCATATACAGGTTTCGAATGGCGCGCCCTGAGCTGTTTATGGAAAAATACAACACATATACATCAGATGACAGTGCACACCAGAGAATAGACCTGCATAAAAATTTCAGAAGCAGGAATGAGGTGTTAGACTTTATTAACGACATATTCTACAAAATCATGGCAGCAGATTTGGGCAATGTGCAGTATGATGACGATGCGGCACTGTATCCCGGTGCAAGTTATCCGGAGGAGACGATGCGTCCTGAGCTTTTGCTTGTTGACTACAAGGATGAGGATCTGTCTGAAATTATAGAGGATGAGGATGGAGATAAGGTGCAGATAGAGGCGCTTTTGATCGCAAACCGTATCAGGAGTCTGATGGAAAACGGCATGGTGACTGATAAAAAGACAGGGCAGCTAAGAGCCGTGCAGTACAGGGATATAGTGATACTTTCGAGAAGTGTTGCAACATGGGGCAATACAGTGGCAGCAGTATTAAAGGACTGTGATATTCCGGCACATGTAGAGTCGAATACAGGCTATTTTTCATCGTATGAGATACAGGTGATTCTGTCCATGCTTCGCATACTCGATAATCCACTGCAGGATATTCCGATGGCAGCAGTGCTTGCTTCGCCGATCGTGGGCATGGATGATGAGGAGCTGGCACAGATTAGGTCTGCCTTTAAGGGCGTAAGCTTTGCACAGGCTGCACTTAGCGCCATGGCAGGTGAGAATGGCTATGAGGACGAGAAGCTTAAAGCCTTTGCTTTGGTATTTGAGAGACTAAGAGGTGCTGTAGCTGATACGCCAATCCATGAGCTTTTGTACATGATGCTTGATGAGACTGGCTTTTACAGGTATGCATCGGCCATGCCGGCAGGAAAACGGCGCAGACAGAATATAGATATGCTGATTGAGATGGCCGCAGCCTATGAAAAGACCAGCTACAAGGGGCTGTTTCACTTTGTCAGGTACATAGATATACAGCAGAAATACGAGATAGACTACGGAGAGGCCGATACCGCAGGCGAGAATGACGATGTGGTGCGCATTATGACAATCCATAAGAGCAAGGGTCTTGAGTTTCCTGTAGTGTTTGTTTCCGGGCTTGGCAAGAGCTTTAACACGCAGGACACAAAATCAGACCTGGTGATACATGAAAAGCTTGGGCTTGGCCTTGTGGAAAAAACAAAAAGCCCAAGGACAAAGCGACCGTCACTAATCAGAAATGAGATAGTAAGCCGCATTAAAAGGGAAAATCTGGGAGAGGAGCTGCGTGTGTTGTATGTAGCGCTCACCAGGGCGAAGGAAAAGATTATCCTGACAGGGGGACTTTCAAATGCCCAAAAATCTTTTGAGAAGTATAGAGGCAATGTAAATGCGAACCAGCCAATAAACTTTGGACAAAGGGAGGGAGCAGGGTGTTACCTGGACTGGATTATACCTGCCATGCTGTCGTACCCGGATAAGTATACGGTATCCACAGTCGATGCAACAGAGTTCGCTGCACGGACTGCGATGGATATGGCGGCAAACGATATATCAAAAGCGCAGCTTATTGGGCACATAAGTGCAGCGGATGAAACAAAAGCCAAAGAACTCGCAGAGGAATTTGATTTTGAGTATGCATATGCTTCTGATATAACTAAAAAAAGCAAATATTCGGTATCTGAGCTGAAGCATGACTCTATGGTTGAAAAGTACGACAGCACAGAGAGGGAGGCAGAGCGTCCTAAGTTCCTATTGGAGGAGAAGGAGACGTATGTGCCGGACTTTGCGAGGGATGATGAGGCAGGCGGTGCTTCTAATGAAAGCAAAGAGCCTGAAAATGCAGCAGGTGTGAATCAGGGAGCGCTGCGCGGAACTGCAGTGCACCGTGTCATGGAGTGTCTGGATTTCAAGAGCCTGTGTGATATAGATACAAAAGACCATGTGGCAGTCAGTGCATTTGTGAAGAAAAGCATGGATGAAATGCTAAAAAAGGGGCTTATCACAGATGACATGTACAGGCTGACCAGACCAAAGCTTATAGAGCAGTTTATATCATCAGATGTGGCAGCGCGTATGGCACAGGCGGATAAGAGAGGCGATTTGTATAAAGAGAAGCCTTTTGTGATGGACTATGAGGGAGTGTTGGTTCAGGGAATTATTGATGTATTCTGGCTGGAGAATGATAAAATAGTGCTGCTTGATTACAAGACAGACAGGGTAAATGCGGCTAAAGAGCTTATCGACAGATACAGCACACAGTTAAAACTGTATGCTGATGCACTTGGAAGGATTTTTTCTACAGATGGGAAAAGCATACAGGCGGATGAGAGGCTCATATATTCATTCCGTTTACAGCAGACAATTGTTACCTGTCGTGAATATAAAAAATAGTGGCATGTCACAGCAATCTATTATATAATGTTTAACAGGTGGTACAAAAATATAATATATTAATATATAAGACATA
>OAWP01000750.1_pt1 | contig 25282 bp, 19 predicted proteins | sample 1517081 | NCBI WGS metagenome assembly OAWP01 (sample SAMEA2580167, study PRJEB22360) | human gut metagenome | biome: human gut; feature: human-associated habitat; material: faeces | place: Denmark | collected 2008/2010 | reverse complement strand
AGATAAAGCTTCATCACATACCACAGCTCTGTAGCGATGCAGATTGAAGAATATGTTCCGCAAAGCACACCTACCATGAGTGGTAATGAGAACTCTCTGATTGATGTATGACCAAAGATAAAGAGTAACAATACCATAACAAATGTAGTAAGCGAAGTATTGATGCTTCGTGAAAGTGTCTGTGTAAGGGACTCGTTTGCTATATCAGCAAGCTCATCTGCTGAGTACTTCTTGATACCGTGAAGGTTCTCACGGATACGGTCAAAGATAACGATCGTATCGTTGACTGAGTAACCTACGATTGTAAGTATACATGCGATAAACGTACTGCCGACTGAGATTCTGATAAGTGCATATGCTGTGACAACAACAAGCACATCATGTACCAGCGCAAGGATAGCACTTGAAGCAAATCTGATGTCCTTGAATCTGAACCAGATATATAACAGCATGAAAATACATGAAATAATAACTGCCTTTACAGCGTTTGTTCTCATCTCCCCACTGATGGTTGAGCTGATACTCTGAGTCTCTATAGTTGATGCATCAACATTGAAATCCTTCTCAAGAAGAGCTGCGAGATCCTGTCTCTCATCGAGTGAAAGTGTATGTGTCTTTAATGTGACATTATGGCTGCCCTGGACTGTAGTAACCTGCACTGCACTATTGCCAAGGAGTTTTGATACTGAAGGCACGATGTCCTTCTCAACCTCTGCTGCTGTATAATCCTTGCCAAAGTCTGCAGTGGTTGATGTACCACCTACAAACTCAAGACTGTAGTTTAATGCATTGCCGCTTGTAGCACCGAAATAAATCATGCCGCCGATACCTGCAAGTATGACTACACCTGAGATAACAAAGTATTTAACTCTGTTCTGTACAAATCTGATAACCTTTCTCTTCTTTGCCTTGCCGTAGAACTTCTCAGCTCTGACACCGACACCGTAAAATGCTCTTGTAAGGTATTTTGCAATAAAAAGAGCTGTAAACAGTGACAGAATAATTGAAATCATAAGTGTGTATGCAAAGCCCTTTACTGTACCTGAACCGAGCACCATAAGCACAAGTGCTGCGATAAAGGTTGTAATCTGTCCATCGAGGATGGCTGAAAGAGCCTTCTTGTAGCCCTCATTTACTGCAGCAAGCACTGATTTGCCACCTGCGATTTCCTCACGGATACGGGCAAATACGATAACGTTTGCATCTACTGCCATACCGATACCAAGGATGATACCCGCGATACCCGGCAGTGTAAGTGTAATCTCAAACCAGTAAATAAACAGTACTGTAAGCATTGAGTAGAGTGCAAGTCCGATAGATGCAACCACACCGAGTATACCATAGAGCACAATCATGAATATCATGATTAAGATAATTCCGATAATTGCAGCCTTTACTGCATTTGTGAGCGCTGATCCACCGAGCTGTGCGCCAACAACATTTGACTCTAACTCCTCGAGCTGGAGGTTGATGGCTCCGACACGGATAAATGTTGCAAGGCTTGTTGCCTCGTCGAAATCCTTCATTCCGTTGATTACACAGTTACCATCTGAGATAACGGCGCTTACTGTAGGAACGCTGATGAAATGATCATCATAGTATATACCGATTGACTGTCCTGCATCCTTTGCCTTCTTTGTGGCATCTGCCCATGTGTCAATAGCCTCATCCTTGAGCTTTAATGAAACAACAGGCTCCTTGGTTGATGTAGATGATGACTGGTCATACTGGGCGCTTGCATCCTTTACATCGTTACCATCAAGGATGACTGAACCATTGGCCTTTAAGGTGTCAATATCATAGTTGAGCTTGTAGCCGCCCTCAACCGATGTGTCCTGTGTATAGTTGGCATTTCCGTCACTGTCATACTGGGCGATGAAGTACAGTGATCCCGGACTTCCAAGATCCTCGAGTACCTTGTTAGGGTCTTCAACACCCGGAATCTCTACAGTGATACGGTCATCCCCGCTCTTGTATACAGAGTACTCTGTTGTGTAGCTCTCTGCACGCTCCTCGAGCTTTGCGATAGTATCATTTACGTCCTTGTCTGAAGGATTCTTGTCCTTGATATGGTAGGTGATTGAAACACCACCTGAGAGGTCGAGACCAAGCTTGATATTCTGATAATCCTTATCCTTGGTGCTCTCACCATTAGCAGTTGCCTCCTGCTTTTGCTTTGTGTCGGTGATTACTGCAGTGGAATACCAGCCCAGCAAGCCGATACAAATGACTGCCACAAGGATAATCACCCAACTCTTTCCTTTTTTCATTTTCTTATACCTTCCTGTCATTTTGCTACCATCCATATAGGTATACAGATGGCAAATATATTCGCACACGGGTCACAAATACCGCTATCCGTTTCCCGTGACAAATTCAAATTATTGTGCATCATCTGCCATATCAGCCTCTGCTGCCTTAATCATGATAGCGCACTCTATACGCTTCTTCTGCAGCTCGCAGCCTAAATCATAGGCATCAGTGATTGTGCCGTGGAAGTTGTATGAGTTGGCGGCACAGCCACCGCTGCAATAGAATCTGGCAAAACAGTTGCGACATTTTTCCTTGGCATAAACATTACAGCACTTAAACTCATCCTGGATGTCAGTGGCCTTGATGCCATCCCAGACATTACCCATAAGGAAGTCCTCATTGCCCACAAACTGGTGGCATGGATATAAATCTCCCCATGGAGTCACTGCCAGGTACTCAGTTCCTGAGCCACAACCGGAAAGACGCTTATATACACAAGGTCCTCCCTCTAAATCTATCATAAAATGGAAGAAATTGAAGCCGTTTCCTGCCTTGTTTCTCTTTACCATCTCTGCTGCAAGTCTGTCGTACTCATCAAAGAGCACAGGTAAATCAGATTCCTTAAGTGCATACTCATCTGTAGGCTGTGCCACCACAGGCTCAACCGAAATCTGCTTGAAACCTAAATCAGCCAGATGAAGCACATCCTTTGAAAAATCAGTATTGAAATGTGTGTATGTACCTCTCACATAGTACTTGTCCTGATGTCTGCTCTCCGCAAACTTCTGGAATTTCGGAACAATAAGGTCATAACTGCCGGCACCCTTTCTGAAAGGTCTCATGCGGTCATGAACCTCCTTGCGTCCGTCGATACTAAGAACTACATTGTCCATCTCTTTGTTGGCGAACTCCATAATCTCGTCATTTAAGAGCACACCGTTTGTAGTGAGTGTGAACCTGAAATGCTTGTCATGAAGCTTCTCCTGCTCTCTTCCATATGCCACAAGCTGCTTCACCACATCCCAGTTCATAAGAGGCTCTCCTCCAAAGAAGTCTACCTCTAAGTTTCTCCTGCTGCCTGAATTGGCAATCAGGAAATCAAGTGCCTGTTTTCCTGTCTCGTAGCTCATGAGAGCTCGTCTGCCGTGATACTCGCCCTCCTCTGCAAAACAATATCTGCAGGCAAGGTTGCAGTCGTGCGCGATGTGAAGGCAAAGTGCCTTTACAACTGTCTGGCGCTTCTTGAAATCTATGATACGCTCTTTGTATGTATCTTCTGTGAAGAGCTCTTCATTATCCTTAAGCTCATTTACTTCCTGTATTGCTTCTTCTATCTCCGTCTGTGGATACCTGTCCACAAGCTTTTCAATAATCTCCTTAGCTGAGTTGTCCTCAAACAGCTCAATAACGTCATATGTGACATCATCCACCACATGGATTGCGCCACTGTTGACATCTAAGACAATATTATAGCCGTTGTTCTTGTACTGATGAACCACTACAATATTCCTCTCTTTCTATACACATTTTAAAATTACACTGCGAAAAGAGTGTGCACCTATCAGCGCACACTCTTTAAATCCGCTTCACCTATGACTATTTGTACTGCTCACAAGTCTGGTTTCCAACTGTACAAGATGTCTTGCAAGCTGACTGGCATGATGTCTGGCACTCGCCACATCCGCCCTTTTTAACAGTGTTCTGTAATTTTCTTGTATTTAATGTCTTTACGTGTTTCATTTTTATCTCCTTTTCATTTAACGATGTCTCATTGACACATCATATTTGCTTTCAACATTATATCACAGCATTATCAATATGAAAAGTCCTTTTTTAGCGAAAAACAAGCGCTGAAAACATTACCAGAAGGAGTATTATCAAAAGCTCGAATATATTTTTTGATTCACCTATATCTATGACCACTGTTGCTATCACATACGTTATCCAGTATGCTACGACCGTCACCCTGATAAAACGTCTGCGGTGAAAGCAGCATTTGAGCAAAAATCCGCACACAAGCCCCACCACTATATTGACCGCCATGGCAAGTGCAAACTTTATCCACTCCGCCATGTCGACAAAGCACTGTACTATGGAAAGTATGATAAGGCACAAAAGCGCCGTAAGATGCATGATACATATTGTTATCACAGGACCTTTGATTTTTCTCCACATAAAAACGCCCTCCACACATCATATATATGTGCAAAGGGCGGTAATTATTCATGTATGAAATTCATTCGTGATTACAGCTCACAGTTATTAACTGTTCTAGGGAATGGGATAACGTCACGGATATTGCCCATGCCGGTAAGATACATTACGCATCTCTCAAAGCCCAATCCAAAGCCCGCGTGTCTTGCAGAGCCGTATTTTCTTAAGTCAAGGTAGAACTTGTAGTCATCCTCTGAAAGTCCAAGCTCATTTATTCTGGCAAGGAGCTTGTCGTAGTCATCCTCTCTCTGGCTTCCACCGATGATTTCTCCGATTCCCGGTACAAGACAGTCAACTGCTGCAACGGTCTTTCCGTCGTCATTCAGCTTCATGTAGAAGGCCTTTATCTCCTTCGGATAATCTGTGACAAATACAGGGCGCTTATAAATCTGCTCTGTAAGGTATCTCTCATGCTCTGTCTGTAAATCACAGCCCCATGATACCTTGTAATCAAACTTGTCATTGTGCTTTGAAAGGATATCTATAGCCTCTGTGTATGTCACACGTGCAAAATCATTTTCCACAACATTTCTTAATCTGTCAAGGAGTCCTTTGTCCACGAAATTGTTGAAAAATGCCATCTCCTCAGGTGCATTTTCAAGCACATAGTTGATAACATACTTGAGCATGCTCTCTGCAAGCATCATATCATCCTCAAGGTCTGCAAAAGCAATCTCAGGCTCAATCATCCAGAACTCTGCCGCATGACGTGTGGTGTTTGAATTCTCCGCACGGAAGGTAGGTCCGAAGGTGTAGATATTCTTGAATGCCATAGCATATGTCTCGCCGTTTAACTGTCCTGAAACAGTAAGGTTGGTAGGCTTATTAAAGAAATCCTTTGAGAAATCCACCTTTCCATCCTCTGTCATAGGAAGATTGTTCAAATCAAGTGTGGTCACCTGGAACATCTCTCCTGCACCCTCACAGTCACTTCCTGTGATAAGCGGTGTGTGCACGTACACAAAATCCCTCTCCTGGAAGAATTTGTGAATAGCATATGCGCAGAGTGAGCGCACTCTGAAAACTGCCTCAAAAGTATTGGTACGAGGTCTTAAGTGTGAGATTGTACGGAGATACTCAAATGTATGTCTCTTCTTCTGCAGAGGATAATCCGGTGTGGATGCACCCTCAACAGTCACCTCTGCGGCTTGAATCTCAAATGGCTGCTTTGCATCCGGAGTAAGCACAAGTGTACCCCTTACGATAATTGCAGCTCCGACATTGATCTTGCCAACCTCATCATAGTTGTCTAAGCCATTTCCGTATACAACCTGGATTGGCTCAAAAAATGTACCATCGTTTACCACGATAAATCCAAAATTCTTTGAATTACGATTGCTTCTGACCCATCCTCCGATAGTCACCTCTTTGTCAGCGAATTTGTCCTTGTTGCGGAAAATCTCGCGTATGTTTGTAAGTTCCATTATCTAATCCTCCATTTAAGCTGCCTGCGTATCACCACAGGCAGCATATTTATCGTTATTATTCGGCATCCGCGCTGCCACTTGAAGTATCCGGCGCTGCACTGCCATCCTCAAATGTCACATTTGCTTTCTCTGTGACTGTATCAATAGCCTTGTTTACAAGGTACTGGTTCTTAAGGTATGTCTTTCCCTCATCCTTGTGTCCGCTTCCAAAATACTTGTATACCTCAGAAGCCTTGCTGAACTGACCATTGCTGGCTGATACGATGTAATCCACATAGCTGTTGAAGGCATCATCATCCATCTTGATATTTTCCTTCTCAGCGATAAGCCCAAAGATGAACTCTGTCTTTATCTGGTCTGTCAGATTTTCCTTCCACTTCTCTGTGGCCTGATCCACTGTCATGTTGTAGTTGGACTTTAAATATTTCTTAAGTGTCTGTCCATCCTTGACATTTTCCTTGGTAAATGAAGCAATATACTCATTGAGTCTGGCCTGTAGATACTCATCAGGAATCTCAACTGTGCTGTTGTCAATCATGTAGCTCTTTATCTTGTCCACCTCAGCGCTGTAGAGCTGCTGCTTCAAATCTTTCTCAATCTGTGTGGTAAGCTGGGCATTTGTTGTCACTCCGGCCTTTCCAAACACTGTGTTGACCTGCTCGTCTGTCATATCAGCAAGTGCAACAGGATCTGCTGAGTAAATACCCTTTACTGTATACTCAAATGTAACTGTCTGTCCGTTTAAGTCGTCATTGCCATAATCCTCAGGAAATGTCACGTCACCCTTAACCTTGTCACCCACCTTGGCTCCGATTATAGGCTTTGTAAATCCATCAATAAAGGATGAACCGCCGACCTGGCTATTATTTGTCACATCAAGCATCACATCTGTAGCTGAGCCACCATCAAATGCTTTGCCATCCTTATATCCTGTGTAATCAACCTTGACATAATCGCCATCTGCAACTGTATCACGATCTGTAACCTGCTTGTACGCATCTGCACCATATGACTGAAGCACATTGGTCAGATATTTCTGCTTTGCTGTATCGTTTATCTCATAATCGTTTGAGACTGTAATTGCAACACCTGAATAGTCTGCAAGCTTTGTAACCTGCTTTGCGTAGTCTATGTCAAACTGTCCGCTTCGCATCGTCTCGCTGCCGGCCTCGGTGCCTGCCTCTGTTGCGCTCTTTGAGCCACCCTTTTTGCTCTTGTTGCTTATCACAACAGCAAGCGCAATAATTACCACGATAAGTGCAATCACAATCACTGCTATGACTGCCTTCTTACCTGTATTCTTCTTCTCACTCATTGGAATCCTCCTGAAATCTGTAAGTTACATTATTTATATGTACAATGCCCTGCCACGGCAAAAACGCATTCGCAAAACACTATACCTATCTACAATATCACATATCAGGTTAAATTACAACGAGTGAAATTTTCTTTATCTTTGCAAACACCGGAGGAGTATGCATCCTAAGCCCTACTGTCACCCTGGCATTCTTTTGCAGCCTTACCGGCTTAAGCAGATGTGTCACAAACCTGACATCAGCCGGGAAAATGTCGCTTGTATATGTATGAACGCCGCTTTCATCCTCCACATCCATAAACAGCTCGACCTCGACACCTGTTGTATTGGTTCCTCTATAGTCAACCGCTGCTATATACTCACCGGTATATTCAATATCCACTGTCTGGCTTATCGAATAGTCAAAATTGGCATCCGAAGAGATAAACACTCCATCCTTCCCCAGTGTATACTGTCTTTCTTCGAGACTTGTCTCAATCTGCCAATTATTAAATCCATCCTTAAATTCAGGATTTGAGATTAGATTTCCATGAATCATAAGAAGCTTCATGAAATCCTCCACCTCCGGTGTTTCTTCATACTCATAAAGTGATTCAATATACTTATCAAGCTCTTTAATCGGAGGATTTTTCGGATCAAAGTCCCTGATTGCATCCCAGCCCGGCAAAGCCCTGCCATGCTCGTCAAACATACCCATATTCTCAAACCAGGTTCCCATGCCTTTACCAGGCACACCGACAGGCTCCCAGTAGTATACACCGGTCTTTCCGGTATCCTTTGACACCTCTGCTGCTATCTGCATGATTATTTCAAGAGACTTCTTCTGCTCTGCGCTGCCTGCATCAAGGCCTGCAGTCTCCATGAGTTCCTTCGAGATATGCTCTCCCTTGCAATGCCTCCACGGATGAGCTGTCTCCACAATATAAACCGGCAGATTATATAATTTTATGAGCCTGCTCATAGTATCCTTCAAATCCATGAAGGTACCATGCCAGAACGAATAAAAGGAAAGGCCAATCGCGTCAATCGGCAGCATGCCCGCATTAAACATAGAATCAAGCCAAGGCATAATACAGTTATATCTGCCTCCCTGATCCAGATGAATCATGACCTTTGTCTCCGGGAGCAGCTCCCTGACAGCTCTGATTCCCTCATTTACAAGCGCAGCCAGCTGCCTGTACTGTGGCACTGCACCATCCGGAAACAGCATACCACTCCTTATTTCATTGCCAATCTGAACCATATCCGGCGCACAATCCATGATTTTTAATCTGTATAGCACATCATATGTGTACTTGTGCACTACCTCCTTCAGCTCATCAAAGCTTAAATTCTTCCACGCATCAGGCTTATTCTGCTGTCTAGGATCTGCCCAGTAATCCGAATAATGAAAATCCAGCAGAAAATGCATTTTGTATTTTTTAATTGCATGAGCCATCTCGAGAACATATGTAAGACTGCAATACCCCTTAGACTCCGGCACCTTATCAGGCTCATTCCATATGCGCAGACGGACTGAATTTACATTATTCAGCTTTAAAAAATCAAATACCCTGCACACATGACCTTCCCTATCCATTATTTGTATATTATTGTCAACCATCATAGGAACGGATGAAATATCCACTCCCTTTAAGAAATTGCTATCCTTTTTCTGCTTGTGCTGCTGCTTAAGCTGATACATCTTTGTGTCAGCACTTACGAGATAATCGTCAAAGCTCTTACCACTGCCCGGCTTCGTATATATGATGCCGTGACTGATAAACAGGCTGTGCTGCTCCATGATATCATACACGCACTTTATATACTTCTCAGCAGTGTCATGTCTGTCCCCGGGGATAAACACGATAAATTCATCTCCACCGAATCTATATACCATACTTCCCTCAGGCTTTTTCTCATCAAGCACCCTCGCCACAGTCTTTAAAAGCTCGTCACCGTACTGGTGTCCGTATGTATCATTTATGTTCTTGAAATCATCCACATCGAGAAATACTATGGTGCAACCGACATTTTGGTCTTCAAGCTCAGCAAACATAGGAATGACCATCTCATTGCATGCCACACGATTGTATAGGCCTGTGAGCGCATCATGGTTGTAGAGATTCTTAAGCTCATTATTTGTATTCTCAAGTACCTTTTGCTTAAAAAGATTCTCAAGCTTCTTAAGAAGGGCAGACTGTATATCAAACTGCTCAGGATGGTCGTACAAAAACTCGGGATTCCTGAGTATTACATAGCCCACTATCTCGTCCCTGAAATGCAGCGAGTAATACATATAACAGGTGTTTTTATCTACACTCTGCATGTACTGCATAAGGTCATTTACACTCTTAAACTCAAGCTTTCCATTGTCCTTGTCATCCGCATAGAGTACAACCTCGTCGTCAATATCATAGCCATGCTTCCTAAAGTGTGCATTGTTCCTTGCAGCTGCCAGATCAGAAACACCGACCACATACACTCCGTCACACTTCATGCTCTGTATATAGTCAGAGTATCTCTCAAACAAATCATAGTATTCATTGCACTCCTCGAGCTCTTTCTGGAGGATCATTACTGCATCCTCCTCCTGCTCTTTTGCAACTGAGCCTTTGATAATATTCTTTATGTAATTACGATAATCCACTCTGCCGGTATTAGGGCATCCGCAGCTCTCAGCCGGGATAAACTCAGAATCAAGGTATTTATCAGAAGCATCACCCGTGCCATTCCAAAGCCCCTTAAATATCTCAAGAACTTTTCTGCCTATATTGCCCCTGTTGTGCTCCACTGTTGTAATCTGTGGGTTAAAGTACGCAGCCTTATCCAGATTGTCAAAGCCTGTGACCTTAAAATCCTGTGGTACCTTGTATCCGAGAACCTCTGCTGTCGCACACAGTCCTGCTGCTATATTGTCATTTGCACATAAAAACACATCCGGTAACGGTTTTTTGCTCTCGTGCCAATCACTCATATACCTGACACCCGTCTGATAATCAAAATCACCAAACATATACTTATCAGCTGTAAGTGGTATGCCATAATCACTTAAAGCCTTCTTGAAAGCCTCAAAACGCATTCTGTTCTCATAATGATACGGCGGACCACCTGCAAACACAAAGCTTTTGCAGCCATGCTCATAGTACATATGATCCATCACCTTGCGAAACAGCCTCTTATTGTCGTCGCCCACATAGTAAAACCCATCAACCTTATACCCGATACTCACTACCGGCACATTTACCGACTGAAGCTTTCTGACCATATAATGTATCTCATCCTGGTTGATCGTATTGGTGCAGTCAAATACCACTCCGTCGAAGCTGTTTAAATCAGGCAAATCGTTCAGCGCATACTCGCCTTTGTTAAACTTTGGATCTTGACTCCAGGTTCCGTTGGTGTTGTAAAAATACATGCACACATCCAGTCCCAGCTCTTTAGAGCCTTCCATGATACCCTCAACCCACGAATATGTTACATATCTTCTCCAGCCATCAGCCAGAAGAGCAATTTTCTTCATTAATAAGTACCCCTTTGCATCTTCTAAAGACTTTTCCCAAAATATAGTTCTATTATATTACGGTTTTACCTATTCTTGCAATAAAGATTGATTTTTTTTAGCATATTTGATAAAATTAATTTAAATAAGCAAATTTTTAGGAGGGATACGTTTTGAATCCAGCATTAATCGTACTTATTGTTATCGCAGTAGTGCTTGTGGTAGCATTTATAGTATTAACAATCCTCGGTAAAAAAGCACAAAAAAGAAAGGAAGAGCAGGACGAGCAGATAGCTGCAGCATCACAGACTGTCAATATGCTAATCATTGACAAAAAGCGTATGAAGCTAAAGGATGCCGGTCTCCCACAGCAGATTATTGAGCAGACACCAAAGCTTATGCGCCGCTCAAAGCTGCCTGTAGTCAAGGCCAAGGTCGGACCAAGAGTCATGACTCTTATCGCAGACGAGCAGATCTTTGATGAGATTCCTTTAAAGAAAGAGGTTAAGGCTTCTGTCAGCGGTATCTACATCACAGCTGTCCGCGGTATCAGAGGACCTCTTGAGAAGCCTAAGAAGAAAAAAGGCTTCCGTGCAAGAATTGCAGAAAACTACAGCAAGGCCAACGAACAGCTCAAGGCTGAGGAGGCTGCAAAGGCTGAAAGAAAAGCTGCTAAAGCGGCTGCCAAAAAGGCCAAGCAGAAATAATATCATGATTTAATTTTCATGTACATAAACAGAGCATGTGGGATGGCTTTCATCCTCACATGCTCTGTTTTTTATATGCTCTATCCATATATGCTTTATATATTTTTTACCCCATAGGCTTGGCAGACTTTTATGCAATTTTGACTGCTGCTCCTTTTTTCTTCACAGCTATATTGATGTGACAGTCGCCTACAAATTCATAGTTGACATCAAGTGCATACTTTACCTCTGCCCTTATCTCGTCCTCAGTCTCCTTTACCTCTATGCTTGTGGCATCAATACCTATCTGGATACTTCCAAACGGTGTATAATAATATGTCAGGTTTTTCTTTCCCTTCTCAAATATCATATGTACACTCATAGGTCCCTTGCGGGTGAATTTTCATTGAATTTAAGCATATTTTTGAGTGTCTGGGTCTCACCCTCCATTATCTCCTCAAAAAGCACATAGTGCTTGTTATTTCTTATATAATACTCTCCCGGGGCAATCACCTCTACCGCATCCGACTGCTGGTCCGGTGCGAGCTGTAAGCCCTTTAATGATACTACTACATCCTTTGTCATTTCTTTCTCCTTATCCTCTTGCATATCTAAATTAATTCACGCTTAAATAATTTCTCATCACATATTTTCTTTTAATATATTTTTTCAGCATGAATATACTAACTGTTTTATCTGAAAATATCAAGGATTTTTAGTTTTATTTCATATTTTCCACTGTCAAATATGCTCTCATACTCGTCCGGAGTGAGTACCTCCTTAAGATTTTCCTTTGCTTCGTCCTCCACCACCTCGTACACACTGCCCCTAAAGCACATGTTTGGATACAGCACGCACCACCAGTTATGACCGGCTCCATCGCCCAGTGTTATTTCAAGCGCCTCGTAATTTCCCTCAGGAAATGTATAGTCTCCATACGTCTTTTCCGGGAAATCGGTGTGTGTAATCTCTGCCGATGCGCCATATGTAAAACCGTTTGCTGCAAGCGTCTCCTTTGATACCGCTATTATTTCGTCCATATGGTCATTTACGGTGGCTCTGGTTTCTTCGATATTTTCGCACTCCAGCAGATATGGCTCTATGTAAGCCCCTACTGCATCGCGCACCTGCTTTTTCACATTCTGGTCTGCTTCGCTGTCGCTGTTTGCCAGCACGTGGAAACGCAGGATTTTGTCGGCGATGGATTTTTGCATGTCGGCTGTACACGCTATACTATTGGTGTTTGCGGCAGGTGTATGATTTTTTGCAGCTATCACTGCCGTAAGGGATATTATTGCTATGGTTGTTATTATTATTTTCTTTCTCATGTAAACAAGTATTGCCTTATTTGACGAGCTTATTCATCCTTTTTGAAAATTTTACCGGGTTTCATGAATTTCATTCGTATAGTCATCCAGCAAGGTGCCAAGTGTAATTATCGGTTCACCATCCTCATGATTCTCCTTATTTATTTTCTGCTCATAATAATCACCCATGTTATCAAAGATATCATTTATATCATCTGCTATGCACACATATGTGTTTCTCGGAAATTTTTTTGATGTCTTGCAATATTCCATGAAATCTGAATAAGCTGCTTTATCTTTTCTAAGTGTTTTTCCTATTAAAATCACCTTCAAATGATTGGTATCGGCTTTTTGTGACAGCCGATCCTCGAAGCTGTCCACTGCTGTTTTGATATCATCTGCATATTCCGGTTCGTAGGATTTGTCCATGTTATAATAAAACTCTATATATCCGCTATTTTCATTTGTCGAAACATCTCTGTGGCTAACATATGCTTTGTTATCAGTTACTTCTTTATCGGTTATTTCGTCAGTATCTACATCTACAATATCCACCGCCGCAAGTGTCGGAAAACAGCGCTCCTCAAGTTCCACTGCACTGCAGCCGGTGAGCATGAGACCTATCGTCAGCACTACTATGACCGGTATCGCTATGCACAATAAAAATCCAAGATATTTTTTCACGATTTCATCTCCACTTTCAAGAATATATGCTAAGGTCACTGTGACTGCTATGACAAAAATGATGCACCTGCTTCTCATAGTGCTCTTTTCCTTGTCATGGCTTTTCTGTCTGTCAGAGCCAGATTGCTTATTGCTGCAGGAATGCCGGTTTTTATTAAATGTAAATATAATTTTTCCCGTATTTTCAGCAAAATTCTCACATCTTAAAACCGCATAATAAAGGCTCATATTGAGTACTGAAAACAGCGTGAAAAACCACACCGACAGCATCAGTGCATCTGCCCTCTTGAAGAAGCTGCCTTTTATCTGCACATCACTCATCAGTACAACAGCCGGAAACTCTATTTCCGACAGTGAATATTTTCCGAAGTTTCCAAGCAATACTGCATACAATAAAAAAAGAATGCCTGCATATGTGAATATTGCTTTACTCACACTCCCTCGTATCTGTGAGGCAGTGCGTGCCCTTACAAACAGTATATTGAACACGGAAATGGATGCTGCAAACACATAGTATGCGCCCGCAAATATATCCGCTATACCAAAGTCCACACCGACTCTGTCCTTAATCATCAGATAGTCTAATCTCACATCCGATAGCGCAAACAAAAGCATAGCAGCAAGCGGTATCAGCACAAAGAAAAATACTACCTCGTATACCCTTGCCCGGCACTCCACTCCGCCACTTAGCGCATAAGCGCATACCGCCATTATCACAAGGAGTACAACTGTAAATGACTCATCCGGTATAAGGCTGTCACGTATCAGCTTTACAAATATCCATGCAAGAAATGCGGCCTGTGACAGCTCGTATATCGCAATAATTAAATCATAAATTAATATTTTCGCATATTTTGTTTTATCAATGCTTCTGTCATATATTGTTTTCCTGCGTTCACGCACCTCGCTTACTATCCACATGAATAGCCATGCCATGAAAACTCCGAGTGCGATTGAGATAAAAGCATACTCTCCAAGCTTTGCCAGATTGTTTGGAAGCACCAGTGTGCCGACTCCAAGCAGATTAAAGACGTATAGCCTGTATAGCTGGCGGGGCGATATGCTTTCATTTTGTGCAAATGTGTAGCTTGTGCTCATATTTTTAGTCATCCTTATTTCCTTTCAGCTTTCTGCACTCCTTTTCTCTTGCAAATACAGGCCGCCTCCATAGTCTGCGAAGCGGAAATCGTATGATACTGTCCTTTTCATCCTCGCCGCCTGTCAGCTCGCTGCCCACAAATGGCATCATGTATGGGTAACCACAGCTTTTGAGCTTTGCGAGATGCAAAAGTATCACCATCAGACTTATTAAAAATCCAAAATATCCAAGCCATGCCGACATCATTATTACAGCGAATTTGAGTATCCTAAATGAAAATGCAAACTCCTCACTCGGTATGGCAAACGAACAAAGTGCGGTGAATGCAACAAGAATGACCACTATAGGGCTTACTAAATTTGCATCCACTGCTGCCTGTCCGATTATGAGGCCTCCGACTATGCCTATCGTGTTTCCCATTGCTCCGGGAAGTCTTATGCCAGCTTCACGAAGCAGCTCAAAGGACAGCTCCATCATTAGTACCTCTAGGAGCTGCGGAAACGGGCAGCCGAGTCTGGCTTCATAAAACGCCAGTATGAGTGGTGTCGGCAGTATCTGTGTATGAAAATTTGTGACCGCCAGATAAAGCCCCGGCAATGTAAATGACATGAAGGCTGCCACGTACCTTATCAGCCTGGCAAAACTTGCCGCTATCGTTCTGTTATAGTAATCATCTGCGGTTTTTAAAAAATTGTTCATGGTGGTTGGCAGTATTATTGCTATCGGTGAATTATCGCACAGCACCACCACCCTCCCCTCTAGGAGCGCATTTACCGCCACATCCGGCCGCTTTGTGGTCTGAAGCTGTGGAAATGGCGAATACCATTTCACCTCGGCAAACTGTTCAATGACTCCCGAATCACCCACATGGTCTATTACATAGCTGTCCAGATTCCTTTCCACATCCTCTACAAGCCCCGGTTTTACGAGGTCTCTCACATATAGTATGTCCACATTGCTGTGTCCTCGAAGTCCCTTTTCCACCTCTTTACACTTTAAGCGTGTGCTCCTTAGCCTGCGCCTGATAAGTGCTGTATTTATCTTTATGGAATCAGCAAAGCCCTCATTGGAGCCTCTTATGACCTTTTCCGAATCAATCTCCTGAATTGACAGGGCGGGATATCCCTTGTCGGGAAGCTTAAAGGCATCCGGATAGCCATCCACAAAAAATATCACGTCTCCTGTCAGCATCATCTGTGCTGCCTCTCTAACCGTATGAAGATGCGCAAATTCGGATAGAGCTGCCTGATTTTTGTCAAGTACTTCCTTAACCTGATCCCGGTCTATCCCTTCAAGGTATGATGTAAATCGTCCAAACGCACTGTTATTGATACAGGAGCCTGCACATGTCACCTCAATATAAGCAACAAAACACTTTATGCAGGCATCACGCCCCAGATACATCTCCTGCATCTTGATATCTGAGCAGTCAGAATATATCTGCCTGAAGCTTTTTATGTTCTCATCTATGTTTGTGGTCATCTTTAACTCTCCTATATACCCAATAAATCCCGTCAGATTTAAAATTCCTGATATAGTATGACCATACATTCCTACAAATATCCCTGATTACTTATTTTTTGCTATTATCTAAGCCACTAACTAAGCCACTAAAAAAGGCCGCCGTTCACACGTCAGTGCGACCGGCAGCCCTTGGTTTTGTTATATTATTTTGTATTTTATTATCTTTGTCTGCTATAATCTTGTTATATTTCTGTTTTATTTCTTCTCTTCATCCTGCCTTTGTATCACAGCCTTCACAGCAACCGCCTGATTAGCCACATGTGTATGCATTTCTGTAGTCACAAGCTCCATATTTCTTGCCTCAAGCGCCCTGTAGATGGCATCATGCTCCTTAACAAGCATCGGATAATTCTTCGGATCCTTTAAATACTCCACTCTGTAGCGGTACATCTGCTCGCGGATATTGTTCATCATAGATACAAGCTTCGCATTGTTGGTTGCCTCATAGATAGCATCGTGAAACTTCACATCCTCCTCAGCTATCTTTTTCACATCTCCTGAGTCCATGCTCCTCTTGAACTCGTCCTTTATGGTTTTTAGATTCGCAAGCTCATCATCACTGATTTTCTTACAGGCTATTTTGGCTGCAAGCTCATCGAGAGCCTCTCTCACCTCAAGCACATCCTCCATATCCTTGAGAGTCATCTTGGCAACCTCTGCGCCCTTTCTCGGCATTGTGACTGCAAGCCCCTCCTGCTCAAGCATTCTGATTGCTTCACGTATAGGTGTACGGCTGACTCCAAGCTTTGACGCAAGCTGCAGCTCCATAAGTCTCTCTCCCGGCTTGAGCTCACCCTTTAAAATTGCCTCACGAAGTGTATTAAACACCACATCACGAAGTGGCAGATATGCATCCATATTTAAAGTTAAATTATCAGTCATCAAACTTCTCCTATCTCTTGTATTATCATTCTCACATATAAGAAAAAAGTAACTATAAAGCACCCGCTGTGCTATCCGGATATCACGTTATTTGCGATTATTGTATACAGATGTCAGATACACCTGTCTGGCAAGATGTGAGCTTCTCATGGCTTTGTACGCTTTCTTTGCAGTATCTTCATCGTCAAACAGACCAAAAACCGTCGGACCACTACCGCTCATCATGGCTCCTACTGCGCCATTTGAAAGCATATGCTTCTTTATCTCATCTATCACCGGATAATTTGGTATGGTCACAGTCTCTAAGACATTTCCCATATGCGCTGCGATATCATGCAGATTCTTAGCCTTTATATCATCTATCAGGCGGTCTATATCCGGATGAATAGTCGTATCATCAAGCTTCAGATTCTGGTACACAAACTTTGTGGATACCGAGATGGACGGCTTTGCAATAAGCACCGGACACTTTACCATTGGAGGAAGAGGACTAAGCGCCTCTCCTATGCCCTCGGCCAGCGCCGTGCCTCTCATAATACAGTATGGTACATCCGCACCTATCTGCACACCTCTTTCCATAAGCTGTCTCTTTGTCAGTCCCAGTGAAAAAAGCCTGTTTACACCTATAAGCATGGCTGCCGCATCAGTACTGCCCCCCGCCATCCCTGCTGCAACAGGAATACGCTTGTCCAGCTTCACTGATACACCGTCAGTTATAGAAAACTCATCCATCAGAAGCTTTGCAGCCTTGTATATGAGATTGTTCTCGTTTACAGGGAGAAAAGACAGATTGGTCTGTATCTGTATGCCGGGCTCCTGTGTCCTTTTGATATCGAGCCTGTCATACAGCTGAATGGTCTGCATAATCATGCGGACCTCATGATATCCGTCCTCTCTGCGCCTCACTACATCCAGCCCCAGGTTAATCTTGGCTAATGCTTTTAATGAAATATCGTTATTACTACCCATATTGTATTACCTCTGTTTTTTGTATACAAGGATTATAACACACCCTGCCAAAAAGAGCAAATTTAAATATTCTCATTTAATTGTTAATTTTTACATCTCATCAGTCAAATTAACCTAAAAAGGGACTGCACGTTGCGCGCAGTCCCTCTAATATATCATATTCTGTTTTTAGCTCGGCCTTGGTACAATTGTGTATCGGCTGTTTTTATCTGTTTCTTATAGCCCTTGCCGTTATTTTTTCAATTTTCTTCCAAATATAAATGTCGAAAAATATATTACCGATGCAATAATCACTATCATCGGACCTGTTGCCACATTGGTGTAGTATGACACAGCAAGACCGACTATTCCTGAAAAAACTGAAAATAGCACTGAAAAGAAATGATACTCACGCATATTTTCCGAAATATTCCTTGATGAAGCCGCCGGTAATATAAGCAGGGCATTTATTATAAGTATACCTATCCACTTGATGGATAGCATAACTATGAGTGCTACAAGCACCGCAAACAGATTATCCAGAAGACGCACATGGATACCCTTGCTTTTTGCCACGCTTCTGTGTATACATATGGCGTTGAGCTTGTTGAAGCAAAACACCCAGAACACTATCGTGACCACAAAAATCACAATTAGATAAACTATCTCAGTCTTTGTGATGCTTAGCACATCGCCCACCAGTATACTTGAGTATTTGCTGAAATTGCCACCCTTTGACAGTATCGCAAGACCTATCGCCACAGAGCACGATGAAAATACCGATATAATGGTATCTGTCGATGCAGTGTTCAGACTTCCTATCTTATTTAAAAGAAGTGCAAACACTATCGCAAATATCACCATGGCAAGCGAGGTGTCTGCCATGCCGCATACCACTCCGACAGCGATTCCGGTAAGTGCTGAATGTCCGAGTGCATCTGAAAAGTATGCCATCTTTTTGTTTACAATCATGGTTCCCATTATGCCAAAAAGCGGTGTGATGATGAGCACAGCGATAAGGGCATTTCTCATGAAATCATATTGAAGCCAGGAGGTTATATTCATTTGTGCTCCTCCTCTCTCACCCAGGATTCCTCTCCTGTGTAAAAAATTCTCTCAAATTCCTTGCTCTCGAAGACTTCCTTCACAGTTCCCTGCTTTGCAACGGTCTTATCAAGCAGTACAACATGGTCTGCGTACTTTGCCACATAGTCCAGATCGTGCGATATCAATATGATTGCAAGGTCATAGTGAGTCTTTAAATAATCCATGGTCTTATAGAAAAGCTCCATGCCGTTTTGGTCTATTCCGGACACCGGCTCATCCAACAGCAGCAGGTTCGGCTCGTCCATGATCGCCATGGAAAGAAGCACTCTCTGCAGCTGTCCTCCCGAGAGGTTGCACACCTGCTTGTCGATGAGCTCCTCAGCCTCAAATACCTCGAGTGTCTCCCTTATCTTTGCCTCTATCTTTTTGCTCTTTGGCAGAAAAACAGGATAATTGTACTGATAGCTTGCTATGAGGTCATACACGCTGACTGGTGTATTTTTCTCGATATTGACAGACTGCGGCACATAGCCGATTTTAAGCTTAGCCATATGTCCGTCCTTAGTATCCTTGAACTCAATCGTACCGGTGTGAGGTATCTCGCCGAGTATCGCCTTTATGAGTGTAGATTTTCCGGCACCGTTTTGGCCTATTATGACATTGAAGGAGCCGCAATGTATGTGCATATTTACATCCTCAAGCACCGTCTGCTCTCCGAAGCTCACTCCAAGGTTATTTATTTTTATGCAATGAAAGCCACATGGCTGTATTATTTTCCGCATATTTTCTCCAATTTTATTTAGTAAATGCCTCTTTGATAAGCTCTATATTGTGCTCCATACCATCAAGATAGCTGTCCTTGTCGTACTCTCCCCTGTTGAGAGGGTCGATATAAATCACATGCACATCTGTCTCACGCGATACGGTATCTCCCATGCTCTTTCCGTAGAGCTCCTCAGCGAGTATTACCGACACTCCGTCATCCTTTATGGCACCTATTACCTGCTTTATCTCACCTGCGCTGACTGAGCGCTCCTCGTCAAGGTCTAACAGATAGCATGCATTCATGGAAAAATCATCAGCTACATACGCATAGGCCTCATGGAATATGATGATATTCTGTCCATTGGTAAGACTCTTTAGGCTATTTATCTTTTCTTCGAGCACTGCAAGCTTTGCATCATATGCTTTTGCATTTGCATAATATTCATCAGCATGCTTTGCATCCTTTTCGGCAAGCCGGGATGCGATTGTCTGAACCATGGTGCGGTAACGCGGCACGCTCATCCATGCATGGGCATTCTCATCACCATGGTCATGCGCGCTATCTGATTCTGCGTCTGCTTCGTGGTCATGGTCGTGGTCACTGTCCGATTCTGTGTCTGCTTCGTGATCATGGTCGTGGTCACTGTCTGCATCATCCTCAGAAAGAAGTGCCACATCCTCACAGGCCTCAACCACATCAAGCTTCGGATACGCCTTTGCCACATCAGACATAAACGACTCTATACCGCCTCCGTTTATTACAAAAACATCGGCAGTGGATAAAAGCTTCATGTCCTCTGGTGTTAGCTGGAAATCGTGCAGACAACCGGTCTGTGGCTCCCCTTGGTTTTTAAGAGTCCCCCCCTCCTATGAAGAATCCACACCATCCACTATGTTTAAAGTGGCAATGTACATAGGATAGAAGGATGTCACGACTGTAAGCATATCATCAGCTTCGTCTGTATTTTTTGTATTGCCCGAAGCATTTGATGCTCCACCGGCAGCGCCTTTCATACCTGCTGTGTGCTCATATGCCATTACCGCAAGCGTACACACTATCAATATACACAAAAACATAATGCCTACAAATTTGCATTTATTCTTCATATATTAAATATTCGCCTTTCTTTCTATAACTTTATTTCTTTTTATGATTATTAACGCTTTTTTTGCTCTTGGCCTTATCTCTGCGTTCTTTAGTCTTTTTGGCAACCGGCTTTCCGGTCTTCTTCCAGCGCTCCTTTTTGTGTGGCTGGGATGCAGCGGCTCTTTTTGCAGCTGATTTTGCCTCGCGCTTTGCTTCTTCCTCCTGTTTCATGGCAAGAAGCGTCTCCTCGTCAAACACGAGTGAATCTATGAGATTCCAGATTTCGTCCCTGCCTTCCTTTGACATGGACGAAAACGGTATAACTACCGTGCCCGGCTTCACATGAAGCACATCCTTGATAGTCTTTATGTGTGCGGCAATCTGGCTTTTTTTCAATTTATCAGATTTGGTTGCAATGATAATCGGTGCAAAGCCCTGGTTTACCATCCAGTCATACATCATGATATCATTGTCCGATGGCTCATGCCTTATATCTATTAAAAGAAACACTGCCTGAAGCTTTTTGGAGGTGTGAAGATAGTTTTCTATCATCTGTCCCCATTTAGCTTTTATCTCGATATTGGCATTGGCATAGCCATAGCCCGGCAGATCGACCAGATACATGGCGTCATTGACGTTATAAAAATTGATGGTCTGTGTCTTGCCGGGCTGTGAAGAGATCCTGGCAAGTGACTTTCTGTTCATGAGTGCGTTGATCAGTGACGACTTGCCTACATTTGACTTGCCGGCGAATGCCACTTCATTATACTCATTGTCAGGGATTGTGCTTGTAATTCCGCAAACTGTCTCTAAATTAACACTTTTAATTACCATAATCTCTTCCTCATTCTTATTTTACAAATGCTATCTTCTCCACCTGTGAAAATCTCTCCACCGGCACGATTTCCATGCCGTCTGTTATTTCTTTTGAAATCTCCTCCAGATCCTTTTCATTATCCTTTGGAATACATACTGTTTTTATTCCGATTACTTTGGCTGCAAGCAGTTTTTCCTTGAGTCCTCCTATCGGAAGCACCCTGCCGCGCAGTGTTATCTCACCTGTCATGGCTACATCTGCCCTGACAGCTCTGTCTGTAATAGCCGAGAGCATGGCTGTCGCCATAGTGATGCCTGCGGATGGTCCGTCCTTTGGCACTGCGCCCTCCGGGATATGTATATGGATGTCATGCTTCGTATAAAACTCTGCATCAATGCCATATTCTTCGCTTATTGAGCGCACATAGCTAAGTGCCGCCTGTGCCGACTCCTTCATCACGTCGCCTAGCTTACCGGTGAGCACGAGCTCACCCTTGCCCGGCAGCACATTCACCTCAACCTCGAGTGTGACTCCGCCCACGCTGGTCCATGCGAGTCCTCTTACGATTCCCACCTCAGCGTGATCATTTTTCTTCTCCGGACTGTACTTCGGATTGCCCAGATACGTCTTAAGATTGGTCTTTGTAACCTTTACAGCAGCTTCGCTGTCCTTGAAGATTTCCCTGGCAGCCTTGCGGCACAGCTTGCCGATAGTCCTCTCAAGGCTTCTGACTCCGGCCTCTCTGGTGTACAGCCTGATGATATCCTTTAAAGCACCATCTGTTATCGTAAGCTGTTCCTTTTTAATTCCGTTTTTGCTCTTTTGCTTCTCAATTAGGTGTTCCTTTGCTATGTGAAATTTCTCATTTTCAGTGTAGCTTGACACCTCAATAAGCTCCATCCTGTCAAGAAGCGGCTTTGGAATGCCTGAAACCTCATTTGCAGTTGCAATAAAAAGCACCTCCGACAAATCTACAGGCATCTCGATGTAATGATCCCTGAATCTGCAGTTCTGCTCACTGTCAAGCACCTCGAGAAGAGCGGCTGATGTGTCACCCTTGTAGTCACTTGACACCTTATCTATCTCATCCAACAGCATGAGAGGATTTGAAACGCCGGCCTGTCTTAAGCCATTTACTATACGGCCCGGCATAGCGCCGATATATGTCTTTCTGTGTCCACGGATTTCTGCCTCATCGCGCACGCCACCAAGAGAAATACGCACATATTTCTTCTCCAGTGCAGACGCAATTGAACGGGCTATGCTTGTCTTTCCTGTTCCCGGAGGACCTACAAGACAAATTATAGGACTCTCTCCCTTGCTTGTCAGATTTCTGACTGCCAGAAACTCAAGTATTCTCTCCTTGACATCCTTTAATCCGTAGTGATCATCATCGAGCACCTGTGCTGCATGGTCAAGATCCTTGTTATCCACAGACATCTTGTTCCACGGAAGCTCAAGTACAGTCTCTATATAGCCTCTCTCAACTGTGCTCTCTGATGAGCTGCTGCTCATATTTCTAAAGCGCTTTATCTCTTTTTTCGTCTTTTCCTTTACGTAGTCAGGCGCATCTAACTCAGATAGTTTTTTCTCATATTCATCAGCCTCCGAGTCAGCATTCTCGCCCAGCTCCTCACGTATCACACCAAGCTGTTCACGAAGCACATACTCCTTCTGATGCTTATCCACACGAACCTTTACTTTTTTCTGAAGCTCATTCTTTATGGAAATAACCTCCACCTGGGAGAGAAGTAATGATACTATAACCTGATATCTGTCATTGATATCCTCTGCCTCAAGCACCTGCTGCTTAAGCTCATATGACACCGGCAGATTGTTGGTTACATAATCAATGAGCTTTTCAAGATCCTCATACTGATCTATCTGTCTGATAAGCTCCTTGCTGATTTTGCCGACGACTGCCGCATATCTGTGAAAAGCCTCTCTGACTCCGAGAAGCATGGCTTCCCTGAGATCATCCGGCAGGCTGTCTGCATTACTATCACAATAACAGATTTCTGCCTCAAGGTACTTCTCATTACCGGTAAAGCCAAGCAATGCTGCCCGGCTTATTCCATCTACAAGTATTCTCACAACATCATTCTGTAATCTGACAACCTGCTTTATGTCAGCAACAATACCCATCTGATAGAGGTCTTCCTGAGTCGGGTCCTCACTGTCCACATTCCTTTGTGTGACAAGATAAATCTTTTGATCCTGCTCCATAGCCTCCTCGACAGCACGAAGGGAGCGCTCTCTGCTGATGTCGAAATGGGCAATCATCCCCGGCAGAATAGTAAGCCCTCTCAGCGCTACTGCAGGCATATTCATAATCTGTTCTTCCACTTATATCTCCTGTATTATTACACAGCCATGCATAACAAACCGCTGTGCAATTTATATTATCCGATGCTGTATCTTTTGTAAAATACCGCCATGTACTTACGATGCCGCTTTTTCCTCGATATATGCCTCAGGCACGCAATCACCATCAAGCTTTAAGTTTTCCTCAACGATATCCTTGTCGATTACGCATTTGCTGATGCTCTTGTCTGATGGTATGCGATACATAAGGTCAAGCATAACAGCCTCCATGATGGCACGAAGTCCTCTGGCCCCTGTCTTTCTCTCAAGTGCCTTGTCAGCGATGGCATTTACTGCATCGTCTGTGAACTCAAGCCCTACTCCGTCAAGCTCAAAAAGCTTGGTGTACTGCTTGATAAGCGAGTTCTTAGGCTCCTTAAGTATACGGATAAGTGCATCCCTGTCGAGTGCCTCGAGAGAAACGGTAATAGGTACACGTCCGATAAACTCAGGAATCAATCCAAACTTTACAAAATCCTGTGGAAGTGCATGCTTAAACGCCTCTCCTACATTGAGCTCTGTCTTTGACTTTACATCTGAATTGAAGCCTATAGATGATGTATCCATACGACTGTCGATAATTTTTTCCAGACCATCAAATGCTCCACCGCAGATAAAAAGTATATTAGTAGTATCAATAGGAATAAGCTCCTGCTGCGGATGCTTTCTTCCGCCCTGTGGCGGTACAGATGCCTCTGTGCCCTCAAGAATCTTTAAAAGAGCCTGCTGTACACCCTCGCCTGACACATCTCTGGTGATTGAGACATTCTCTGATTTCTTTGTAATTTTATCTATCTCATCTATATAAATGATACCATGCTCTGCACGCTCGATATCATAATCTGCCGCCTGAATAAGCTTTAATAGGATATTCTCCACGTCCTCACCTACGTATCCTGCCTCTGTAAGTGTTGTAGCATCAGCGATAGCAAATGGAACATTTATCACTCTGGCAAGTGTCTGCGCAAGAAGTGTCTTTCCTGAGCCTGTAGGTCCAAGCATGAGAATATTACTCTTCTGAAGCTCTACATCTGATGTATCACCTGCCAGAACTCTCTTATAGTGATTGTAAACAGCAACCGAAAGCACCTTCTTTGCCTGGTCCTGTCCTATTACATAATCATCCAGAAATGCCTTAAGCTCCTCCGGAGTAACAAGATTTATATCATCCTTAGCGCTACTTTTGTCCTCATGACCCTCTACGCCTTCTTCCTCAAGAATCTCGGCACATATATCTATACACTCATCGCAGATAAAAGCTCCATTAGGTCCGGAAATCAAACGATTTACCTGGTCCTGTGTCTTACCGCAAAATGAACAGCGAATCTTTCCGTCGTTTTTTCCTGCCATTATTAACTCCTTTTATTGCATGAGGGCATCCC
>OAWP01000685.1_pt1 | contig 27003 bp, 20 predicted proteins | sample 1517081 | NCBI WGS metagenome assembly OAWP01 (sample SAMEA2580167, study PRJEB22360) | human gut metagenome | biome: human gut; feature: human-associated habitat; material: faeces | place: Denmark | collected 2008/2010 | reverse complement strand
ATTTATATGGACGCGGATTGTCTACCCGTGAAATCACTGAGTTCATCAGAAGTCATTGTCCAAAATCTATTTTCTTTCTCGAGGCAAGCTCCCTTCCACCGATTTCGGACGCGGAAGCAACGCCTTCAGCCGGCCACGGCGAAACTGGTCTGAGTTCTGCAACTTTGGTGGCCTTCCATCCCGAGGACGAAGGCAGCCGCAGCAGAACCATATCCGCTCCGAAAGAAAAATATCACCGAAAATCCCTGGATTTTCAAAGCTATGGCTTACGATTGCCCCGGTCCTTCTCCATTCTTGGCTGACACGTGCAAAATACGGTTTCTCTGTACTTCAAGCTCCGTTATGTCAGCTCTTCTCTCCCGCCGCTCCTTTTTAACGCAGACGGCCGCCCTCGCCGCTGCAGGCATTCCGTTCACAGTCCCCGCTGCCGCTTCGTGGTCAGCTGAGGCCTTCGCCCGCACACGCTCCGTAACCGACGCCGTTCTCGCGCATCCTTTCCTGCAGGAACTCGCCTCAGGCACCATCGCCCGTGAAAAGGTCCTCTGGTATCTCGCACAAAACGTCATTTACCTCAAGGGTTACGGTGAGAGCCTCACGCGCGTTGAAAAGCGTCTCACCGACGCCGCCGACCGCAGGCTTCTTACGCAATGGATTAAAGAAACGGCGCAGACCGAAGTCTGGATGCTTGAACTGATTGAAAAACTCAGAGACGGCCGCGACATCACGGCACTCACGCGCGTCAAACCCTCAACCCTTTTTTATGTGAGCTGGGAAGCCAAGGCCACGCTTGACAGCTCAGTCGGCGCCGCCTGGGCGGCACTTTTGCCCTGCTTTACGCTTTATGAAACCGTGGGAAAAATGATTGCCGCAAACGTGGCGCCCGGCAATCCCTACCAGGCGTGGCTCGGTGCCTACGGCGATCCGGCGTATTCAGAGACCGTTAAAAAAGCTGTGGGGCTCGCGGACCGGCTCGCAGCTAGAGAAACCGCAGAAAACCGCGCACGGATGACGGAAAACTACCTCACGTCCTGCCGGCTTGAATGGATTTTGTGGGACGCCGCCTGGCAGCTTAAAGGGTGGCCCTTTTAGTCTTCACCGAATTCCCGCGACATCCGGCGCAGCCGCCCGATGAGGTAACCGGCCTGGTAGGCCGTCTGCTGCAGGGCAGAGAGCGCCGAATCAATATCGATTGCAGGGAGCCTGCCCGCAATGTACTTGGCGATTTCGTCCCGTAAAACATCTTCGGCGGGGCGCTTCTGAAGTTCAGAGAGCGCATCGAGGGCAATCCTCGCCTGAGGCGGCAACGCCTGCATCACCAAATCCACGTCTCGGCGGTCAATATCACCCATGGCCGTTGACTTCCTATCTTAAGAAAAAAGAAAACCCGGCCCGACAATTCTCTCATGTCCGCGGCCGGGTTTGCGTTTCCGGTAGCAGTCGCTGTCCCGGAAACTGACCGGTTAAGCCTTACCGATCTTGGCGAGCTTACGCCACGTATCGACCACGGTGTCGGGGTTCAGAGAAATGGACTCAATCCCCTCTTCCATGAGCCAGGCCGCAAAGTCGGCGTGATCGGACGGCCCCTGACCGCAGATACCCACGTACTTGCCGCGTGCACGGCAGGTCTTAATCGCCATCGAAAGGAGCTTCTTCACAGCGGCGTTGCGCTCGTCAAAGCTCTTGGCGACCAGGCCCGAGTCACGGTCAAGGCCGAGCGTCAACTGCGTGAGGTCGTTGGAACCGATCGAGAAGCCGTCGACGTAGTCAAGGAATTCGTCTGCCAAAAGGGCGTTGGACGGAATTTCGCACATCATGTTGAGGCGCAGACCGTTTTCACCGCGCTTTAAGCCGTTCTTTTCAAGAACCGCCACGGTTTCCTTGATTTCATCGATGGTACGGACAAAGGGCACCATGAGTTCGACGTTGGTGAGCCCCATTTCGTCGCGCACGCGCTTCATGGCACGGCATTCGAGTTCGAAGCAGTCCGCAAAGCTGTGGGCGATGTAGCGGCTTGCACCGCGGAAACCCAGCATGGGGTTTTCTTCTTCCGGTTCGTACAGAGCGCCGCCCGTCAACTTACGGTACTCGTTGCTCTTAAAGTCCGACAGACGCACGATCACCTTCTTGGGCCAGAAGGCGCAGGCAATCGTTGCCACACCTTCGGCGAGCTTACTCACGAAGAAGTCCAGGGGCGAGTTGTAGCCCGCGGAGATGCGTTCAAGCTTGTCGCGGAGTTCACTCGGAATATTCGGGTAATCAAGGCAGAGCTTGGGATGCACGCCGATATTGTTGTTGATGATGAATTCCAGACGCGCAAGGCCCACGCCCTTATTCGGAATCTGGCAGAAGTCAAAGGCAAGCTGCGGGTTGCCGATGTTCATCATGACCTTCACGGGGATCTCGGGAAGCACCCCGCGGCGCACTTCTTCAACGGCAAAGTCCTGGATGCCGCCGTAGATGTAACCGGTGTCGCCTTCGGCGCAGCTCACCGTGACGGGTTCGTTTTCGGTGAGCGATTCGGTCGCGTCACCGCACCCCACAACCGCCGGAATACCGAGTTCGCGGGCAATGATGGCCGCGTGGCAGGTACGGCCGCCGCGGTTCGTGACAATGGCGCTCGCCTTCTTCATCACCGGTTCCCAGTTGGGGTCGGTCATGTCGGTGACAAGCACATCACCCTTTTGCACGCGGTCCATTTCGCTGGCGTCAGCAACGATTCTCACCGGGCCCGCACCGATCTTCTGACCGATGGCGCGGCCTTCGGCAAGGACCTTGCCGCGGCTCTTCAGAGTAAATTTCTGCTGCACGTCGGCGGTGTTCTGACGGCTCTTCACGGTCTCAGGCCGCGCCTGCAGAATGTAGATCTTGCCGTCGATGCCGTCTTTACCCCATTCAATATCCATGGGACGGCCGTAGTGCTTTTCAATGATGCAGGCAAATTTCGCAAGTTCAATGACGTCGTCGTCTGTGAGCGCAAAGCGGCGGCGGTCTTCGGGTTCCACGTCAACCGTGCGAACCGAGCGCCCGGAGGCTTTTTCCGGATCAAACTCCATCTTGATGAGCTTACTGCCCAAAGTGCGGCGCACGATCGGGTACTTGCCCGCGGCAAGGCTCGGCTTATGCACGAAGAATTCGTCGGGGTTCACGGCACCCTGAACGACGGTTTCACCCAAGCCGTAGCTCGCGGTCACAAAAACGACCTGATCAAAGCCGCTTTCGGTGTCAAGCGTAAACATGACGCCTGCGGCACCTTTATCCGAGCGGCACATTCTCTGCACGCCCGCGGAAAGCGCCACTTCCATGTGGGTAAAGCCCTTGTGGACGCGGTAGCTGATCGCGCGGTCGTTATAAAGCGACGCGAACACTTCCTTCATGCGGGAAAGGACCTGATCGATCCCGACCACGTTGAGGTACGTTTCCTGCTGGCCGGCAAAGGAGGCGTCCGGGAGGTCTTCAGCGGTTGCCGAAGAGCGCACCGCCACGGAAATTTCGTCCTGGCCGTCTTTGAGCCACTCGTAAAACGCGCGGATTTCCTTTTCGAGTTCCGCAGGAAACGGCGCCTCTTCAATCCAGCGGCGGATTTCGGCGCCGGCTTCGGCGAGCGCCTTCACATCCTCCACGTCAAGAGCCGCGAGGCGCTTGGCGATACGGTCCTCAAGGCCGCTTTCCTTAATAAAGAGGCGGAAGGCTTCGGCCGTGGTGGCAAAGCCGTCCGGAACACGGATGCCCGCATCGGTAAGCTGACTTAAAAGTTCGCCCAGGGAGGCATTTTTACCGCCGACGCGGTCAACGTCGGTCATGCGAAGCTGGCTGAAAGGGAATACGTAACGGCCTTGAACCATTTGATCCTCGTTTAGAAAAACGCAAGGGGGTTTTAAAACGTGCCGCCATTGTAGCCGCTTCGCGGCCCAAACGCCGCGCGCAAAGCCCCTTTTGTAACGGGCCTGTCACAAAGGAGCACAGGATTAAGAAGAAGGTTGATCTAAGAGTAAGGATTCAGCCGGCGACGCCGCCGCCCGTCCTCCCCGCTCTGTCATGCGTCTGTCATACGGCTGATACAATGCCGCCACCTCCGACAACCAGCTTTCTTCACACAAAATGGCTGAGCAAAACAAAAATTGGCGTCCTGTTTTCATCGTGAGCGACGGCACCGCCATCACGGCCGAAACCCTCGCGCACTCCGTGATGACCCAGTTCCCGGATTTGGTCTACGAGCAGCACCGCATCCCGTTTGTGGATTCCGTGGAAAAAGCCCATCAGGTTGCTGAGCGCATCAGCCGCGTGCAGGCTGAAACCGGCGTGCGTCCCCTCGTTTTCTCCACGTTTGTGGACCCCACGATTTCGCAGGCCTTCCTAAAGCAAGCGCCGGGCTTTCAGGTCGAGCTCTTCCGTTCGTTTGTGGGCCCGATGGAGCATGAGCTCGGCATGAAAAGCACCCACACCGTGGGCGCAACGCACAAGATTCAGAACGAAGAGCGCTACAACCAGCGTATTGCCGCGATCGACTACACGCTTACGCACGACGACGGTCAGACAAACCGGGGCCTGGATCAGGCCGACGTCATTTTGGTGGGCGTCTCGCGCTCAGGCAAAACGCCCACGAGCCTCTTTCTTGCGATGCAGTTCGGCATTAAGGTCGCCAACTACCCCTTAATTCCCGAGGACTTTGACCGCGGGACGCTCCCCGAAGCCCTGGAGCCCCTTCACAGCAAACTCTTCGGACTTTCCATTAAGCCCGAGCGCCTAAGCGAAATCCGCAACGAGCGCCGTCCGGGATCCCGGTACGCGAGCATTGAAAACTGCCGCTCCGAAATTGAAGCCGCCGAAAACCTGATGCACGCAAACGGTATCGAATGGCTCAATTCCACCACCAAGTCCATTGAAGAGATCGCTGCGACCATCATCGCGAAACTTCACCTCGAAAAAACGCGCAACGCGTAAGTCTTTGCGCTGCCGGGGGCACTCTAAAGCCCCGGCAGCGTCCTCCCCTTTCCGGTTTCTGATAAATCTTCTTGCACTCTATAGTTTGTTTCCTATAGAGTCGTCCGAAAATATCGCTCTGAACATATTTCAGGAACGGCATCACGAAAAACCCGTTCTTTGAAAATGTAGAATCACGAGACCTCAGCCGTCAGTGCCCTCCTATCAGACACGCGCGGCACTTCCAGTCAACTTTAGGATCACAAAAAATGAAGAAGCCTATTCGCGTTGCCGTGACCGGCCCTGCCGGCCAGATCGGTTATTCCCTGCTTTTCCGCATTGCCGCGGGCGACATGCTCGGCCCGGACCAGCCCGTGATCCTGCAGCTGCTTGAACGCGACACGCCGGAAAGCGCCCAGCGGTTAAAGGGCGTGATGATGGAACTCTCCGACTGCGCCTTCCCACTGGTAGCCGACATGATCGCCACGAGCGACCCGAAGGTCGCTTTCCGTGACGCGCAGGCTGCGCTCCTCGTTGGCGCCCGCCCGCGTACCAAGGGCATGGACAGAAGTGAACTCTTGTCCGCGAACGGCGCAATCTTCACCGTTCAGGGTAAGGCCCTTGACGAAGTCGCCGCCCGCGACGTGAAGGTTCTCGTTGTCGGCAACCCCTGCAACACGAACGCCTACATCGCCATGAAGTCGGCGCCCTCGTTGTCTGCAACCTGCTTTAATGCGATGCTGCGCCTTGACCACAACCGCTCCTTGGCTCAGCTTTCCGCCAAGACAGGGACGCCCGTAGCTGAAATCCGCCGCATGGCCGTCTGGGGCAATCACTCCAACACCATGTACCCGGATATCCGCAACTGCGAAATTGCAGGCAAGAAGGCCGCGGACCTCGTTGACGCCGAATGGTACGAAAAGGACTTCATCCCGACGGTGAGCACGCGCGGCGCGGCGATTATTGAAGCCCGCGGCGCAAGCTCTGCGGCTTCCGCAGCTGCTGCGGCGATTGATCACATGCACGACTGGTTCCTGGGCAGCAACGGCGGCTGGGTCACGATGGGTGTTCCGAGCGACGGCTCCTACGGCATCCCCGAAGGCCTCATCTGCGGTATGCCCTGCACCTGTGACGGCAAGGGTAACTATGAAATCGTGAAGGGCCTTAACTTTGAAGGTGAAGCCAAGGCGCGGTTAGACAAGACCGTCGCCGAACTCGCCCACGAAGCCGAGCTCGTCGCCCCTCTTTTCAAGTAATCTGACCGTTTAACGGCAAAGCCGGTTTCCTCACTCGGGGAACCGGCTTTTCTTTTAACAACAACGGATTAGCCGCCGATGTACTGCATTTCTACGCGCCTTAATCCCGCCGTTGCCTCCGTGCGGATTTCGGAATAGTGGTTGTCGCGGTTGGTCCAGATGCGCGCCACCGCCTCGAGAATTTCTTCGTCGGTGGCGCCGCCCCGAAGCATCGTGCGGATGTCATAGCCCCGGTCGGCAAAAAGGCACAGAAAAAGCCCGCCTTCGACCGAGAGCCTTGCCCGGGTGCAGTCCCGGCAGAAAGCCTGCGTCACCGAACTGATAAAGCCCACTTCGCCCGCGCCGTCGGCGTAGGCCCAGCGCGAGGCCACCTCCCCGCGGTAACAGGCATCAACCGGTTTTAAGGGCCACTTTGCGGAAATCCTCTGAACGAGCTCGCTTGAGGGCACCACCTCGTCCATGCGCCAGCCGTTGGCTGTCCCCGCATCCATGTATTCAATGAAGCGCAGCACAATGCCGGTGTTTCTGAAGTGCTCACACAAAGGGAGGACTTCACCTTCGTTCATGCCGCGCTTCACAACGGTATTAACCTTAACGCTTAAGCCCGCGGCGCGTGCCGCGTCAATGCCTTCCAGAACCTTGGCGGCCGGAAATCCCACGTCGTTAATCGACTGAAAAAGGGGTTCTGACAGAGCGTCCAGACTCACCGTGACGCGGTTTAGGCCCGCGGCCTTGAGTTTGCCTGCCATGCGCGCCAGAAGCGTCGCGTTCGTGGTCATCGCAACGTCAAGGGGCTGCCCCTGCCGCGTGCGGATGCCTTTTAGTTCATGAACGAGCACATCGACGTTCTTGCGCAACAGCGGCTCTCCCCCGGTCAGCCGCACCTTTTCGATTCCGAGCTTTACAAAGATTCTCACGAGCCGCTCGATTTCTTCAAAGGTGAGAAGCTCCGTGTGCGCGAGAAACTGATGGCGGCTCGGAAACTTTTCCTTGGGCATGCAGTAGCGGCAGCGGAAATTGCAGGCATCGGTGACCGAAATTCTGAGGTCTCTCAAAGGCCGCCCCCGCGTGTCGATGATGCGTCCGCCTTCTTCGCGCACGGCCCCCGTGACGGGCACCGGCAGCGACAAAACCGCAGCGCGTGCGTGCTCACGGTCAATGACGGGAATAACAGCAGCGGACATGAAACAGGCGGAAAGTTCGAAGGGGACGAAGCCCTCATTGTAGCGGCCCAGGGCACCCTCCCGTCAGTCTCCGAAGGAATTAGGCCGGCAGCACTTTAAACGGTTACGAATCTCTTAACGCCGTTAAGCTTAACCGCGTTAAGAAAAACAGATAACTGATATTAAAAAAACATATTAATTATCAGAAATTAAAACGCATCAGCGGCCCGCAGGCAGCCCCGTCGCGGTGTCCGCTTTGCGCTCTGCCTGCTACCGGAAAACCGACATAATCGCGTCGACAGCGAGATCCGCCGTCGGCCGAAGAAGCGACTCATGCAGCGCCGTAAAGCGCTCGGCGAGTTCCGCGGCACGGGAGGGCCGCATCTCATGAATGAGGCCGCACGCGAGGGCGTCGGGCGTACAGAAGTACTGCAGAAACTCCGGCACCACCACGCTTTGCAGCAGGATGTTCGGCAGGCTCACGTACGGGATGAGCCCTTTTTTACGAAACATCATGGCCGTCAACCCCGGCATGACGTACCCCACGACCATCGGCTTTTTATAGAGCGCCGCTTCAAGGGCTGCGGTACCCGAAGCCGTCATCACGGCGTCACTGGCTTCAAGCACCCGGTGGCTTTTACCGGTAATGACGGTGGTTCTCTCCGCGATCCGCGGATACTTTTTCACCGCGTTTTCAATCTGCGCGCGGCGGGCGTCATCGACCGCCGGAATCACAAAGCATCCGGCCCCAAGCCTCTCAAGCAGCCGCTCGCACGCCTGAAAGAAAATGGGGGCGCACCCGGAGACTTCACTCACGCGCGACCCGGGCAGAACCGCAAAAAGGGGCTCCCCCTTTGTGTCCAGACCGAGTTCCGCGCGCGCGGCCGCGGGGTCGGGCTTCATCGGAATGATGCCCGCCAAAGGGTGCCCCACGTAGGTTGCCGGAATCCCCGCCTGATCGTAGATCGTCTTTTCAAAGGGAAAGATGAGAAGCACGTGGTCCGCAGCCCGCCGGATCTTTTCAATGCGCTCGGGCCGCCACGCCCAAATCGAGGGCGAGACAAAATGCACCGTGGGGATCCCTTCACGCCTTAAGGCCGTTTCAATGCCGAGGTTGAAGTCAGGCGCATCCACGCCGATAAAGGCGCGGGGGTGCAGGGTCTTGATGCGGCTGATCATGCGGCTTCTGAGCCACAAAAGGGACGGGAGTTTCTTTAAAACCTCGACGTACCCCATCACCGAGAGGCGGTCACTCGTATACCAAGGAAAAAGCCCGGCTTCAAGCATCTTTTCGCCGCCGATACCGAACTGCAGGGCCCCTCCCATGCGGCGCTCAAGTTCCGGGAGAACGAGGCTGGCGAGAAAGTCGCCGCTTGCCTCACCCGCAAGCCAGGCAACGCCGCTTGAAGGCGAGCGCGACACCGCGGGCACCAGGGCCGTCACTGCACCCGTCATCGGATGATGCCGCGGGGGCTGTTTTGAACGAAGTCCTTCAGGTGCGTGAGTTCCGCACGGTATTCTTCCGGAGCCCCGTCAATAATCGTCTGCATTTCGGCGACGGCATCGGAAACAAGGTTTCCTTCCCGGTAAATCGCGTGATAGCAGTCTTTGAGAAGCTTTAAGAGTTCGGTCGAAAACCCGGCGCGGCGCAGGCCCACGAGGTTGAGGCCGTGGGGCTGCGCGGGGTTACCCGAGCAGATCATAAAGGGGGGCACATCACGCAAAATGCCGGAGGCGCCCCCGACCATGGCCCGGCGCCCGACGCGCGTGAACTGATGCAGGCCCGTCTGCCCCCCGATCACGGCGTAGTCTTCGACGGTGACGTGGCCGGCTAAAGCGCAGTTATTGGCAATAATCGTGTTGTCGCCCACCTTGCAGTCGTGCGCAACGTGGACGTTGGCCATCAGAAGGTTTCCGCTTCCCACCCGCGTAATCCCCTCGTCCTGGACGGTGCCGATGGAAAGCGTGCAGTTTTCGCGGATGACGTTATTGTCTCCGACAATGAGGACGGTGTCTTCACCGGCGTACTTTTTGTCCTGGGGTTCGCAGCCGATCGCAGCGCCCTGAAAGATGCGGTTACCCTTGCCGACGGTCGTAGAGCCCCTCACGGTCACGTGACTCATGAGAACAGTACCCGCTCCGATTTTCACCTTGCCTTCAACGATACAGAAGGGACCTACGACAACGCTCTCATCGAGCTCAGCCTTCGGATCCACAAGGCTTGACGGATGAATGACCGGCATAGTTTTATCTCCGCAGAAGTTTGTACGGTATTGTCCTCACAAAAACGAAACCGCGCAAGAGTTTGAGAAAAAACCTTGCGCGGCTCAACAGATTGGGGACAGATTTATCTGTGCGTTATTCCACCGGACGGCGGGCGCACATCATCTTGGCGGTGGCGGCAACGTGGCCGTCAACGGTTGCAACGGCTTCGTACCAGCCGATACCGGCACGGTCCTTGATGTACTTGCACTCAAAAATGAGCTGGTCTCCGGGGATCACCACGCGCTTAAAGCGCGCTTCATCAATACCGGCAAAGTAAAAGAGCGCCTTCTCTTTTTTCTGCTCTTCGGTCAAACGCGACATCGCAAGCACCGCACAGGCCTGCGCCATGGCTTCGATGATCAACACACCGGGCATCACCGGGAATTCCGGGAAGTGTCCCGTGAACTGCGGTTCGTTGGCGGTAACGTTTTTCAGAACCTTGCAGGTCGTCAGATCCTCGCTGATTTCGAGCACACGGTCAATCAGCAGAAACGGATAGCGGTGCGGAAGCATCCGCATGATGTCATTGATATTGGTGGTCATAGTGCTGAAATCAGCTTCAGGCTTTACGAAAGAAAATGAGGGGTGCGGAAAACTTTTCCGCAGCGCCAGCGCATGATAAACCGTAGGGAGCCGCGCGGCATGAAAAATCCCCGCCGCAGTCGTAAAACCGTGACGGGGATTTTCCCTCTCATCCGAATTAATGAGGCGCTTTAGCGGCGGCTCTCATCGACGCGGACAGCCACGGAATTGAGTTCATAAGCGCTTGCTTCACGCATACCGGGAATCTCGCGGCGGCCGCTGTACACCTTGGCCATCGACATGGCGGTAAGAATGGAGAGCACCCCCACCGCAACGATGTAGAACCCGAGCCCCATCGCACCGAACGTATCGGGGTGCGTCTTACCGTAGGTGTGCAGTGCAAACGCAAGCTGCGGCGTCACGGCGCCCGAGATGGCGTAGGCGATGTTGTAGGCAAAGGAAATACCCGAGAAGCGGATGCGCGGTTCAAAGACGTCGCTCATGAAGATCGGGCAGAAATTCATGATGCCGCCAAAGAAACAGGTCGCCATGTAAAGAATCCAGGCCGTGGTGTTGTTCACAGCCCCGGAGTAAAGCTCCATGAGGAAGAGGAACCCGCAGAGAGCAAACCCGGCACTAAAGAGAATGCACACCGAGCTCGGACGGAAGTGATCCGACAATTTACCGGTGATCATGCAGCTCGCGACAATGCACACAAGCCCGGAGAGCTGGAAGTACACCGTGTTAAAGGGGTTGAGCTTCATGACGCCGCCCGCAAAGGTGGGCATCAGCAGAATGAAGATCACGATGCAGGTTGTGAGCACCCAGGTAATAAACATCGAAATCCAGATGCCGTAGCGCGAGGTCTGAAGCACTTCCTTTAAGGGGTAGCGGGCAAGAACCTTGCTCGAGCGCATCTTCTGAAAGACCGGGGTTTCCTGCAGGAACCGGCGCAGGTAGATCGAAATCAGACCGAAGATACCGCCCAGGACAAAGGGAACACGCCAGGCCCAGTCATGGAGTTCCGGCTGCGTGTAGATAAAGTTCATCGCAAGGGTCACAACGCTGCCCAACAAAATGCCGGCCGTCACGGAGCCCGTCAGGATGCCGAGATACGTGTTCTTCTGGCCCGCGGGCGCGTGCTCATGAATAAAGACCCAGGCCCCCGGGAGTTCCCCGCCGATTGCAATACCCTGGCAGATACGCACAAGGATGAGCAGCAGGGGCGCCGCGTAGCCGATCGTTTCATAGGTCGGCACGATCGCCAGAGAAAAGGTCGGGATGACCATCAGCGCAATCGAGAGCATGAACATGTTCTTGCGGCCGAAGCGGTCACCGAAGTGCGCCATCACGACGCCCCCGAGAGGACGTGCGAGGTACCCTGCGGCAAACGTGCCGTAGGTGTTGAGTAGTGCCCAGAACTCGCCGATGCCCGCCGGGAAGAAGTGTTCCGAAATAATCTTGGCGAAGAAGAAAACGATAATGAAGTCGTAAAATTCCAGAACCCCGCCCAACGAAGAAAGCCCGAGTGTTTTCCACTCCTGCTTATTGAGCGTTCCAGATGCATCGGTGCTCATAGTTGCACTGCTCCAACAAAAACAAGTGAAACAAAAGATGAGTAAGACGCTTCCTTTCGTGCGTCTTCTTTTACCCCATCATCAGAATTCGGGTGAGTCTACGCGCGCGAACCTGTTTTTCCGCTGGATTTTTAAGGTTTTGCCCACTTTCTTTCGGACTTTCTTAATTAAAGACGAGGCGGTTAGCCAATGCCGCTTAAGGCGAGTTGCCTAATTTTCGATTTTCGTCCCGCTTCCCGTTTACACAAACCAAGCCGAAAACGTACGGCAAAAACAGCTTTTGCCGTGCCTAAAAATTAAGCACTGATAAAAGTTCCTGAGATTTCAGAGCGTTTCAATTTTGTGCGGCGGGTTGTTCACAGGTTTTGTGGAAAACTTCACTGTATCGATACCGTTGATTTTTCATTATTTCATTTGATTTCAATGGTTGCATATGGACGAAAGTTTGAAAATCAACGGCAAAACCGCACGGTTGCACGCTTGGCGCAGGCTGCGTCAACGATGCCGCAAGACGTTCCATAAAATTTTATCGGGAAATGTACGTAAAAACCCTTCCTTAAACGTGAAACAAAGGGCAGAATCTTGAATCAGAGCGGACCAGAACCTAAAATTTCGATCATAAAAATTTCTACAACCCCAAAGGAGCATTTCCCATGCTGGGCGTCATCATTACGCTCGCTGCCGTTGCTGCGATTGCGTACTTCGTCATTAAAAACTACTACCCGCCGATCATCCTTCTGATCATCGGTCTCATTCTGCTCTTGATTGCCGGCCTCACAGGCACCCCGCCCGTGGGCGCCAAAACGAGCACCCACTTTTTCGGCTTTGACCTCGCGCAGGCCTTTACGGATCTGATGAAAAGCCGCCTGCCGGGGCTGGGCCTCAACATTATGGCGATTGCCGGTTTTTCTTTTTATATGAACAAAATCGGGGCTTCGAAAGCGCTGGTGAAGCTTTGCATCAAGCCGCTTGCGGCAATCCGGTCGCCCTACCTCCTCTTAGCCGTCACCTACATCGTGGGGCAGCTCATGGCGCTGTTTATTAACTCTGCCGTGGGCCTGGGGCTTCTGTTGATGGCCTCGATCTACCCCCTGCTCGTATCGCTCGGTGTGCGGCGTGCCGCAGCCGCTGCGGTGATTGCGTCCACGTGCTGCCTTGACCTGGGACCGGGTTCCTCAAACGCCATGCGTGCCGCCGACCTCATCAACACCGATGTCGTCACCTACTTTGTGCAGGGCCAGATTCCGGTGGCTATCTGCGTAATGATTGCCGTTGCCGCCGGACACTTCCTTGTGCAGCGCTGGTTTGACCGCCGCGAAGCCGCCAAAGGCATTGACGACACGCCCGCCGGTGACACGTCGGATAAAACGAAAGACGCCTTCGAGGGTGCCGGTCCCGTGCACTATGCGATTCTCCCGATCCTGCCGCTTTTCCTTCTGATCGTCTTTTCTCCGATGGTCTACAGCGCGGTAAAACTTTCACTTGTGACCGCGATCATCGTCTCTGTTCTGATTGCCTTCGTGGTGGATCTCATCACGCGCCGGTCCTTTAAGACGAGCTGCAAGGACAGCCAGTCGATTTTCGAAGGCATGGGTAAGGTCTTCACGTCAACCGTGAGCCTTATCTGCTGCGCTGAACTCTTTGCCCTGGGGCTCACCAAGCTCGGCGGCATCAGCACGCTCATTCAGTTGGCGGCAAGCCAGGAAGGCTCGGGACTTTTCCTGATGCTCTTTATCATGCTCGCGATCATGATCATCGCGACCGTTGTAACGGGGTCCGGAAACTCCGCGTTCTTCGCGTTTTCGCCCTTGCTGCCTGAAGCTGCGGCAAGCGTTGGCTACAACACCATTGCCCTGGTCGTTCCCGTGCAGTTGGCGGCCGGGCTTTCCCGCGCCATGAGTCCGATTGCGGGTGTTGTGATTGCCGTGTCCGGCATTTCCGGCATCACGCCCATTGAACTCATACGGCGCACGATTCCGGTGATGATCATCGGCATCATCGTAAACGTCGCGGCTTCCCTTCTTTTCCTCTGATCCGTTTTGCAAGGTGAACACAAATGGCACTTCTCATTAAAAACGCTCATGTCTATACCCCGGCTGACGCCGGCATCAAGGATGTCCTCATCGTCAACGACCGCGTGGCGGCCGTTGAGGACAACCTCACCGTCACGATGCCGGATCTGGCAACACTTGACGCCAAAGGCCTCATCCTCACGCCGGGCTTTATTGATCAGCACATCCACGTCACCGGTGGCGGCGGCGAAGGCGGGCCCAAGACCCGCACGCCCGAACTTGTTCTCTCCGAACTCATCGCCTGCGGCACCACAAGCGTCGTGGGTGTTTCCGGTACTGACGGCACCTCCCGCTCCATTCCGAATCTTCTTGCGAAGATCCGGGCGCTTAAAGCCGAAGGGGTTTCTGCGTGGATGTACACGAGTAACTACGCCTATCCTCCGACAACCTTAACGACTTGCGTGCGCGACGACCTCTTTTTCGTGCCGGAAGTTGTGGGGGTGAAGATCGCGATGGGGGACCACCGCTCAAGCTTCCCGAGCGAAGACGAAGTCCTGCGGCTTCTCACGCAGATCCGCGTGGGCGCGATGGTGGCAGGAAAACTCGGTGTTCTGCACATTCACCTCGGGAACATCCCCGGGCCCTTTGAAATCTTCGGGGATATCGTGAAGCGCGGCTTTCCGATCCGCCACATCCGTCCGACGCACTGCGCGCGCGACAAGGCGGTCTTTGAGGGCGCTGTGAAGTTTGCGGTTGCGGGCGGCTACATGGACGTAACGACCGGCGGGTCATGCGCTTTTGCCACTCCGGCGCACGCGGCGTTTGAAGCGCTCAAAGCAGGCGTTCCGGCCGATCATCTCACGATGAGCTCGGACGGCCACGGCTCGGTCCCGCGCTTTAACGAAAAGGGCGAAATGGTGGGCTTGGGTGTGGGCGGCGTTGCAAGTAACCTGCGCGACTTTAAGCGCCTCATCGGAGAGCTCAACGTCCCGATGGAGACGGCGCTTGCGCTTTTGACGCGCAACGTTGCAAAGGCGCTGGAACTCAAAGGCAAGGGCGAAGTCGCCGCCGGGAGTTCCGCCGACCTCTGCCTCTTTGACGAGAACATGAACCTTCGCCACGTTTTTGCCCTGGGTCAGCAGATGATGCGTGACGGGGAAATCGTCGTAAAGGGTACGTTTGAAGAGTAACTGCGTATCTCCTGAGCCCAAACCCGCGTCAGGCCTGGCCCCGGCGCGGGTTTTGTTTTGGCGGGTCTCCAGACCTTCTTTGTCGTCCGCTTTTGTGCAGAGCGGCAGCTACGTACTTCGGGGACCCGCTTTGCCGCAAGGCATTCCCCCGTGGGAAGAAGATGGACTCCATGCGAAAGTGTGGGGCCCACATTTTTTCTGCCTCGTCATTTCCCGCACGCTGCTTATCAATTCAGCAGTTATTTCCCGTCCGTGCTGCCGCATGCGGCATAACGGGTGTTCTTGCCTGCGATATTTGTCAAGACAAATTTCCAGTTTTTTCTCAAAAAAAAACGGTAACTTTTTGCCATCCCCGGGGCTAGCCCCGGACCCCAGGATATTTGATCCACCAAAGCAGATCGCCTCGCATTACGCGGGGCGTTCTTTTTTCTGCTCAACGTCCTCGGCAGCAGGCTTGTCGGGGTTCAAGAACTGACTCCCGGCAGGCTCGCAGTTCATCACCTTACCGCGAATCCAGCGCTCAGGATGCCAATTCCGGGCCGCTTCGATGACCTGCTTGCGCTTGTTCAGGATATCGACATCTACCGCCCTTCTTTCGGAAATGAGCCGGCCTTACTGATCCTCAGGAGGTTGTCAGGCAACCCGCGCAGCGGTTAGCGCCTGATCCAGATCCGCCGTAATATCCTCTGCCGCTTCAATCCCCACTGACAGACGAATGAGGTCATCGGTCACGCCGATCGCGTCTCTTAAGTCCTTCGGGTACGCGCCGTGCGTCATTGTGGCCGGATGGCACACGAGGCTCTCGACACCTCCGAGGCTTTCAGCCAAACTGACAATCCTCAAGGCCTTAAAAAAGCGCTTGTAGTCATAACCCGCTTTAAGCCGGAAGGAAATCATGCCGCCCGCACCCTTTGCCTGCTTTTTCTGTAGAGCGTACCCCGGATCACTTTCAAGTCCCGGATACCAGACGCGGTCCACCGCCCGGTGGTTCACCAGAAACGCCGCCACCACTGACGCGTTTGCCAGGTGCCGGTCCATGCGCACGGCAAGCGTTTTGATCCCCCGCACCAACAGGTACGAATCAAAGGGCGGCAACACCGCACCCAAAGCGTTCTGCAGAAACCCGATTTTCTCCGCAAGCGCCGCGTCCTTTACAACCGCCACACCCGCTATCACGTCGCTGTGGCCCGCAAGGTACTTCGTCGCGCTGTGAAGCACAATGTCGGCGCCAAGCGTCAGCGGCCGCTGCAGGTACGGCGTCATAAAGGTGTTGTCCGCAATCACAAGCACATTCTTTTCGTGCGCGATGCGCGCGGTCTTTTCAATGTCCGTGACCGCCAGCACGGGGTTGGCAGGGGTTTCGATAAAAAGCCCCCGAACGTCATCGGTTAAAGCCTCCCGCAGCGCCGATTCATCCGCGTACTCAACGATCGTCATCCTGAGCCCGAAGCGGTTAAACACCTGGTTTAACAACCGGTAGGTACCGCCGTAGACGGTTTTAGGAAGCAGTATCCGGTCGCCTTTACTGAACAGCGAAAGGACCGTCGTCACGGCCGCCATGCCGGAAGAAAACGCAAAACCCTTCACACCCTCTTCAAGCTGGGCAATGAGCGTTTCAGCGTCCTTTCGGCTCGGGTTGGCCGTACGGGCGTATTCAAATCCCGCCTTATTGCGCCCGAATTCCGGAAGCCTGAAGGTGGAAGAAAGATAAACCGGGACATTGACGGCGCCGGTGAATTCGTCACCGCGGCTGCCGCCCTGAATGAGCAGGGTTTCAAACGCGCGTTTTTCACTCATTTTTCTGACTCCTCAAGTTCCGAAATCGTGTTTAAGTCGTAGGGTGTGGTCTGGTAGACGTAGTAGTTAAGCCAGTTTTCGTACAAGAGACACCCGTGGGCGCGCCAGGAAAAGACCGGGGTCTTCGCGGGATCATTGTCCGGGTAGTAGTTTTCAGGCAGCGCAGTGTCCATGTCCTTGGCGGCATCGCGCCGGTATTCCGCATCAAGCGTCATGCGGTCGTACTCGGGGTGACCCATCACAAAAATCTGGCGGCCGTTTTCAGTGGAAAGAAGATACGGCCCGGTCTTAACACCGGCAGCCAAAAGCCGCAGCCGTTTTTCCCGCGCGAGGTCTTCACTGTTGATTGCCGCATAGCGGCTGTGGGGCGCATAAAAGATGTCGTCAAAGCCGCGCACAAGGGGGTTATTCGGCCGCAAAACCGTTTGGGGAAAGACGCCGAAAAGTTTTTCGGGGAGCGTCTCCTTACGGATCCCGAAATGGTGGTTTAAGCCGGCGACCGCCCCCCAGCAGACGTGCAGCGTGGAAAAGACATGCGTGCGGCTCCAGTCAAAGATATCGGTAAGTTCCTTCCAGTAGGCGACGTCAGTAAAGGCCACGCGCCCCAGCGGTGCCCCCGTGATGATCATGCCGTCAAAGAAGCGCTCCCGGACGTTATCGGCCGCCGTGTAAAAGGCGTTTAAGTGTTCGAGCGCGGTGTTTTTGCCGGTGTAACTTGCGGTCTGAAGCAGCGTCAGCTTCACCTGTAGCGGGGTATTCGCCAAAAGTCTTGCGAGCTGGGTCTCCGTTGCAATTTTGGTGGGCATCAGGTTTAAGACGAGGATTTCCAGAGGCCGGATATCCTGGGTGCTCGCTCGCTTCGGGCTCATCACAAAAATATTTTCCTGCGCGAGACTCCGGGAGGCAGGAAGCTCCCCGGGCAAAACAATCGGCATCGGTGTGGTTCCGTTCAACGTTTGTAAGGTGCTGCGACTATAGCGGGCCCGATGCCGAATTTTCCCTGCGGGCATTGGCAATACCGCAAACCGCGGCGCACGAAATACGAACACTCGGCGGCCCTTGCGGTATTACCGCCGGAAGCGGGCGGCAAAGCACCTCACCTCGGTTACGATGCCCGGCATACACAGGCGTCCGGCTCCTCGACCGGAACACAAAAAAACACGCACGGGTCAAGCGGCCCGGCAACACAGGCAAGAAACATGACAACCACGAAACTTAAGGCAGCGGCCTTCACGGCAGCGGGTACCTCGGCCACGGAACGCTTAAACAGCTCCTACGACGTCGCCCGCGAACTCTTTGCAGCACTGAATCCCGGCTACATCGCCCAGTGGGACAAGGCGCATCCGGACGACAAACTCACGATCCGTCAGTCGCACGCGGGGTCCTCGATTCTCGCGGACAAGGGGCGTCTCATTCCCAAAAACCGGCAGACGCGGCTTTCAAACAACAGCTCCCCTTTTATTCCACGATGGCCTTTCGCGTGAGAAAAGGCAACCCCAAGGGCGTGCACGACTGGTCGGATCTTGCCAGAAGCGCCGTCTTCCCCGAACCGTTGTCTCCGGCAATCACGTTCATGCCAGGTTGAAATTCGGCTTCAAAACTATCAAAAGTCCTGAAATTTCTAAGCTGAAGGTGCTTGATGTACATAGGAACTGCGTCAGGATGCACTGAGTTCCTGCATCATAGGCAGGCACCTGCGGATCTGCATGGACTTTCGCGTGCAGCAAAAGTCCATGCAAAAAGCAAACCGGCAGGCAGCTGTCACACCGCTCCCTTGGCCCACTTCCCGTACCGAAGCCGCAGAAGAAACACAGAGCCCCTCACGCAAAGCTCAATGCACATGGCGGTCCACACACCCGCAAGGCCATAAGACGGCGCAAGGACCAGCGCGAGCGTGAGCCGCACAAACCACATGCTTGCAAGGTTCATTGAGGCGGGCACAAGCGTGTCCCCCGCTCCCACAAAGACGCCGTAGGAAACAATCGCCGCCGCAAACATGGGCTCGGCCCAGGCTTCAATGCGAAGCACCGTGGTCGCAAGATCAATCACTTCGCTCACGCTTGTCATCCAGCCGATCAGTACCGGCGCCGCAAACCAGAGAACCGCGCCCATGAAGGTCATGACAAGCATGCCGCCTGCCACACACTTAAAGGCAATGCGCCGCGCGACGTCTCTGCGGCCCGCGCCGATACTCTGCCCCACAAGCGTCGTTGCCGCCTCACTCACACCGTACCCGGGCATATAGCAGAGGCTCTCAGCGGTAATCGCATGCGCGGCGACCGCCGCCACCCCCAGAGGCGCAACAATCGCGGTGGAGGCAATCTGCGCGCCGCACATCAAAACGCGCTCGGCACCCACCGGAAGCGCCAGACGCAGCGCTTTTTTAAGCGTCAATACCTTGGGACGGAAATTGCCTTCCCCCGCAAAGTGCGCAAGCACCGGACTTTTACGGGCCAGAAACCACAGTGTCGCAACCGCCACAATCACTTCGGCCGCAGCCGACCCCCAGGCTGCGCCTTCCACGCCCATGCCGGCTCCGGGCATCTCAAAACTCACCCCCAGCAAGTAAACCGTGCGTGAGGGGTAAATGAGAAAGAAATTAAAAACGACGTCCAGCATACACATCACGACGCCCAGGACGCTCGGGGTCTTCATGTCACCCGCGACACGCAGAAAAGACCCCCAGAGCCACCCCAGAAGCATCACCGGCAGGAAGATAAGGAGAATGCGGAAGTACGCGGCGCTTTCCACGTGAATTGAAGGATCGCCCCCGAGCCAGCCCGGCAGGTACGGCGCGATGACGATGCCGATCATGGCAATGGCGGTTGAAAACCAAAAGACGGTCGTGGTGCCTTCGCGCACGATTTCTTTGGCGCGGGTAATGTCGCCCGCGCCGATCCGGTGAGCGGCCTGAACCGAAAACCCCATGACGGAAGCCCCGGTGAAGCCGAAGAAAAGCCAGATCGACGAACTCACAAGGCCCACGGCTGCGGACTCTCGTGCCCCTAACTGCCCCACCATCGCCGCATCAATGTACTGCATCAGAATGACGGCGATCTGCGCAAGAATCGCCGGCACGGCAAGACGCACCGTAAGTTCGGCTTCTTCACGCGGAAGGATTTCGCCCGCACGCAGCCGGGCGAGAAGCTCCTCCGATCGTTTCTGACGGGTTGAAACAGGCATTGCAAGAAAGAGGCAGGTTTTTGAGACTGAGCCGCACGGGCAATTCAGGCGCCGAGACTATAGTCGGTCACATCCAAAAAATGTGATTCCCATTATGCAGACTATTTCCGGCATTCAGGCGGGCGGCGAACGTCCGTTTTTCGCAATTTCCGACACAAAACTCTCAGACGTCACGATCCTTGCGGGCGAAAGCGCCTTTAAGCACGGCAAAAACCTCTCGGCCGAACACTGCCGCTTCGAAGGCAAATATCCGTTCTGGCACTGCGAAGCGACGACCGTCCGGGATTCCCTTTTTACCGCGGGCGGCCGTGCCGCGGTCTGGTACGTCAAGGACTTTACGATGGAAAAGACGCGCGTCGAAGCCCCGAAGATGTTCCGTGACAGCGAAAAAGTGACGCTCAAAAACGTGACTTTTACAGACGCCAAAGAAACCTTCTGGACCTGCCGCGGCGTGCGGCTTACCGATTGCGTGACCGACGGAGGCGACACCATGTACATGCACTCCGCCGACATTGAGCTCATCAACTGCCGCCACAGCGGAAACTATGCGTTTCAGTGGTGCCGCGACGTGGCGATCCGAAATTGCGTCATCAACTGCAAGGACGCGTTCTGGAATTCTGAAAACGTCACGGTCTATGACTCCGAAATTAACGGCGAATACCTCGGCTGGTACACGACAAATCTGAGGCTTGTTAACTGCCGCATCTCAGGCACCCAGCCTTTGTATTACTGCCAAAACCTCGTTCTCGAAAACTGTGTCTTGGCGCCCGACTGCGACCTGGCATTTGAATATTCCGATGTTCATGCGTCCCTTACCGCGCCGGTCACCAGTATCCGCAATCCCGTCTCAGGCTGCATCACGGCGCCCGCCGTCGGCGAAATCATTTACGATGCGTACGCCCGCACGCCGCAGCGCTGCACGATTACGACGGGAAACGCATGATGTCTGAAACGTTTGACTTTGACCGGCTCATCAACCGCCGGGGGACTTTTTCCTACAAGTGGGACAGCGACGCTGATCCCGACATGCTCCCGATGTGGGTCGCCGATATGGACTTTGAAACGGCGCCCGCAGTCCTTGAGGCCGTCCGTCACCGCGCCGCGCACGGCATCTACGGCTACACGCGGGTTCCGAACGCCTTTTACGAATCTTTGATCGGGTGGTTTGCACGGCGCCACAAGTTCCGCCTTACCCGTGAAGACATCCTTTATACGACGGGCGTTGTGCCGGGCCTATCCTGCACGATTAAGGCACTGACAACGCCCGGGGACAAGGTCGTGATTCTCACGCCCGTCTACAACCTCTTTTTCACCTCAATCCGCAATAACGGCTGTTTGGCGTCTGAGAGCCCCCTTGTTGTCAAAGACGGTCGCTACACCATCGACTTTGTTGATCTGGAAAAGAAGCTTTCGGACCCCGCGGCGCGCGTGATGCTCATGTGTAATCCCCACAATCCCGGGGGCCGCGTCTGGACGCCGGAAGAACTCGCGCGCGTGGGGGAACTTGCCCGACGGCACAGGGTCACGGTGATTTCAGACGAAATCCACGGGGAATTTGTGTTTAAAGGCCGCCGCTACACGCCCTTTGCCGCAGCGCCCGGCAATTCCCTCAGAGAGAGCGTGATGCTCACGAGCACCTCCAAGAGCTTTAACACCGCCGGGCTTCAGATCGCCGCAATCATCACCGCCGACCCCGCGCTTCGCGCCAAAATCGAACATGCCGTTAACGTGAACGAAGTCTGCGACGTCAATCCCTTCGGGCCCGCGGCTGCCGTTGCCGCCTATAACAAAGGTGAAGCCTGGCTTGACGCGCTCATTGCCTACATCGAGGAAAACGACAGGACGCTGCGGGCGTTTTTTGCCGGACACCTTCCTGACTTTCCCGTGATGCCTTTGGAAGGCACCTATCTTGAGTGGGTCGACATTTCAGCCCTCGGCGCAGACTCCCGCACGGTGCAGGCCTCGCTTAAGGAGCACGAAAAGGTGTGGCTTAACGCCGGCATGAATTACGGCGAGGATGCGGGGCGCCACTACCTCAGAATCAACATCGCCTGCCCGAGAAGCCGCCTCACGGAAGGATTGAAGCGCATTGAAGCGGGCCTTAAACGCCTTAAGACCGCCTGATCACTTTCCGGCCAAAAAGTCCGCTGTCGTTTTCCTAAAGTCCGCCAGCGTCACCGTGCGGCGGACAGTCTGCAGGGAATCGGGATCCATGGCGCGGGTTCGCCACGTAAAGTAAACCTCAAGGGGACCGGCCTTGGGGGTCTTTACCACCATTGCCGCGAGCGTCTGAAAGCCCTCGGGCTTTGTGCCCGTACGCCAGATGCTGTTTACCGGCCCCGCGTTGCGGTCGCGGGTCATGGCGATAAAGGTGTCCGTCGTAAAGGGCTTCTCTTTTTCAGAAAGAAGCGAGCATATTCTCTCGAGCCTTATGCGGCTGCTCTGCCCCTCCTTTTCGTTCAGAGCTTTGGATTCTTGTTCGATAAAGTGATTGGTGTGTGCGGCCGTGCCTTTTTCCGTCACCCTTACCGTGGTTTTGCCGCCCGGCATCACCTCAACCACCACGACTTTTGTTTTGTCGGCAAGGATGTAATTCACAGGCTCCTTAAAGATTTCCGGGTGAGCGAGCACCTCATCGACCGTGGCGTAATGCCGGGCGATCCACTCCGGGGCACGCAGCCCCTCCTTTTCAAAGCGCGCGTAGGTAAGGCGCTTCTCTTTGGGGATGCCGCCTGATGCGGAGCGTGCGACAACAAGGCCCTTTTCGTTGACACCCATATTGAAGTGCCCCTTGCGGCCCGTGAAAAGCCCCATGTAGGCATAACCGTCCGAGGGCCGCACGATGTCAAAGAACTGCCGTCCGGGATGCTCGTCACGTGTTTTCGCAAGGATCGTGCCGCTGCCTTCAACAACGCCCTCACCCGCAGCGCCGAAAAGCGTACAGGCGAAAGACGGTTGGGCTGTGAGAAGCATGAGGCCCGCAAAGGCGGTGAGGGAAAATTTGGCAAGGGACATGATTCAAAGGTACTCAAGGAAAGTTTTCTGCTGACGACGCAGGACGCGAGCAGAAAGACCGCACGGAACAGTTTCGGCAAACCAGTCACCTGCCGTGCATTTTCTCCCAAAGTGTATAGGCCGCCGCGAGCAGTCCGATGACGCACAAGGACAACATGATGACGGCATCCCCGAAAACACCCACCACAAACACACCTCATTTAAGAGTCCGGCCAATGCAACCTTAAACATGTCAAATCGCAGCATTGACGGATTGTGGAATTTCACACACATTGGGACGGTGTATATCGAACATTGGGACACCCCCTTTCTCAAACATTGGGACAGTCCGTTACGGCGCCGAGCGAGTTAAGCTTCGGCGCTTTTTTATTGGAGGAACGCAGGACGACGGCGAACGGACAGCTCAGACTTTTCCACGGCTCTCCCGGCCGCTCACCCTACTAAGTGGGCTGTAGGCCGGGAGAGCCGTGGGAAAGTCGTGTTATCGGTTCAATCAGTCGCGTTTAATTCTTGGAATTGCTCCGTACTGTGCTTTATCTCTCATGGAAGGACCGTCCATTTCCAGTCTATGGCTGGATTTAACGAGTCGGTCCAAAATTGAAGCGGCCAGTGTCGCATCGTTAAGAAATTCAGCCCAATGCCTTACCGGCAGCACACTGACAACCAGCGTGCTTTTACAGTGACACCTTTTGTCTATGATGTCATACAGGCCGGCCAGAGCTGATCGGTCAGCGGTTCCGATTCCCCAATCATCGAGAACCAAGAGGTCTACTTGTTCCAACTCTTTACTGAGCTTCCTGTATTCCAAAAGAGCAGTTTCTCCGGCCTTAATTGCAGCCAGCAGGTAAGCAAGTCGGTAAGTTCTGGCAGTGAAACCGGCTAAACAAGCCGCCCTTGTCACGGCTGATGCCATCCATGTCTTACCGCAGCCGGTTTTCCCGGTGATGATGAGGTTTTGGTGGTGCCGGATCCAGTCACAACTGGCCAGCTGGGCAATCAATGCCTTATCCAGACACCTGGCGGGGTCATAGTCAACGTCACTGAAGCAGGCATCGACGTAGCGAATTTGGGCATCCTGAATGCGACGCTTGAGCGATTTACGCTGCCCTCTGTTTTGCCGGGAGCCCGAGAGCTGGGAGCGCTTTTCAAGATACCGATACTCTGACGCCTGAGCGTCCCCGACTCACAGAGCGTGCCATCGGGGGTTGGGGGCATTGCACCCAAAATCGAGCCCCGCGTGAATTTTTGCCATGATGCCCCCAGAATTTTCTCGATTTTTGATCTTGCACCAGCCTGCCTTTCTGAAAAATCAAGCTGGTGCAAAATTCAGGCTAGGGTTTTTACCCCCCCAATTCAAAAAATCATCGAGAATGATCGTGTGTTGGTTTCTTAACACAGATATCGCTTTTGTCTACTTTCGTTTGGGAAGAACAAAATGAATTCTACGTTTAAGGTTGTTTTCAATAAGGCACGCGGTGCCTTGATGGTGGTTAACGAAATTACTTCTTCTGTTCAGGTAAAAGGAACGAAGACTGTTGTTGCAGCCGCCGTTTCTGCTCTTGTCGCCGGCGGCGCCATGGCTTCAACGGAACCTGGTCTGAAAGATGGAGTCTTTACCTGGGATAATCCCACAGTCGTATCGTCTAGTGCAAACATATCGATCCGTGGTGCTAATGCTCAACTAACGGGTGTACCTAAATATCAGGCCAATACCATAGTCATCTCAAATGGCTCATTCACCGGGGCTCGTGCTGGATTCTTTGCCTTTGCTGGTTCGCAGAATGTTACGATCAAGGATACGAAGTTCTCCGGCTCCCAAGACACCGCTCTTTTTTCAACGGACACAAACATTCCGACCCAAAAGTAACAGTGGATGCCACTGGTTTTGCAAAGAGCACAGTAACCTTTGACAATGTAACCTTCGAAAAAAATCACGCTACAGGTAACGAAGGGGTAGCTGGCGGTGCACTATATATTTACGACAAGGTCGACATGTCGTTCAAAAATGGAAGCTTTAAAGGCAATTCCATCAGTTGCAATGATAAACAAGCGTATGGTGGTGCAGCAGTTGTGAAATCAGGGAAAGTCGTCTTCGAAGACGTCCTTTTCGAAAACAACGTTGCCACTTCCAAGAGTGGTATTGCAACGGGTGGTGCAATCCTCGTCGACATCACGACAGGGATTACAGACAATGGCAAAGTTACCGCAGGTGACGTCACTTTCAAGATCACCAAGGACATGACCTACTCTGGCAACAATGTCGTTGGCGGACCTGCCACTGGTGATACCTACGGCTGGTATGCCTATACGGGTGGCGGTTTCCTTTTCCTTGACCGCGCATCTTTCGGTACCTTCGATATTGATGAAGGTAAAACACTAACCCTCGGCACAGATGACGCCACCGGCGATATGGACTCCATCGCCAGTGCACTACCGAACACAAGCAAACAGGATCCCCAGTTCTCCACTCTTACTAAGAAGGGCGCTGGTACACTCCGTCTCAATTCCTCGCTCGACAAGTATTTCGGCATCTTCAACGTTACTGAAGGCTCCGTCGTTCTGAACCAAGCCTGGAACAACCGTGCACATACGACCGTCACCGGAGGCCTTCTCAAGGCCAACAAGGGCATCACGCTTGATTCCCTAAAGGCATCCAAGGGCGACCTAGATCCTACCGGCGAACTTACAGTTACTGATAAGGGTGCTGTTGAAACGACCGCTCTGACGCTCAGAAATTCTGCCAACTCCACTGCCTATAAACCAGCCGTTACCATCACGGGCGGCTCTCTCACGGTCACCGGCAATCTTGCCGTTGACGCAGGCACTGTTAGCGTCGAAGGTGGCACGCTGAAGATTGGCGGCACCATCAATGTTAAGACGGACGCCAAGCTTGCCGTCTCTGGCGGCGTTCTTGATGCTAAGAGTACTTCCATCTTCACCGATTTCAAGACGGACAAGATGAAAGTCAACACTACGATCGGCGACGTAAAGAACTTTACGGGCGGCACCATCAACATCAGTGACTTTACGGAATCGTATACGCTCGATGATCTGCTGGCCATGCAGAAGCTCTTCAGCGAAAACAATGCGGTGAAGGTCAGCATGACCAACGGCAAGCTCAACAGCACCAACGCTACGCTTGACAAGGTTCTTGACACCGGCTCCAACATTGCCGGTGAAACGGTTACGACGACGCTTGGCGCAACCGGCACCGTTGTCACGGTCCCCGACGGCAACGACGCCACCATCGGTTCCGTCAAGGTTGAAGCACCGGAAGGCTCCACCAATGCCGCGACTGAAATTGCTCTCAAAAAGGGCACTCTGACCATCGCCGGCGGCCTTAACGGCGAAACCAAGCCTCTCGTTGAAGGCGCCCTCGCTGAAGACTTCAAGCTGACTGTCGGCGACTCTACGAATGCTGCCGAACTGGTTCTCGGTTTTGATGAAACTTCTGTCGGAACGCTGGACAAGACCGTTTCCGTCGCCGACAAGGGCACACTCACGGTAAAGGCCGGCTCCTTTGACATTGCTAAGGTGACGACTGTTGAAGGTGCCAATATTGCTGTAGCCAACAGTTCCGCTCTCAAGCTTGGCGAACTCTCCGGTGCAGGCAATGTCAGCATCGGCAACAGCACCAGCGCCGGCAAGCTTGAAGTCAAGAAACTTGCTCTGACCGGTCTCGTCTTCCTTGACCCAGCATGGGTTGACGGCTCCTCCGTTTCCGACGCCTCTGCCCTCGCCGTTACGGACCTTACAGCTCCTGTGGCTGCCCAGCTCGTCGCGGGTCAGAACTCCATGATTTCGCTCGGCGCCACCAGTGCAGCCGCCAACCAAGCATTTGAAACGCTCGCCCAGATGAATGGCCTTAGTTGGTCTGCCACCGGCACCACGGCAGGCGCTTTTGTCAATGCTCCGGTTGACCTTGCAGCTACGGGTCTTGTGTATGTCGACGGCTCTCTCACTGCTGCCCCGACTACCACCCTCACGGCGGGCACCGTGACCGTCAACAAGGACGGCATGCTCGTGGTTAACCAGCAGAACATTGGCTCCGCTTCCGTCTCCACCGTCGCCGGTGCTGATAATGCTACCGTTGCCTTCGCCGA
>OAWP01000660.1_pt1 | contig 27669 bp, 19 predicted proteins | sample 1517081 | NCBI WGS metagenome assembly OAWP01 (sample SAMEA2580167, study PRJEB22360) | human gut metagenome | biome: human gut; feature: human-associated habitat; material: faeces | place: Denmark | collected 2008/2010 | reverse complement strand
TCCTTTAAAGCCTGCATCACAGGCGCCAGGTGCGCGGCCGTACCGTCGGCAAAATCTCCGGTGAGCGCAATAAGGTCGGGCTTAAGAGCATTCACCGCCGCCACAGCCTTTTCAAGGCGCTTTCCGGTAATCAGCGAACTCACGTGAAGGTCAGAAACCTGTGCAACCGAGAAGCCGTCCAACGCTCCCGGCAGCCCGTCAACGGCAATCTCCACCCGCACGACTTCGGGCGCGGCAAGCGCCCGCCATTCGCCCCAGGCCGTGGCAAAAACAGCCACGGCGGCAATCACGGCCGCAAGGGACTTAATTTTTGCCAGCCGATTAAAGGGAAGCCCCGGCGCAATGCGAAGAAAAAGCGAGACGACTTCGCGCAAAGCGGTCAACGCCGCCGCGCAGACCACCATGAGTTCGAGGTAGTCCCCGATGACCATCACAGCTTCCGGCAGCACCGGCGCCACCATGGAGCCCCCGACTACAACCACAACACTCGGGAAAAGGGCCCCCGCGGCCAAAAGAACGGCCAAGAACACGCGCCACCTGAGGCTTACCGTCACGGGCCACACCGCCCGAAAAAAGACAAAGAGCGCCAATAGCGGCAGGATCACGGCAAAGCGCATAACTTAATGCACCTCGCGGAAAAGGGCTGCGGGAATCGAAAGCCGTACGGCCGTGCCGTGCGGGAAAACCGAGGCGTCCACCGGGCCGATTGCCACGCTCGCACCGATCTTTTCCGCGCGCTCGCGCATGATGTTCATGCCGACGTGGCGTTTGCCGCGCTGCTTTAAGAGTTCCATATCAATGCCGCAGCCGTTATCCATGACGGTCAGCGTAAAGTCAGAGCGGCTGTCGATGACGATTCTCACGTCCGTGGCGTGCGAGTGCTTGCGCACGTTGGCCAAAGCTTCCTGCATGATGAAAATCACCTGCAGCTGCTGCTTGTCGGTGAGGTTCGGTTCCTTGCCTTCCGAGATAATCTGGGCCTTGAGTTTGGTCTGAATCTCAAAGCGTTCAATCGCGGTCGCAATTGCTGCGGCAAAGCTTTCCTTATGAAGCCGCTCGCGGAAGTTCAGCAACAGCTCACGGACGTCTTCGTAGCACTCCTGCACGCCGGTGCGGATCTGTGCGACGGTGTCGTTCACAAGCGCCTTATCGTCGTTTTTAAGGCCGCTTTCAAGTAACTGCACCTGAATGTTTAAAAACGACAAAGACTGAGCGATCGAATCGTGCAGCCCCTGCGCCATGAGCGTGCGCTCCTGCACGACCGCGTACTGCTGGTCGCGGGCAATGAGGCGGATATTGTCAATGGCAACCCCAAGGTGCGAACCGAAACTCTCATAGAGCCGGTAGTTTTGTGCCGCCAGCTGCTCCGTTTCGTCGTAGCACAAGAGGAAAATCCCGAGGTTTTTGGTGCCGCTTCGGATATGGAAAACGTAGGTCGTGCGGATTCGCGGACTCGTGCCTTCGGTCTCCCGCAGAGACGTCAGAAAATCAGCCGGCGTCTCGGGCGTCACGCGAAGCGGCAGGTCCGCCTCCATCGCGTTTTTAAGCTGCGCGAGAGGCAGAGGCTTCGCCGCCCACCGGGAAAAAAGCGCTTCCGGCAGGCCGCTGCCGGCCGCAAGTTCCAGGGTCTTTGTCTTTTCGTTCAGCAAAAAGACCGCGCAGCCCGAGGCATTCGTGAAGTGCATTAGCCGCGCCGTAAAGCCTTCGCAGATCTCATCCACGCTGTGCTGACGCCCGAGGTAAGAAGACAACTCATAAAGCTGCGCAAGATTGCGGTTTTTTTCTTCAACAGCCTGCGTTTTTTCGGTGACCTTTCCTTCAAGGTTTTCCACGAGGTCTTCAAGGCGCCCGGCCATCGCGTTAAAGCCCTGGCCGATACGCTCAAACTCTTCGCTGGTGGGTTCCGGGTTCACCCGCGTGGAAAGATTTCCCCTCGTGACGCTTTCAATCCCGCGCCGCAGGGCTTCCGTGGGACGGATCACCCAGCGCAGCAGCAGGGCCATGATCACAAAGAGACTTCCCACCGCAAGCACAATGATCGCAAGCTGAATCCACCGCTGGTAGCTCATCAGTACCGTGCGGCTTTTTTCCAGATACTGCTGCAGCTGCGTGAGCTCCGTGAGAATCGTCGTGAGGCGCTTGGGGTCAACTGCTGTTCCGTTTAAATGCGCATCGGTAAAAAGCGGGAGTACCGTGCCGATCCATTCGCGGTTAATGCGCACCACACGGCCGGTGACGGCCTCATCGCGCCAAATCGCGGAATTAAGCCACTCCTCGCCCTGCTCCATTTTCTCGAGATCCTCGGCAAAACGGCGCACGGCGCTCTGATAAAGGGCATCAGACGCGGTGTCGTTGACGGCAGCGTTCACCTGATACACCCCGGTCTTCATACTTTCCACCCGGTTGATGACGGTGGAACTCGCTTCCATCTGCCAGCCCAGCACCACGGTGTATCCGAGGCACATACTGATAAAGGACACCCAAAGCATGGTGAGCGCCAGAAGGCGCAGCGAAAGCGACCGAAACAGCCCTTTGACGCGCTTGGGATAAAGTGACTCCATCTCTTATACCGTTTAGAAAAGTGTGGGTTCAGGCTCTTCTTCCTGCGCGGCGGCCTCCCCGCCGCCGGCGGCTTGGGTCGGGATGGCAGAGAGCATCTGCGCGGCAAAGCGGATCGGAAGCGGCCGGCCCTTACGCGCCCTGTGCCCGAACTGCTGCTGCCAGTCGGCCTTCACCAGTGTCTTCTGACGCACCGTGCTGCGGCCCTTGCCGCTTACGATGCAACCTGTGTCGCCTGCGGTCAGCACGGCGAGCAGCTTTTCACCGGGGTTAAGGTCCATGAGGATCACGCCCTTCCCGCCGCCACGCAGTTCCCTTAATTCCGAGAGGTCAAACACGAGAAGCCGGCCTTCACCGGAAAGGCACGCGAGGTATGGCGTCTCTTTACCGATCACCTGCGGCGCAAGCAGCTTGGCGCCCTCATCGGGCCTCATAAAGGCTTTGCCGCTTCTCACGCGCGCAAAGAGATCTGACAGACGGCACTTCAGCCCAAAACCGTTGTCGGCCGCAAAGACAACACCCTCTTCGCCTTTACCGGCAAGGTACCCAACAATCTCGGTCTTTGCGTCAATATCAAAGAACCTTGTGAGCGGCAGGCCGTCACCGCGGGCTCCGGGCAATTGCGCCACCGGCGTCGAATACGTGCGGCCGTCGGAAGCAACCGCAACAAGCGTATCGGTCGTCATGCATTCCAAGGAGACCAAGAGGTCGTCGCCCACCTTGAAGTTCATGAGGGACGCATCATGCCCGTGGCCGGTGCGCGAGCGCACAAAGCCCTTCTGGGAAATCACCACCGTCACAGGGTCGTTGGTGACCACCTGCTCGACCACCGCTTTTTTGGCGGCTTCAACAAGCGTTCTGCGCTCGTCCCCGAAGGCCTTCACGGCTTCCTTTGTTTCCTTGGCAATCAGGCGTTTCAGAACCTTTTCGTCGCCCAGAATTTTCTCGAGTTCGGCCTTCTCGGCTTCAAGCGTCTTGATTTCTTTGTTGATGCGCTCGTACTCGAGGTTTGCGATCTGTCTTAAGCGCAGGTCAAGGATGTCGGCAACCTGTTCCTCAGAAAGATTAAATTCCTTCGCAAGCACCTCAGCCGGCTTTTCTTCAAACCGGATGATTTCAATCACGCGCTCGATGTTGTCGCAGCAGATGACGCGGCCCTGAAGGATGTGAAGCCGTGCAAGCACCTTTTTAAGCCTTGCGTCCGTGCGGGCGCGCACAATCCCCATGCGGGCGTTCACCCATTCCGAGAGCACTGTTCTCAGGCCCTTTTGCGCGGGACGCCCGTCGGTTCCAATCATCACGAGGTTAATCGGGGCGTTGGATTCAAGCGACGTCTGCGCAAGCAAGGTATTCACAAAGAGATCACGGTCAATGCGCGAGGTCTTCGGTTCAAACACGAGTCGCACGGGCTCGTCTTTGCTGCATTCGTTTCTGACGCGCTCCAGAACCGCGAGCATCGCGCTCTTTGTCTGCTGCTGATCGGCTGTGAGCGCTTTTTTGCCGGCTTTGGGTTTGGGATTGGTGATTTCCTCGATTTCCGAGAGCACGCCTTCGGCGCTTGCCGCCGGCGGCAGTTCATCAATCACAAGCTGCCACTGCCCGCGCTGCAGGTCTTCAAAGTGGTAGCGCGCCCGCACGCGAAAGCTCCCTCGACCCGACGCATAAGCTGCCCGGATTTCCGCGGGCGACGTGATGATCTGACCGCCCCCCGGGAAGTCCGGCGCCGGAATCTTTTCCAAAATGTCGTCTAACGTCGCATCGGGGTGCGCTAAAAGAAGCAATACGGCGTCTGCGACCTCCGTGAGGTTGTGCGGCGGAATTTCCGTTGCCATACCCACGGCGATGCCGCTTGCGCCGTTTAACAGCAGCAGCGGAAGCTTTGCCGGCAGCACCGCCGGTTCCTTCAAGGTGCCGTCGTAGTTGGAAAGAAACTCCACGTCCTCGCTGTCGATTTCGTCCAAAAGCAGCGACGCCGCTTTCTGAAGCCTCACTTCGGTGTAACGCATGGCAGCCGGCCCGTCCCCGTCGCGGCTGCCGAAATTGCCCTTACCGTCAACGAGGGGATAGCGCATCGAGAAAGGCTGCGCCATTCGCACCATCGCGTCATAGGCCGCCTGATCGCCGTGGGGATGGTATTTACCGATCACGTCGCCCACCACGCGGGCGCTTTTTGAAAAGCGGTCCGAGGCGGTTAAGTGCAGCCGCTGCATCGCGTAAAGAATACGGCGCTGCACGGGCTTCATGCCGTCAACAACGTCGGGCAGAGCACGGCTTTTCACAACAGACAGGGCGTACTCGAGATAGGCGCGTGCCGCGTAGTGCGCAAGCGTCAATTCATCTGCATCGGTTTCTTTAGGCGGCAGGTCGCCTGCAAGCGCCGCAGGCAGCAGATTCTTTTTCTCAGCGGGAGCCTCGCTTTCGCCGGCTTCACCATCCTGAGGCGCTGCATCAGAAGTTTCGGAAGCCTGATCAGCCTCCGGCGTTTCCTTGCCCTCCTCGGTCGCTTCAGGAGCCGCGTCCTTCACCTTTTCTTCCGGGAAAAGTTTTGTCGTCACGTGTTTGCCGTCTGTTGCCTTGGCCATAAAAATTACCGTCTGTCCGTCAAGAAAAAGATTGCGCCCGTGCGGTCCCGGCCGTCTTCTTCAGAGGACAACCGGAAAGAATCGCAAACGTTCGATTTTAACTCAGGAAAGTACTGCTTTTTCGGGCAAAAACTTTGACAAAGCCCGCACGAAAAGCACCTAATAGTTGTCCCTGCCGTCGAGATCATCGTCATGACCCGTGTCGGACGCGTCCTTTGCCTTACTTTCCGGCAAAGCGGCCGCATCAGCCTCTCCCGCGTTTAAATCCCTGAGCCGGCGGTTCATGACGTTGGTGCGGGTTCTGAGTTTGGTAAGGTCGCCCGTGACGCCTTCAATGCGTTTTTCCACTTTGGCAACCGCCTCATTAAAGCGCTCAAATTCGGTTTTAACGACTGCCAGAAGCCGCCAGACTTCCGCACTTTTTTCTTCGACGGCCAAGGTCCTGAAACCCATCTGCAGGCTGTTGATAAGTGCCGCCAAAACCGTGGGGCCCGCGACCGTCACCCGCACTTCCCGCTGAATCCGCTCCATGAGCCCCGGGCACTTCAAAACCTCAGCCCAGAGACTCTCAGCCGGGAGGTAAAGCACCGCAAATTCCGTCGTATACGGGACCTCCACGTACTTCTCATGAATCTTTCGGGCTTCAAGCAGTATCCGGTTATAAAGCGCCTTGCGGGCCGCTTCCGCCGCGGCTGCGTCCCCGGCTTCCGTTGCCTGCGTGAGCCGCTCATAGTCTTCCAGAGGAAACTTCGCGTCAATCGGCAGCCACACGGTTTCACCGGTTGTTCTTCCGGGAAGCTTCACGGCAAATTCCACGCGCTCAGAACTTTTCGGGCGCGTTGCGACGTTGACCGCATACTGCTCGGGCGTTAAGAGTTCCTCAAGAATCATTCCGAGCTGCACTTCACCGAACGTGCCCCGGGTTTTGACGTTGGTGAGTACCCGCCTTAACCCCTCAACGTTACTTGCCATCTCGCGCATTTCGCCCAAACCACGGTGTACGGCGGAGAGCTGATCTTCCACGGTCTTAAAGCTTGCGGTAAGGCGCGTTGCGAGCGTCTCCTGCAGTTTCTCCTCGACCGTCGCGCGCATCGCTTCAAGCGCACGGGCGTTGGTGTCGTTAAGCGTCCGCGCCTCGCGTCTTGCTTCTTCCTGAAAGGTGCTCATGGAGCGGGCCACTGCCGAGAGCCCCTCGTTTTGGGTGCGCGTGAGGCCCTCAAGGGTTTGCCTCAGTTCCGTCTGCAGACTTCTGTCACGCTCAGCGGCAAAGGCTTGGCTTCTTGCGAGGGTATCGGACAAAAACTGTGCCGTACGGTTTTGGGTGTCATTCATGCGCTCGCAGGACGCAAGCACATCACTTCTCACGCCGTTAACCTGCACGGCAAGCCCTGCCGCCGTCTCGTGCGTGCGGCGCTCAAGCGCGGCGATAAAAGTCTCTTCAAAGGCTTCGCGCCCGCGCTTTTCCCGCGCCTGCCCCGCGAGAATAAAGCCCGCAAGGACAATGACGAGCACCAGCAGCGCCGCAAGAATCCCGACGAGAAAAACCGCATTGGTGTTTAAAAAAGCCGCTACCCCTGTCATAGTGCCTGATCTTTGAAAAAGTACGGCACGAAGCTTAACAGGCAGAAACGAAACGGGCCCGGTTTCGTTTATCGAAAGTCCGGGCCCGCGCGTTGGGTTAAAGCGTACTGCCGTTAAGAGGCAAGCAGCGCATTCATCTCACGGATAAAGCCGTTGGGATCAGCAAGCGTCCCCTGCTCGGCCAAAACCGCCTGATCAAGGATCACCTTGGCCCAGCGCTCAAACGCGGCGTCATCACCGGCCGCCGCCTTCTGCACCAAAGGATGATTGACGTTCACTTCCAAAATGTAGCGGGCCTGCGGCACGGGCTGGCCCGCCGCCTCAAACATGCGGCGCATCTGAGCCGAAATAAACGACCCGTTTTCAGCCACCACGCAGCTCGGGGAGTCTGTGAGGCGCGTTGCGGCGCGCACGTCAACGACCTTGTCCCCGAGGGCCTTCTTAAAGCGTTCAACCAAGGGTTTGGCTTTTTCAGCCGCTTCTTTTTCCTTGGCCTCGTCCTTTTTGTCAGCGAGTTCCCCGAGTTCGAGGTCTGAGCTTGTCACCGAGACAAAGGCCTTGCCCTCGTACTCAAAGAGGTTCCCCATGAGCCACTCGTCGATCCGCTCCCACATGAGAAGCACTTCGATGCCTTTTTTCTTAAGCTCTTCAAGGTAGGGCGACGTCTCCGCCGTCTGCCGGCTAGTGGCCACGAGGTAATAAATCTTGTCCTGACCCTTGGGCATACGGGCAACGTAGTCGGCCAAACTCACGTCCTCACTGCCCGTGCCCGCCTTCGTTGAGGCAAAGCGCATGAGCTTCATGAGCGTGCCGCGGTTGGCGGGATCCTCTACGGGGCCTTCCTTCAGAACGCGCCCGAACGTCTTCCAGAAGGCGGTGTACTTCGCGGGATCGTCCTTGGCAAGCTTTTCAAGCATTGTGAGCACGCGGTGCGTGAGCGCTTTCTTCAATTTCTGCGTCACGGCCGTTTCCTGCAGCATTTCACGCGAAACGTTGAGGGGAAGGTCGTTCGTGTCCACAAGCCCGCGCACAAAGCGCAGGTAGTGCGGCAGAAACTGCTCGGCTTCATCCATGATGAAGACGCGCTGCACAAAAAGTTTGAGCCCGTGCTCGGCATCACGGTTAAAGAGATCCCACGGGGCCTCGGTCGGGATGTAAAGAAGCGACGTGTACTCAAGCTCCCCTTCGACCTTGTTGTGACTCCAGACGAGCGGATCGTCATAAGCGTGCGTCAGGTGCTTATAAAACTCCTTGTACTGCTCGTCCTTTACGTCGCGCGGGGCGATCGTCCAGAGGGCCTTGGCGTCGTTAACCTGCACCCACTCAAATACCGGTGCCGCAGGCTTTTCCCCTTCTTTCGGGGTTTCAGCCGTCTTTTCCTTCCAGAGATAAACAGGTACGGCGATGTGATCCGAATACTTCGTGATCGCTGTTTCCAGAACCCAGGCATCCAAAAACTTCTGCGCATCCGCCTTCAGATGCAGCACGATGTCTGTGCCGCGCTCCTTGCGGTCAATTCTTTCAGCCGTATAGGTGCCCAAGCCTTCGCTTTCCCAGCAGACGCCTTCGCTTTGAGCAGCCTTTGCCGAGCGCGAGTAAACCGTTACTTTATCGGCGACAATAAAGGACGAATAAAAGCCGACGCCAAAGCGCCCGATCAACTGCGAGTCCTTGGCGGCGTCACCGGAGAGCGACTTAAAGAATTCATCGGTACCGGACTTGGCGATGGTGCCCAAGTGTTCCTGCGCCTCTTCCACCGTCATGCCGATGCCGTTATCGGAAATCGTCAGCGTTCCCGCATCCTTATCGGTCTTCACGCGGATCCTGAGGATCGGATCGTCGCCCAGAAGCTTTTGGTCGGTAAGCGACAGAAAGTGCAGCTTATCCAAGGCGTCCGAGGCGTTGGAAATGAGTTCCCTCAGAAAGACTTCTTTATTGGAGTAAAGCGAGTTGGCGAGAAGATCAAGTAGTTTTGCGACTTCGGTCTGAAAACCGTGCACCTGTGCTGCCATGGTGAATGTGTCTCCGAAAAACAAACGGGCGCAAACGCGTTGCGCCGATCAATGATTGCTCGTATTTGGGGACGGTCCCGGTGAGTTTCAAGATACAAAAACGCCGCAAAACACAACGCGGTCTCTTAAGAAACCCACAGGTTTTGCGGCGTCTGCGGCCGGATACGTGATTGTCCGGCCCTTGATGCGAAATTACTTCGCGGCAGCCTTCGCGGCCTTCGTCGCCTTGGCGGGGGCTTCCTCCTTGCGGATGAGGCTCACAACGTCACAGGCGGAGACGTCCTTGAGACGAATCAGCACAACGCGGGCACCCTGAAAGAGAAAGTTGCCGTCCTTCTTATCCTTTTCGCTCAGAGCCTTCAGAAAGGTTTCGATCTGGGGATTGAGGATTTCAGGCTTTTCCGCGTTAAACGGAATCACGATGTTCTGACCGCCTTCCAGAAAAACGGTGAGCTGCTGAATAACCTGCGTCATTTTCTTATAGTCCTTTTTAAGAGTCAGTCCCTCTCGCCCGAATGCTTCACATCGCCGGCCGTGATCTAGGGGGTGCGGCTTTTTTGCTGAGCCTCTTGCCCGTCTTCAATCGAGCCCGGAACATAAAGATCCGAACGCTTGGGGGAGAAAATCTGTTGTTTTCCGGTCGGCTTCTCGGGAATTACGGGCACGGGAGCCGCGGTTTTTCCCTTCGGAACCAGCCGGAAAAGTATTTCATCGCTGCGAATCATACCCAAACGCATGCGGGCGCGCTCGCTTACGGCGCCGCTGCCGCTTTCGAGTGACTCGATTTCGGCGGCAGCGGCATCGTTTTCGGCACGCAACCGGTCGTTGGCGGCGCGCACACTTACGAGCTCCGCCTCCAGAGCCTGCATTCTTAATACGCCCCCCTTGCCGAACCAGAGCGGCCACTGAATCGCGACCGCGAGGATAAAGACAAGGAGGTAAATCAAATGCCGCAGCGACACGGTGAAAGTATCAGTCCGTCAGTTACTTCTTAATGCAGTAAAAAGCGCTTTTACCCGGGTAGACCGCGCAGTCGCCCAAGCGCTCTTCGATACGAAGGAGCTGATTGTACTTGGCCATACGGTCAGAGCGCGACATACTGCCCGTCTTGATCTGACCGGCATTAAGCCCCACGGCGATGTCGGCAATCGTGCTGTCTTCGGTTTCGCCCGAACGGTGCGAGACGACGGCGGTGTAGCCCGCGCGCTTTGCCATTTCAATCGCTTCAAAGGTTTCGGTGAGCGTACCGATCTGGTTCACCTTAATGAGGATCGAATTGGCAACACCCTTTTCGATCCCTTCCTTCAGAATCTTGGGGTTGGTGACAAAAAGATCATCACCCACAAGCTGCACGCGGTCGCCAAGCTTCTCGGTGAGCATCTTCCAGCCTTCCCAGTCGCCTTCGGCCATACCGTCTTCGATGCTGATGATCGGGTACTTATTGACCCAGCCTTCGAGCACGCCGGCCCATTCTTCGGCGGACATTGCCTTGCCGCCGCTCTTTTTCATCACGTACTTGCCGTTATCGAAGAATTCGCTCGAGGCGCAGTCAAGGCCGATCATGATGTCCTTGCCCGGCTCAAAGCCGGCTTGCTTCACCGCTTCAAGGATGAGTTCGATCGCTTCCTCGTGGCTTTCGCACTTCGGGGCAAAGCCGCCTTCATCACCCACGGCCGTACTCATGCCGCGGCTGTTGATGATTTTCTTTAAGGTGTGGAAGGTTTCCGCGCCGTAGCGGAGCGCCTCCTTAAAGCTCGGAGCCCCCACCGGAATGATCATGAATTCCTGCAGGTCGAGGTTGTTGTTGGCGTGCGCGCCGCCGTTAATGACGTTCATCATCGGTACCGGCATCTGAACGGCACCCATGCCGCCGAAGTAGCGGAAAAGCGGAAGCCCCGACTCCTCGGCTGCGGCCCGCGCCACGGCCATCGAAACCGCGAGAATGGCGTTGGCGCCGAGACGGCCCTTGTTTTCCGTACCGTCAAGTTCAATCATCGTGCGGTCGATAAAGGCCTGATCGCTCGCTTCACTGCCGAGAATGGCGTCGGCGATTTCGCCGTTCACGTTCTCAACGGCCTTTAACACCCCCTTGCCGCCGTAGCGCTTCTTGTCGCCGTCGCGCAGTTCAATCGCTTCGCGGATGCCGGTGGAGGCTCCGGACGGAACCGCCGCGCGGGCCATCGTGCCGCTTTCAAGGTACACATCACACTCAACGGTGGGATTGCCGCGGCTGTCAAGAATTTCGCGGGCAACGATATCGATAATAGAACTCATAAAGACGAATCCTTACTAGATCAGGTTAAAAATTTTCTTCGAGGAAGGGCTTGGCCTTCACGATTTTGTCAATGGCCGTGAGGCTTTCCAAAAGGGCCGGCATTTTCGCGAGCGGCACGGCGTTGGGGCCGTCGCTTTTGGCGCACGCCGGATCCGGATGCGTTTCCATAAACAGGCCGTCCACGCCCACCGCAACCGCGGCGCGCGCAAGCACCGGCACAAAGCGGCGGTCACCGCCCGAACAGGTGCCGTTGCCGCCCGGAAGCTGCACCGAGTGCGTGGCGTCAAAAACGACGGGAGCCTTGGTTTCGCGCATGATCGCAAGGCTTCGCATGTCGCTTACGAGATTACCGTAACCGAAACTCGCACCGCGCTCGCACACGCAGAAGCGGTCGGGATCCAGGCCCGCTTCCTCAGCCGCATGACGGGCCTTGGCGACAACGTTTACCATATCGTGGGGCGCGAGAAACTGCCCCTTTTTGATGTTTACGGGTTTTCCGCTTTTGGCGCAGGCGCGGATAAAGTCCGTCTGCCGGCAAAGAAAGGCCGGCGTCTGCAGAACGTCAACGACGGCGGCCACTTCCGGAACTTCGGCTTCAGTGTGAACGTCGGTTAAAACCGGCACACCGATTTTTTCGCGCACTTCGGCAAGAATCCTCAGCCCCTCGGCCATCCCCAAACCGCGGAAACTCGTGTCGGAGGTACGGTTAGCCTTGTCAAAACTGGCCTTAAAGATGTAGGGAATACCGAGCCTGCCGGTGACTTCCTTCATAAACTCGGCGATTTCCATCACCATCGCTTCGCTTTCAATCACGCAGGGACCGGCAATGAGGAAAAAGGGGCGCCGGCCGCCCGTTTCAAATCCGCAGAGCTTCACGGGGTAACCTCTTCAAGTATCAAAAGCGGCCGCGGCACCATGCGTACCGTGACCGCCTCGGGTTAAAACTTACTTGTCGCCAAAGCCTTCGTGAGAAGCCTTGTAGTCAATCGCCGCCTTCACAAACGCTTCAAAAAGCGGGTGACCGGTGCGGGGGTTTGACGTAAATTCCGGATGGAACTGCACCCCGAAGAAGAACGGATGGTCCTTTAATTCCATCATTTCAGGCAGGTGCTCGGTCGGAGTCCTCGCCGAAATCGTCATGCCGTGCGCCTCAAACTGCGAAACGTAGGCGTTGTTGACTTCGTAGCGGTGGCGGTGACGTTCGCAGACCGTGTCGCCGTAAATCTTCTGCGCAAGAGTCCCGGGTTCAACGGGCACGCGCTGGCTCCCGAGGCGCAGCGTCCCGCCCAGGTCGCTTTTTTCATCGCGGTGCTCGATGCGGCCGGACTGATCGCGCCACTCAGTGATAAGCGCCACCACCGGGTGCGGCGTATCGACATCAAATTCGGTGGAATTGGCGCCGCCCAAACCGCAGACGTGACGGGCAAATTCAATGACCGCTGTCTGCATGCCGAGACAGATACCCAAAAACGGAATCTTGTTGACGCGGGCGTATTCGATCGCCTTAATCATGCCCTCGGTGCCGCGCTTACCGAAGCCCCCGGGAACGAGCACGGCGTCAACGCCCTTCAGGGAGTCCGTACCTTCCTTTTCAAGCTGTTCGGCGTCCACCCACCGGGTCTTCACGCGGGTTTCGGTGCGGATACCGGCGTGCGTGAGCGCTTCGTTGAGGCTCTTATAGCTGTCGGCGTAATCGACGTACTTGCCCACCATGCCGATCACGACTTCGCGCTTGGGCTCCTTAATGCGGCGCACGATTTCCTGCCAGACGGAGAGGTTCGCGGGCGGCGTATTAAGACCGAGCTTTTCACAGACGATGTCGTCCATGCGCTGCGCGTGCAGCATGAGGGGCACTTCGTAAATGGTCTTGGCGTCGGTGACGCTGATCACGCAGTCCATCGGAACGTTGCAGAAGAGAGCGATCTTGGCGCGTTCGCTTTCGGGAATGTCGCGTTCGGCGCGGCAAAGCAGGAGATCGGGGTACACACCCTCTTCTCTGAGCTTTTGCACGGAGTGCTGCGTGGGCTTGGTTTTGAGTTCCCCGGCAGCGGCCACATACGGGCACAGCGTCAGATGCACAAAGCAGGCGTTGCCGCGACCCACACGGAAACTCATCTGGCGCACAGCTTCAACGAAAGGCAGCGACTCAATGTCGCCCACCGTGCCGCCGATTTCCACAACGGCGACGTCACACTGTCCGCCGCAGGAATTTTTGGCTCCGCGCTGGATGAATTCCTGGATTTCGTTGGTGATGTGGGGAATCACCTGAACGGTCTTGCCGAGGTATTCGCCGCGGCGTTCCTTCTCAAGAACGCTCTTATAGATCTGACCGGTCGTGAAGTTGTTATAGCGGTGCATCTTCGAGGAGATGAAACGCTCATAGTGGCCGAGGTCAAGGTCGGTTTCCGCCCCGTCTTCGGTCACAAACACTTCACCGTGCTGAAACGGGCTCATCGTGCCCGGATCCACGTTGATGTACGGATCAAGCTTGATCATCGTCACCTTGAGTCCGCGGGACTCCAGAAGTGCCGCCAAAGAAGCGGCGGCGATGCCTTTACCCAAACTGGAGACAACGCCGCCGGTCACGAATACATATTTAGTCATTCTCTTTTCGCTCGCCAGGTACAAAAACTGCACGCACAAAAAGCGGCCGCATGCCCGCCTATTCGTCCGCACGGTCCTTGAGAAGTGTTATTGGGCGAATTATATAGACAGAGAGGTTCAGTTTCAGTGTTCTTTTTGCGGATGCCAGGAAGAATCAGTTCCTGCTGCCGGCGTTGTATCAAAGTTTGCCGTGCTTTTTGAGCCAGAAGCCGTACAAAGCTCGTCCTATGCCGATAGTGCCGACGAACAAAACGGCGATCAGACAACCCACGATCGGAGGCATAACCGAACCTCAAAAATATGTCGCTGGGGTGTGTGTAGATTTTTGTGTCTAGCGCAGGTTTACGGTTGAGCTTGATGGCGTTGTTGGCCGACTCACTATCGTATTGAGGAAGTTAACCCCGACACCGAGGAGGTGCCGGGGCTTTGTCGAAACAGGCGTTGAGAGGGTTGGAAGGCGAATCGGACGGAAGTGGTGTTGCTTACAGTTGCCGTTCCTCTCCGACCATTGTGTTGCCATTTTGACACTGTCAGCCAGAGAAAACCATAAGTTCCCGATAGGGTGGGGCTGATTATTTACGCTTGTATTGCAGGGATATTCATTGAGTCTTGAATGCTAATTGCTACGTATTAGGGTTTATACCCCCCCCCGAAAATTATCTGTGAGAGACTGCGTTTGTGGCGGTTTGCAAAAACTGATATCGCCGTTGTTCTCTCTTTTGGGGTTTTCCGATATGAACTCGACATTCAAGGTTGTTTTCAACAAGGCACGCGGTGCCTTTATGGTCGTTAACGAAATTGCTTCTTCCGTTCAGGCGAAGGGTACGAAGACGATAGTTGCGACTGCTGTTACAACGCTTATGGCATGTGGGGCTGTCAATGCTGCTACCACTACAACTGACTCTTGGGACGATGTAGCGAGCATTGCCGATAAGACTTCATCGACTGAGTTTTATGTTGTCAAAGATACAACTTCGAAAACAAAATCTGACTTGAAGTTTACAAAAAACACCTTCACCGTTAATACCGGTTGTTTTGGCTCCATAGCTTATCTTGATAAAACCCACGGCACGATTGAGAATTCGGTTTTCTCAGACAACCACACCACTACTGATGCCGTGTCTATAGACACCAGCGATAAGAACGCTGGGAATTCTATGGCTCTCGGTGGCGTCTTCATGGTCAAAAATGGCGAAAATGCATTTACAGACGTTGTTTTTCAAAACAACACTTTGACCAGCACGGGTACTGGACTTGGGGCACTGGTCGCTGGCGGCGCTATTTTGCAAGATGCAGTCATTAACGATAAGGACGGACATCGTGCTTCCGCCCTCACTATCGCCATCTCCAAGGGCAAGGATATTACATACAGCGGCAATAACGTCATCTCCTCCACCCCTGACGTTTATTACGGTCTTTACGGTACTGTTTCTACAGCCGCCGGCGGTTTCCTTTTCCTTGATCGAGATTCCAAAACCGATTTTGACATTGGAGAAAATGCCATTTTGCATATCGGTACGCAATCTGCAACCGGAAATATGGATAGCATCGCTTCATCCATTGCTATTAATGGTGTGGAACAGAAGACAGGCATTGTAAAAAAGGGCAAGGGCACCCTGGAAATCAACAGTTCTCTTGACAAGTTCTACGGTACGGTAGAAGTCACTGACGGCGTCCTGGCCATTACCAAGCCGTGGAAAGTCATGAACGCTACGACTATCAGCGGTTCCGATTCCGTCTTGAAAGCCAACAAGATCACCCTGACCAAATCTCCAACCAGTCTCGTTTGGGGGACAAAAAACGAAAATAATGAGTGGGTGAGCAAGAAATACGAGAAAGGCGATGGGAAACTTGTAGTGACCACGGGTAGCATAACCGTTAAGGATGGCGGTACTCTGAGCACCGATATCGGCAGCGTCTTCTCTGACAAGACCAGCAAGGAGGACGCAACCCTCAGTAGCGCTGCAGTTCTGATGAAGGAGGGCTTTTCCTTCAGCAAAGACAGCACACTTGAAATTACCGATTCCGGCACCTACAAGATGGCGCTCTACAACAGCATGGTTGAAACCAGCAAAGTGGGCACCCTGAACCTTGTGAATGCTTCGCTGCAGATCGAGAATACCGACGCGGTTGACAATAAGGTAACGATCAACACCAACGTCACCACCAAGGCACTTGATACTGCCGGCGATGTCAAGACCATTGACGTGGCTGCGGATGTCACCCTGACCGGCGACTCCTCGATCACGGGTTCTCAAAAGCTTGCCGGTGATGTCGAAACGCTGAATGTCACCAACAACAAGACGCTTGCCGTCAAGTCGGACAAGACGGATGGTCTGCTGGTTGCCGAAATCAATGACATCGCACTGAATACCGGAGCCGCATTCATCGTTGACAACAGCACTATTTCCATGGGGAAACTGACGGTTACAGGCGCGAACATTACCGTTGGCAATTCGAAGGCCGCAGGTCAGATCGATGCCAAGAGTCTTGAACTCAAGGCAGGCTCCAGTATCTTCCTTGACCCTGCCTGGCAGGACGGCTCCACAATTGCCGATGCGTCCTTCCTGTCTGCGGCTGCGGTTTCCGGCAATCTGGCCGGTCAGATCGCTGTGGGTCAGAACTCTGTCGTGGCGCTCAACTCCACCCAGGCCAACGCCATCTCGGCCTTCAATCAGCTTAAGGATGCTTCCGATCTGACTTGGGGTACGAGTGGCGTCACTGCCGCCCTTTACGTTGCTTCTCCGATTAATGTCGCATCGACGGGTTCCATTAACGTGAACGGCATTCTGACGAGTGCCTCGTACGCGAATGCCGGCGCCGTTACGGTCGCAGCAAAGGGGCTCCTTTTGGTAGACCAGGCCAACGTTGGTTCTGAGACGGTGCTCAACGGCGCTTCACTGACGATGGACAACTCCAGTTATGTAGGCATTATCAATGCTACTGACGGCACCATTAAACTGGCAGACTCCATCACTGGAACTCCGCTCGTTGTTACCGACAATCAGTTTGTCACCGGTGATGTAACCTACGGTGTTGTTACGACCACTGTTGACAATCAGAAGCTCGCCGGCGCTGTCGCCTCCATGGGCGTCCAGCAAATGGCTCGTCGTGCCGATACGGTCTTTGCCAACACGATTGCAGATCGCACGGCTCAGTCCCTTGCCGGCGAAGGCGTAGCTCTGTGGGTTGACGTTGGCGGCGAACGCTATGAGGCCGACGACCTCGACAACGGCGCTCAGTACAAGGCCAACATGTTCTACGGCGCATTCGGTGCCGACGTCGGCGTGACGCCTGAGGCCCGCATCGGTGCCGCAATCCAGTACGGTTCCGGCGACTCGAAGAGCGACAACTACGGCATCAAGAACGACATTGATGCGGTTACCTTCGGTCTTTACGGCTCCTACAACGTCACGGGTGCCGCAAAGATCGTCGGCGAATTCGGCTGGACGCACACCACGAACGACGTTACGGCCTCCGAACGTCTGCTTACCAACGACTTCGACGCTGATGTTCTCAGTCTCGGCGTTCGCGGCCAGCATGAGTTCCAGGTTGGCGCTGTCAAGATCGTTCCGAGCGTCGGCGTTCGCGTTTCCCGCATCTCCACGGATTCGTTCAATGTGGGCGGCGTGAAGGTTGACGTCGACGATCAGACTATCGTTCAGGTTCCGTTGTCCGTCGCCTTTGCGGCGAACAGCATTGATGCCAACGGCTGGAAGCTCAACCCCTACGCCAAGGTTTCGTTCACGCCGACCTTCGGTGATGACGAAATCAACGTTCGCGGCTACGACCAGTCCGCACTTGACACGCTGCCTGTTCAGGGCAACTTCGGCCTTTCCGCCACCAACGGAAATGTGACCTTTGGTGCGGCACTCTCCGCCGGCTTCGGCCAGGACTGTGCCAAGAACTTCGGCGGCAAAGTTGGCGTCACGTACGTGTTCTAACGCCTTTTCATCCGACTTAACCTAGTCGGGAACAAGAGATCCCCGGCATTTCAGACATGAGATGCCGGGGATTGCTTTATGTGTCATTTTCAACGCCGAAATTGACCCTTGGCAGAATTTTGGGGCTCTTCGGGGATATCTGTGGGTAACGGACATCCCCGTTTTTGTAGGATCCCTTAGTCGCACAGGCCATTCTAGGAGTTTGGAGTTCGCCCGGGAAGCTGCACTTCCAAAATCGCCTTTATTGCCGTGAAGCGTTTTCTTGCTGTACCCATTGCGTTTGTTTTCAACGCGCTCAGCCGACGATTCCTCTTCGTTGAGGTTTTCGTCTTCCTGTGTCAAATGGTGCTCCAGTTCCCCTTGCAGGGCGGCGTTGATGAAGCGTTGGGCTACGATCTTCATCGCTTCGTTGAAATGAGCCTGCGTTAAGGCCGTTAAGCCGCCGGCTTCCATCAGTTGCTCTACGGCATCGTTCAGAATGGCCTGCTGCTGGTCGGTAAATTTTACGGTGTCGTTTATTTTGGGTGTACGGTGTGCCACGGTGATTCCTTTCGCGCCCTACGGGAGCGCTATTATCGCCTGGACACAAAAAACCTTACATCCCCGCGCATCAGCATGCCGGACGCCTTTTGATCGATAATCAGTTTGGCGTTTTGCGACAGCGTCCGCAATGATTCGTTCTGGAACGTGTTTGACGAGTTGAACAAACAACGTTAAAGTTAACGACTTGGCCATGGCCATCCTCCGAGTTTTTTGTTGACGCTAAAACTTTACAGGATATCCGTGGCCTTTTGCTATCTACGTGCCGTAAGTCGCTGGCTTACGCGCGTGATTTTGCCTGAACTTATTTTGGACAGAAGTGGTGCTAATCGAAATAAAAAAGGCTGCCTTATCGGTTAAGGCAATGTTATTGCTTTCCTTGCCTTTGGCTGCTAATGCAGGTGTAAAGGTAGTTAATGGAACGTTTAATCCGAGTGAGGGGCAGACTGAACTGTTGGAGGATTTGATTGTTTCTGTAAAAAATCCTTCAGATTCGCCAAGTCCGATTGTTTTTAATGGTAACTCTGACTCGACGCCTGTTAAGTTTGATTTTAAAGGGAATGTGACTGTTGATTTGAGTCATGATTCCCAATCTTCAGCCTGGAGTGCTTATGGTGTATTGGCCAATAGCAGTGCAAATGGAAAGGTTGATCTTACCTTTCATAAAGCTCTGACTGTTAAAATTATAAATACAACAAATATTGGTGTTGGTCTATGTAGTGGTACTCTGTTTCCTAATGGAAACGATAATGGTACAACGTTTACTTTAAATGGACCATCAACTGTAAATGTTCGCGGTAATTCGGTGTTGGGCGCTGTTGCCGGAAGCATGTTTGGCAATAACTCCAATCCTGGTGGTTCGCTAATTTTTGGAAGTGGTAATAAGCACGTTATCAATGTAATGTCGGATTGGACGGGCGGAGCCAATACTTCTAAAGACGAGGATTGGGCGGTCGGCTTGTTGTCATTTGACAAGGGCAAGGTTGACATCCGAGGGGATATGGATGTAAGCGTCAACGTCAAAGACATGCAGATTACCAACCATAGTGGCGTCGTTGAAGAATGGGGAGATTCGGCTGCCGGCGTTTACGTTGATCGCGGAAGTTCCTTGAAGACCGCCGCTGGCACGCGTTTGAATATTGCAGTCAATGCTGATGGCCAGGACATTACGGGTAACAATCAGGTACCGATTCATGGGCTGATCGTTGGTCAGCATGAAGCGGCTCAAGGGTTTTCGGGGCAGCATTCGACGGTAACCTTGAATGGCACTACAAACGTTGAAATCGGTGTTGCTTCTGCTAATAACAGAAATTCAAACTATTGCGGCATATCCGTGCTTGGCGGTTCGGTCTTGAATGCCACTGATATGGTTGCCATTACCCCGAGTTTGGGACAGGGTATTGATTTTTCGACGGCCCAAAATATTAATTTGTACGGTGTTGTAGCGGGTACATATTTGCCGGGATCGACTTTAAGACCTCATACAAGTAATAGTGGTTCGGCAGGGTTTTGGAATGGCTTGATTATTAATGCTCCTTCCGGGGTTAACCCTGCACTTAATCGGCTTATTGCGATTTATAGTAATAATACTGGTTGGATTAGTTCTGTAGATGGAGTTTCGGTTGATAATACTTCGACGGGGGGGGGGCTTGTACAGATTGATGGGCAAATTAAAACTGAAAATTATGGGGTTGTAAGACTTTCCTTGTCTGGTAGAGATTCGTATTTGTCTAGCTTTATTAAATCTTATGATGATTATTATCGGAGAATGGATGGGTATGTTCACGTTAATCTTTCGAATGGTGCGACTTGGAATGTTCTAGAAAATGTTGCAAGGGAGGTTGATGATTGGTGGGATAATGATTCCAGAAGTTATGTTTACAATGTAAATCTCTCATCTGGAGGAACCATCAATTTAAGTCGTCCCGAAAGGTATTCGAATTTCTTCCAGGATTCTGATTATCAGTCTGTAGAGATTTTCAAGAATTTGGCTGGTAATGATGGGCGAATGATATTTGATCTTGATCTTGCTAATGAGGACCGTGGCAAGGTCTTTACAGATCAGATTGTGGTTGATGGAACTGTTTCAGGGAGTCACATTGTTGACATTAACTTTATCGGAGACGGTTCTTCGATTGGCAATAAAGCTACAGACTACAGTATTAATTGGCTGATCAGTCAGAACGCCGGAAGCATGACCTTGACGAATGAAAGAGGTAATAACCTTTATATCGGTTCCGGCATGCTTAATTATTGGGCATTGGTGTTTGTCCCGGATGGTGGATTCGATTCGTTGAATGATGAGGCATATCGAGCCGGTCTGACCAATGTTGGTAATGGCAAGGGTTGCTGGCATCTGATTAGAACTGGAAATATTCCTCTTACTCCCTTGACGCCGGCAACTAAACCTTCTGATCCTATAGTCCCGCCGAATGTGGTGCCCCCAGTTGTTATTCCACCTTTGCCTCCGGAAGTTACCGAGAACATCAATATGGGCACTTCCAGTGGCCAGGCCTTGGCGTATCTTGCAGATCTTGAGGATCTCCGCAAGCGTCTCGGCGAAGTTCGCTATGGGGCTCAGGATGGCGGCTGGATAAAGGTCTTTACCAAGAAGGATTCTGTCAATGCGAGTGGAACTGCAGGTTTCAAGCAGGAGACCAATGGTTTGAACATTGGCTTTGATCGTCTTGTTAATGCCGATGAAGATCATGCCTGGTTGTTGGGCGGCGCCTTCCGATACAGCAAGGCTGATCAGGACGGCATTGGAGTCAAATCCAACACTGGCAAGCTGTATGAGTATTCCTTCAAGTCTTATGCAACTTGGATGAGTGACAACGGCAGCTACGCTGACTTGGTTGCTCAGGTTGGTCGCTATGAACAGAAGCTTGACGGCTTGGACAATACGGGCAAGGGTTCCAGTCATGCCACCTACAACACTGTTGGTTATGGCTTGAGTGCTGAATTGGGTCACATGCTTTCGTTCGGCGAATCTGTAGATGACCGTCGTTGGTATAACCACTTCTACGTTGAGCCGCAGATCCAGCTTTCCTATTTCCATGTCAAGGGACAGGATTACACGACTTCTACCGGACTGGCTGTTTCTCAGGGTAATGCAGATTTCTTGACGGGTCGTGCCGGTGTTGTGTTGGGCAAGAAGTTCAACTATGGAACGATTGACGATTTGGATCGTCGTTACTTCCAGGTCGGTCTGCTGGGCGGCGTCAAGCATGAATTCCTCGGCGGTGATCAAACGATTTCCTATACGGGTGTCGATGGTGCCAAGGCCATCGTGCATGCGGGAGACATCGATGGCACGCGCTTCTATTACGGCGTCAATTGTGACTGGCAGATAACGGAAAACTTCCGTCTCTATGCGCAGGCCAATCGTGAAGAAGGCGACCACTATACGAAGGACTACGACGTCAGCCTCGGCGGCAAGCTGTTGTTCTGATAAAACCTGGCCAATCTGAATAGGTCGGATGGCATTCGAAATCATTGCGGTCTGCGCCTGGTTGTGAGGGTGCAGTCTATTCATCGAATAGGAATAAAAATGAACAGTAAAAAACAGGCATTGGCTGTGATCGCTTTTGCATGTGTTTCGTCTGAGATTTTCGCAGCTGAGATTCCCGTTGAAGATTGTGGTCGGACGGCTGAGACGTTTGCTTTTGTGGCCGATGTATCCGGATCCATGATGCAGACTGTGGGACACATGAAGTCCCTGGCGCAAAAGGAAATCGAAGAAGCGCGCAAGCGCGGCGAATCGCTCCCGAAAATCCGTTTTGTGCCTCCGGCCAATGAAGAGATTGACAAGATGACTCGTCATGAGCTGACGCAACGCTTTATCGAAAAGACCGGTACCTATGCCATTGAGAAGGCCGGGATGCAGTCCTCGGTTCTGACAGTGGCGCCCTTTACTCTGCTGGTGCCGATGAAGGAGCGCAATTCTGAAGAGTTCAAGGCCGATCTTCAAAAGAAGTTCGGCGTTCGTCTGGAGGTGTTCGGTCGCTCAACATGGATGGGAACCCGCGCATTTGAGAGCTTCTCTGAAAAGCTTGCCAAGTCTCAGGCAACCGTTCTCGTGACTGACGGCAGCTTTGAGGTTGATCCCGATAAGAAGCATTTGGATCCCGTGGCAACTTTGAAGGCCTTCTATGAAGCCAATCCGAAGTCCTGCATCCATATCGTTTCAGCTGCGTACACCGAAAAGGAGCACAAGGCTGTGGATGATCTTGCATCGGTATCCTCATGCGGTCGCGTCGATGAACTGGAAGCTTTGATCACTGATGAATCTTTGTGGAAGTCGTTCGTTGAAGAAGTTTTCTATCGTGACTGTACTAAGGCGACAACGATTGCTATTCGCGGCATCAACTTTGCATTCGATAAGTCAAATCTGCCGAAGGAAAGCCGCCTCATTTTGGACAAGGCGCTTACGGTCATCAATTCGCGTGACAAGTCCGAGAAGATCGAAATCCGTGGCTGGACTGACTGGACGGGCAGCGACAAGTACAACGCCGGCTTGTCGCAGCGCCGTGCCGATGCCGTGCGCAATTACTTCATCGAGCATGGCATTGACGCCGATCGACTGACGGCTCGTGGCATGGGCAAGTCCTTCAAGTACACCAACTATACCGGTGACGGTCGCTGGATGAATCGCCGTGTCGAATTGGTTTTCGAAGACGGATTGCAATCCAACGACTCTGAAAAGCGTTACGACACTGAGTCCATGAACTAATAAATAATTAATTGAAGCAAACATGAGCGCTCGAGTTCCTAATAAAGCTCGAGCGCTCATGTTGTGTGTTAGGCCTTGACCCAATCTAACGGGCGGAAAAAAGACTGTTGAGCAAACTGTTTGTCATGCGACATAAGAATTGACCCTCAAAACGACATAAAAATTGCCCCACCTCCAAAAGGGACAAAAGAACGGCAACAGCCTCTTCATCGACTGCAGTGACGCCTGTGCTTTGGCTTCCTCCTGAAGCGATTTATCCAAGGCTTCGTGCAATTGGGTGTTTTCTGCTGCAAGGCGCAGATTCTCCGTGTTGGCCTGTTCGAGCGTACACTACCAGGGCTTTAAAACATCGACCATGATGTACTAATCGTCATTTATTTACTATGAGAACATTTACAAAATCACTTATCGCAATCGCTATCATGAGCATCTTTTCTACATGTCATGCGGTTGTCAAAGAAAAACCTATAGCAGGCAAGGTGTACGACGATTTTTTGATTTATGATGCCGACGGATCTAAAACAGTAACCTTTCAAGATACGGTTGAGGGGGCGAGTATTGATTATATCTTCAATAAAGGCGCCACATTAGATGGTTCCGATGGAACAACACATTCAACTGTTCTTGTGCATAATAGTGGTAAAAATCCAAATCAAAACCATAATTTATATAACACAAAAAATAATTTTATTATGGGGGGGCACTAATCTTATTTTAAAGAATTATCGTGGATACGGCACAATCAATGTTGAGCAAGGAGCTTCTTTTATAATTAGAAACGGAAATATATGGCTTGAATCCGGCATGGTCGATAATACGAATATGGATAATACTGAAAGCGCCATTCACATGGAAAGTTCAGGGACCATCGACATTGATGCCGAATCTTTTTTGATAGAAAATAAGCGCGTGGACAGAGAGAATGCCGGAGGAATAAGCATTGCCGGCGATAACAATACCTTTAATGTCAAACTCACCAATTCATTTGCAGAAAAGAACGTAGTATTCGGCATTGCGGCTCAGGCAAAAGAAGCCAATTCGAAAGCACGAGTGATGATTGATGCTGATGAAGGTATAGACATCAACACGTACTTCAGGGATGTTGCTTCACTCTCAGGATACAAAGGAGCTGGGGTTTACCTTATGGCCTATCATAAATCCACAGCAAAAACTTCGGCATCCTTGACATCTAATAATGGCAGCATAAGCATTAACGCTCAAAGTTATGGTTACTCAGGTTGGGGCAACATCAATTCAAATATTAACGCGAAATCAGACGTCGCCATTTCTGGAAAATTGAAGCCCGCCGTTTATCTTTGGGGATCTGAGGATACTACCGTAGAAAATAAGCTTTCTGTTACATCGGGAAGAAATATTCTTCTTTCTTCAGACAGTGATTACGCAGTCAGATTGTCTGGTGAAAAAGTTGAAAATAACATAAAGCTTGAATTAGTCGCGGGAGACAATATTTCTATTGTTGGCGGTGGATATGGAATTTATTCACAATTTGGAGATGTAACGGCTCAATCGAAAACGCTTTCGATTGATACGAACAAGAACTGGTATTCGCTCTGCGTTTTTAATGATTCCACTGTCAGTGCAACCGTTGAAGAACTTGCGACAATTTATGATGAAGTTTACGTCAAAGGTGGAATATTCATTTTAAATTCGCCAAAATCTGTTTTTAATGATCAAATTCGATCCCTGAATGGCGGAACTGTTAAAATTAATTCCTCCTCTAGTTTTACTGCATCCAAACAAAAAGATCCGTCACAGCAAATAATGGTTGCGGACTCCAATGCATCCATCACCGGTATTCTTGGAAAAAGTACTATTGACGGGGGGATCTCCTCGACGAATGGAAGCCTGATAGATCTCAGTCTTTCGCATGGATCTATATATACGGGCGCGACCGTCAACGATGTTGAGACAGCAACGGAAGGCACCCTCAGTCTGAGCTTGGCCGGCTCTTCCAAATGGAAGCTCACCGATGACTCTTCAATGAGCAAGCTTGTTTTGACAGACTCATCAATCGACTTTGCTGGCTGGCAAAGCGACGCATCGGCGCATCAGTATCGGAATCTGAAAACTAGAACGCTCGAAGGTTCCAACGGCACTTTGCATATGAGCATTGACCTTGAAAACGAGAATGTTGTGAACGTCACCCTCGATCAGCTCAATGTCCTGGGCACTGCTTCCGGATCTCTTAAAGCGGGACTCTCCATTCAGGGAGAGGCATTCCCTGAAAACAAGTCTCACTCGAATAACTGGCTTGTAGCACAGGGTTCGGGTTCCAACTTGACGATCACAAACCTATCCGGCGGATCTACTTTCAGTGGACGAGGCATGCTTACGGTTTGGAATCTCGGATTCGTCAAGGAGGGCGAAGAAGCTTTGTTGGATACGGACGAAGGTCGTCAACAGATCAGCACTCAAACGAACGGTAATGGCAAAGGCAAATGGTACCTTGTGAAGGCCGAACATTCCCAGCCTGATCCGGTTCCCAGTCCAGATCCCACCCCGAATCCCAACCCGCCGACGCCTCCCGTGACCCCGCCCCTTCCGCCTGAAGTGAATGACAACATCACAATCGGTACCTCCAGCGGTCAGGCTGAAGCGTATCAGGCTGATATGGAAGATCTTCGCAAGCGTACTGGCGAAGTCCGTTATGGAGCTCAGGACGGCGGCTGGGTTTCGGTCTTTGGCAAGAAGGATTCCGTCAAGGCTAGCGGGTCCGCAGGCTTCAAGCAGGAAATCTACGGCTTGAACATCGGTGTTGACCGTCTCGTCCACGCCGACGAAGACAGCGCCTGGCTGCTCGGCGGTGCGTTCCGCTACAGCGATGCCGATCAGAAGGGGCTTGGTTCCGGTTATACGACGGGTACGCTTCAGGAATACTCCGGAAAGCTCTATGCGACGTGGATGCACGACAAGGGTTCCTATGCCGACTTCGTGCTTCAGGCCGGTCGCTATGAACAGGAACTCGAAGGCTTCGACAACACGGGCATGGACAAGTCCAAGGCCGACTACGGCACCTGGGGCTTCGGCGCCAGCGTTGAAGTGGGCCACATGTTCTCGTTCGACGGTGGCGTTGATGATCGCCGGTGGGTCAACCACTGGTTCGTCGAGCCTCAGCTGCAGCTGAGCTACTTCCTTGCCAAGGGTGCCGACTACACGACTTCCACGGGGCTCAAGGTCGATCAGGGGAATGCGGACTTCCTGACCGGCCGTGCCGGCTTCGTTCTCGGCAAGAAGTTCAACTATGGAACGGTTGACGATCTGGATCGCCGTTACTTCCAGGTCGCCCTGTTGGGCGGCGTCAAGCATGAATTCCTCGGCGGCGATCAAACGATTTCCTATACGGGTGTCGATGGCGCCAAGGCCAGCGTGCATGCCGACGACATTGATGGCACGCGCTTCTATTACGGCGTCAATTGTGACTGGCAGGTGACTGAGAACTTCCGTCTCTATGCGCAGGCAAGTCGTGAAGAAGGCGATCGCTATACGAAGGACTACGACATCAGCATCGGCGGCAAGTTGCTGTTCTGATGAGTCCTCGGGCCGTCCCGATCGGTTCAGGACGGCTGTTCAAACAATCAAGACTGCTCCTTCCTGTCGAGGATGACGGAAGGAGCGGCAGACCCAATGAATAGGAATGAAAATGAGCTGTAGAAAACAGGCATTGGCGATGATTGCCATTGCAGGCATGTCCGCCAACATTTTGGCGTCGGAAATGTCCCTTGAAGATTGCGGACGGACGGCTGAGACGTTTGCTTTCGTTGCTGATGTATCCGGATCCATGATGCAGACTGTCGGGCACATGAAGTCCCTGGCGCAAAAGGAGAGCGGAGATGCTCGCAATCGTGGTGAATCGCTCCCTAAAATCCGCCCCGTGCCATAATTTTCCTATTGCTCTTCGGAGATGTCTGTGGGTGGTCAGAAGACTGCCCACAGGTCTCCACGAAGGCTCAAAAACAAGTGCTTCCTGCAAAAGCAAGATGATTGCCACCGACAAAAGCTCAATTATTTCAGTGAGCTTTCCCGCAACGAGTAGTGGATCAATTATTGAGATTTATACTCAAAACTGACTCTGGAAAACTTGGAAATCCCGATAAAATTCAGCCCACCACGAAAAGCAGTCAAAAGTTTTGCGTTTCCCAAAGTATCGGCTCTGTGCCGGGACTCTCTGAGTTTTGGCGAATGTCGGAGTCATCCGGCATGAGCCTCTTTGGGCCCTTCGGGGATATAGAAACGACAAAACCCAGTGCGGCAACACTGGGCTCGTCATTTCGTGAGGAGCTTAAGATGTCGAACCATCTGCTCTCTTCATGGGAGATTGTAGCGGAGTTTGCTTTCAACCTCAATATCCGGGTCGATTTATGGATCCTGGTGGTTGTGCTGCTCTTGTCGAAAATCCGCAAGAAGCCTTAAACAGCGAGGGGCGACTCCGCAGGGAGCGCCCCGTTTGTGTTTTCGGCCCGTCACCGTCTGATAGAGCTCAGACACCCGCTCTTCTTACAGTTTGTCTGACAAAAGTCAAACAGCCGCTTCGCGTTTTTGCAGGAATTGATCCTCAGGGCAAATCCAACAACAAAGCCCGCCCACAAAGCATCAGCAACCCGTCAGCACCAAAATATCGCGGTTTTAAGCGGTCTCCGCCACAAGAAGCAGAAGATCAATCATTGAGTTTTTCTGTTTGAGCAGTCGCTTCTCTCACACCACAATGCGGTTCCTAACGATCCGTTTTGAGAAAAGCGCCGTCAACTACCCCTGACTGAAGTCAGAGGCTTGGCAACAAGTCTTGGTTGACTAGCCTCAGTCCGTTTTCGGACGGACTCCG